>Ga0326514_10000393_pt1 | contig 29976 bp, 54 predicted proteins | sample 3_2548_0518_D_FD_203653 | JGI IMG/M metagenome (GOLD analysis project Ga0326514, IMG submission 203653) | Bovine rumen microbial communities from UC Davis, California, United States - 3_2548_0518 | ecosystem: Host-associated > Mammals > Digestive system > Stomach > Rumen | place: USA... | reverse complement strand
TGTGAATTGAGTAGGGGCGTGGGGTGTGAAAATTTGTTTTTCCAAAATTAAAAACGACCGGGGGGATAGTTTCCGATCGTTGGAATCAGACTCTTCAAGAAATTTTTCGGTATGATTCCTTTGTCTGCCATTTTGTGGTGATACTCGCAGACTGTGAGAAGATTGTCGTCATCAAATCTTTTGTCGAAGTGTTCGTCGACCGAGTCGATATGATGAACTTGAAGTGACGTATATGTGAACTGATTGAACGTGTCATATTCTCCCGACAGGCAAACTTGACATAGGTAATGATCGCGGCGCTTGATCGCTTCGCGTTTTCTCTGCCATGCAGACGATGATCTGAATCTGTCCTTTTCGTTTCCCTTTTGGTATTTCTGATATCTCTTTATGCGGTGCGGACATACATGATCTTCGTCAACAACGCCGCAGTATTGACACGTCTTTTTCATCGGCTCGATATATGCAAAGAACAAGACGCCCGCGATTGCAGTCGCAGACGCCTTGTTCTTTTTAGGAAGGTTTATCATGAGAAAAGTAATGATCGTTTATATTGACAGGCTTCGCCGCCGCGACTGCCCTGTTGCCGCGACGGCTTCGCCAGGAGAAGCAAGAATGCAATGAAAACAAATGATCTTATTCCACAACATCTTACACTTACGATTTTACATCATGCAAAATCAAAATTCTATTCCCGAAAAATTCCCCGAAATTCTATCGAAAGTCTATGCGTATGTTACCACGGAAATATATCGGCGAACATTCTGACAGCTTGACGCCGCTTCGCGTAGAGCGTCTTCGGACTGCTGATGTACTGCGACGCCATGATCTTTTCTTTCGGCTTCTTCTCAAAATACCACAGACGGATGATGTTATACAGTTCTGTCGGAAGCTGTTCCGCTACGGACGTGATATCTTCTATCTCGTCGCGTGTCTGGATGATCTTCGTCTTGTAATACGCCATCTTTTCAACCGAATCAAGCGCGTCGTCTGAACGCGACGAAGAAACGGTCGGCTTTGAATAGTCGATCGGTTTGATTCCCGACGGCGCTGTTCTGCGTACCTCTCTGTCGTATGCCGCTTCGTAATTATCCAACCGGCGCCGCAATGTACAAACGCTATACAGCTTTTCTTCTGCTTTCTTGAAGTAGTCCATGTGTATATCAACCTCCGTGAATTTTTGTACGTCGAACAGGCGATGACGCATATATCGTCACCGTTTTCGTCGCTCGTCTTTTCGCATGAATATACTGACATAGAAGGCGCCGTTCACATCGTTGAAATACGGCGTGATCTCTGATAGACGGTAGCCTTCGTATCTCTTTTCGAATTCGCCGCGGTTGTCCGCCGCGCTGATCGCGTACTCTCTGATCTTCTTTGCTGATATTCTTCCGTCGCGGACGACTTCCTTCGGCGGCTGAATGTTTCTACTTGCAAGCCATCGTTTACCGAGAATCGGCTCTTTGATCATATATTTCGCAAGGTCAACGATTCCGGTGTCGTTAAACTGCAACGGCGCGATCTTTGTATATCCGCGTCCCCACAGATCAGCGAGATCGCGCGGCTTCATATCTCCGCAGTTTAGCAGGATATGATGGTGGAAGCGCTTATTCGTCTTTCCGACCTCTGTGACGCCGATGTATTTCAGTTCGGGCAGATCGTGACGGCGTCTGTATCTGCGAAGGCGACGAAGAAAATTCTGCATTTGCTTTTGTGCGGCTTCGGCTGATTCCGGGTAGTTCCCTTCGTTATACGTCAGATCAAATCGAATGTCGTCCGGCGTGAAGTTCGTGTGCGCGAGTCTGATGATCTTTCGCTTTGCCGCGATATCGTTATGACGCTTCTGTGTTTCGGATGACGGCTTCCGCTTCGGCGCACGACCGGCGCGTTTGACTTCGAAAACCGGATAATGTTCGACTTCTAAATATTCGCCGCATACGAAGCGGTGTTCTCTGTATAGACAACGCATAAAGCAACCTCGTTTCTGATTGTGGGGATTCAAGGGAAAGCGTTCCCTTGTTCCCCAGCCGTTGGAATATGGAAATATGGAAAACAGGGTTTCCCACATTCCCACATTCCAACAGTTCCCCTTAAATCCCTTCGACATATCATTTCATATCATTGATGAACGGATGATCTGTCTTTTTGTCCTTCTCCGATTGCGGCGTCTGATGGTCGCTTAAATAACATCCATTACAAGACGGTCAAAAGCCGCTACGGACTTGATTATTTGGCGCCGTTGTGCTATACTATATATGACATTAGGAAACTGTCGGAATCCTCCGACGATGGGTCGCGGTAGCCGCCGCGACCTTTTTCTATATATATGTATATATAACGGCTAAGGCTTGACCGCTATCGCGTTTATCAGCGACAGCGGTCTTGTTATTTGTTTTCAAATATCGTGGATTCTGAGCGTAGCGGTATGTTTATCTGAGTTAAAGACACGCGCCTTTTAGATATTCTGGTTCACCAAACAAAGAGAGTTGTCGAGGGTCATCGCCAACCCACCACATCATGACGTCTCGAGCGCTGTCCCACCTGAATGATGGTAAACCATCGGCGGCGCGTTTCCTTAACATCTTATCGAAAGCGCGTAGATAGTTGTCACGATACTTTGGATACTTAATCAGATCTGCGATCATTCCTTTGCCTCTACGCATTGGGCATGATATACAGCCAATACGTTTACAGCCGGTTGGGCAATATGAACCGTTCTTCTCGACGACCTCATACAGTGGATTGCTTTTGATTCCATAATGATGTAAAAATTCCCACACGTCATCGTCAGTCCAGTCAACGATCGGATTCACCATAACTGATGTTGTTCGGTAGCAGTGGTCAACGAAAGCGCGAGTTTCATCATTATCGTTATTCAACGTCATACCGCCCTTTGCGTTTACTTCGTAATCGACGCCCGCTTCTTCTGCGAGTCGACGCATAGTTTTTTCTTTTCCAATAATATTTACAATACCGCGATTTTGCTTTCTGTTTCTGCTTTCTGCCCACCTAACACCAGTGATCTTTTTTCTAAACCGACCGCCGTTTTCTTTTAGCTCTTCACAGCAATATCGGACGATTTGTGTCGGCGGCATACGCTTTTCTACAATCAGTTGCCACATGGTTCGCTTCGGTCTATCGATTCTAACGTCTGGATTTTGCATAATGTATCGGACTGTTTCGGGCGCGTCTACTGTTGTCAGATTGTGTACCGCTTCGTATTTTACGCCAGCGAGTTTAGCGAGTGTGAGAATCACGTCACTATCTTTCCCGCCGGAATAGCAAAGATAATATGGTTCTTTTTCGTCAGTATGAATATCTTTCGGTTGAAAGTTTTTAAGATACATTATTGCGCGGCGTTCTTTTTCGACGTTCATTCTTTTTCCTCCTCGATTAGGCTCCGCTCATACGCCTTTACCGCGTGATACGCTTTCCCGGCGTTGATCAGATCTTCGGAAAACAGGAATACGAGAAGCGCGTCGATCGTGACGTCAAGGCTGTGTTCCTCGCACCAGGCTTCGAAGATCGGAATCAGTTTCAGCCGTTCGGTCAGGATATAGTCGACGTCATTGTAAACATTGACTTCTTCGTCGGTCGCTTCTTCCAGGCGAAGCGGGTTCAGAACGTACATATTACCGCTCATATCAGAGCAGATCGCTTGAATGATGTTCAGCTTCCGACCGCGAACACATTTTCCGTCGCTTTCGTCGGTAATGAACTGATTATAGTGTGCGCGTTTATAGTTCACGCTTTCGATTCTGTTGAATACCAGGTCGCCGAACCGTACCGGAATTTCGGCGCGGAAGGCTTCGAGAACTTCTTTACTTGTCATTCCGTTTCACCTTCTTCGGTACTCTGACGACGACGGAATACGTCGGCGCCTTCATATCCGGGTAGAATGGGTCGTTACAGACTGCGACGACTTCGCCGGGGAAGATGTTCGTCGCGGCGGCGATTCCCTTCTCGATGGCGTCGTCTATGCCGCGCGGGTTTTCGATGTGTACGACCTTGTACTCATAGGCGCCCTTCTGACTCTTAGATCGCGACATAGCGACCAGGATTACGAGCGTGACGCATATGATCGCGGTGATTATGATTCCCGGTGTCATTGTGTGTCCTCCTTATTCTTCATATCTGAATGTATAATCATACCATTTGAACGGATTTTTGATTTTTCCTTTGCAACGGTCGATCACTGCTTGATAGCTCATGTGATTGTCTTTTGCCGCCGAGCGTGCCGACGGATAGACCTCGACTTCTTCGCCCGCGGAGTTGATCTTGAAAACGGCTTTTCGTTTATTGCTTTTCGCTCCGGTCATTCTTCCGAGTTCCGAGCGTGAGATAAAACCGAGATTATCGACACGATTATCGGCTACATCGCCGTTGATGTGGTACAGCACCACGCCCGGCGGCGTCTTGCCGATGAATGTTTCCGCTACGATCTTTGATACCGCCGTTTCTTTCGTCTTTCCGTCTTTCGTTAGATGAACGAACAGACGGCGGCGGGTGACTTTGCTTTTCTTCCTGTAGGGCGTCAGCGTCCGTGTGTGACCGCTATCGTATACGTGACGAATTTCTCCGGTACGGCTTGCTTGATACTTGCCGTCATATCCCGGTATATCTTTCCACCATGCTTTGACCGCCTTCATTGTTCGTCCTTTTTTGCGATAGTCATACGATGGGCTGTGAGTGTTTCGTGTTCATATTCTCCATAATTGCCGGTCGAAAAAATACTTGTCTGACGGAAGGTGTCGCCATCATAAACAGCCGCACAATTTGTCAGCCCTTCGATCTCAGCGGGATGAAAAGCATTGAACAGCTTGTGAGCGATATCGAGGTTAGGCGCCAGGACGCGCGTCCATCCTGCTTTATATGGGTACCGCGGCGAGTCTGCGTACAAAAAGAAGTATTCGTTCAGATCGTCTTCATTGTACTCCGGCTCGTCCTCGATCTCAGCGATCGGGAATGTATCTTTGATCAGACGATAGATCAAATACGCAAAAAACGAAGCAAACGCGATCGAGATCATCGCGACAATGATGTACCGGACTGCGCTCATTGAATTTCACCTTCCTTTGAGCGGTGATTTCTGAGCGATTTTTGATCTAATGGGTCGAAGTTGATCTCTACGCCGTCCGCTTCACGCGCCTCGATCTCGATTCTGTCGATCTCGTCGGCGGCAGTCAGAAGAAGATTTTCGAGCGCGTCAGCGGCGTCAATGATGTTTCTACAGTTCCTCGCCATTTCTCTGAACCCATATGAATCTGATTCTTCTATATAATCTGCATTGTCGACCAGCCCTTTGATTTCGTCTGTTATGTCCTTAATAATGAGCGTGCATATCACTTCAATGGTATTAGGTTTCATCGTTTTCTCCCTTCGCGTCGGTGTTTGCTTCGGCGAGCCCTTTCGCAAATGCGTTGAGTGATATCGTTGCGTTCTGCATTGCTTCGTTTAATCGTACTGCCGCTTCTCTGCCCGCTTTCGTCATTTTTTTGATCTGCTTCTGAGTCCGGCGGCGCCGAATGTATGCTTTTATTCTGCTGAACATACATTTCCCTCCTTCCGGTGCTTTTCGGATATTTCGGCGGCAATCTCTGACGCTGTCTTTCCGCTATCTGCGTCATCCCGGTCGGCGATGTTCGTGATAACGGTTTTTTCTCCTTCGGACAGAATCTTTCTGTCGCCGATCTGATCTCCGTTCTTGTCGATAAATCCGATGTTATCCAGGAACGCTTCCGGGTTGTCGCGAATCAACTGACTCATATTTTCGACGATCTCAGCCGTAGCGGCTATAACCTTGTTGAAAGTGTCTTTGTCTATCCCTACGGCGTCGGCTACGTATGACGTGATCAAGTGATCGACGCACATGAACGCTTTTGACACGTTCCGGGCGATGTTGGCGAGCGAAAACAAGTATTCAGGACGACGTGCTTCTTCACTTTTCGGGTCAAACGCATTGATCTTCTGAATGTCTGTTTCTGCTACGAACACGACGGAAGATATCGCGGTTTTCAAGATGTTTGAATCCATTGTTGCTTCTCCTTATTTCTCCGATGTGATCGGGGCTTTTTCTCTTTTGCGATTCTGACGGCGCTGTTTGAGCATATCAAAGAAGCCGTGTGTCTGCTTCTTGACAGCCGTTCTTCGTTCGATGGTATTCATCGTTGAAACGCGCTTCTCGTAACTTCGGCGGCTACGGCGGCGGTGATTGATAACGCTACTCATTGTCTATCTCCTTTGTTGATGTTTGGTAACTGAATTTCAACCGCTTTGCGGTTCAGCTTGTCCGGATTGGCGTCGATCGTCTGACATAGCAACATCAAATGTGCTATGATCTTTTGTTTAGGCTGTTTCAGGTATGTCGCTACGCAGTCGATGAACGCGTGGGCGCTCATGAGAAGGCTGAATGGCTCAACCCCCCCGGAACTTCTCCGTGTACTTCGATCTGACCGTCGTCGTGCGTGATCACTGTGATCTTTGTCATTCTTCCTCGCCCTCCTGTTCCTCGAATAAGCTCATTTGATCAGCGCTTCCGTCACCTTTTCGGTCAAGAACACGATACGAATATCCGAGCGTGTGAAGGCGCGATATTGTGTCGCTCTGATAGCTCAGAATGATTTCGTTGCTTTCGGTGAGAGCGGCTCCGCTAACAAAGCGGGCACAGTTCCAGATCGTGTCACGGAAATCATCGGTAATGATTCCGTGATATCCTTCCGGCGGTTCTACTCCGCGAATCTTATCATAAATAAATGTTTCGATAAGGGAGAAGAACGCTTCGCGCGACACACAGATCACGCGAATTTCGTTTTTCTTTGACATTCTTATTTCTCCTTCTATCGCGCTTCATATCATAATTCACGCGCGTTGATTATATGGTGAATTTCCTTCCGCGGTAGATGTATTCGACCTTATGCGTCTTGATCTTAGCGCGGTTCAGTTTTCTTTTGACTCTTTTCATTTCCTGGATGAAGAACATACGGCGTCGCGAGTTGACACCATCTTCGCCGAAGTAGAACGCCGCGCGCGCGGCTTCATATCCCACGAATGGGCTGACCTCTGGAACGGCGTCGACGCGAAGTTCCGGCGGGAATCCGTACAGCTTCTTCATAGTCGGAGATCGTTTCAGCTTCGGGCAGAGCAAAACAAAAAGAATCTGAGCGGTTGTTTTTCCTGCACAGCGAGCCTTCTGAACGTGTTCCGGGAACGGCTTGTCATCAAACATCTTCGCGATCTGCCAGTCGAACAATTCGAATCCCAGGGCGCGCTCGACGCGCCATAATGTCACGTGACGTCTGATCTTGTCGACGATATCGGTCACGATGATTTTTCTTCTTTTACTATTCATCGGCATTTTCTCCGCGACCTGAACACATGGATATAATATCCGATAATACTTTTGTTTCGCAGTCAGTGCAAGCAAAGAATTTGAATGTGCTGACCGGCGCAACCCCTTCAATCGCGCTGACGTTTAACACGAAATTGTTCTTCGGTGACGTGAAGTGTCCGCAGAAGTTGCACATTACGGAAGCCGACTCGTCGTTGTCAGACGTCGGCGGTGCGATCGTGCTGACGATATCTTCCGACGCTTCCTTCGACGGCATAAGGTAGATTATTTCAGCGCCTTCGTCGCTGACGATTGTGTCTGACGACACGTTTAATGCGGGGCGCGCCCAGTTGCTCGAGTACGACGCGTAGCTGCTGAGCGACGTGCCGTTCGTGTAGACGCAGGAAACCGCCGCTGCCGAATAGGGCGAGGATTCCCACCAGTAGACCGCCTGTCCATCTTCGTTGTAGCAGATACGCGCTTCATATGGGTCTGCCGTACCTCTCCACAACATCAAAGCCGGTAAAAGCGATTTCAACGGTTCAAGATCATCGGCATTTGAATTTGTGACTTCCGAATAAGTGAAAAGGAACGCGCGGCGGTCGATGTAGTGACATTCTTCGTCGCCGTCTTCGTATGTAGGGCGCGATCGGGGAATGATCGCCGTCTTTGTCGATTCGTTGAACAGTGACAGATATCCGTCGGCGTCATCCGTGAGCCAGTTGTCCATTTCTGACCCTTCGTATTTTGCGACGTTCTCCGCGTTCATTCTCTGCCTTTTGAGCGCACACGCGCGCAGAAGAATACAGCCTTCGTCATCCTTTTTGAGTAGGACATACTCTTTCGGGACGCCCGCTTCTTCGATATATACCGAAGTGCCGACGTCAAGTTGTTTGATTGTTCTTGCCATTCCTGCTTCTCCTTTTCTTTTATTTGATATCTCTGTTGACGAACTCGAAACGGTTGTCGGATTCGTCTTTGTTATGATCATAGACCGCTTTCAGCCCTTCGGGTAGGACGTCATCCGGTCTGCGATTCCATGCTTTGACCGCTTCTGTATATGAAGCATAATGTCGCGTGCTTATGCCGCATACGGTACAGAACACGCGATACGACGATATGGTGCGGCGATGTACGTTTCTGTCTACTTTCGACTGACCCCCGCAATGCGCGCAGTGTGATACTTTTATACTTGTCATTATATTTTGATGTTGTGTCGCCGCGCGGCGGCGCCCATGCGCTGAACCGCTACGGCGGCGAAGTCTTTCAATGTATCTTCGGTCGCCCGGAGTATTTCATCGGTAGCCGGGGCGAATAGGGGAGTGTCCTTGACGACGCGACCGTCCGGAGCGCGGACGGCGGCGACACCGATCTGAATCATCGTGCTGTTCATAGCGTCATCTTATCTCCTTTATGTGTCCTTCGCCGTCGATGACGACTTTTCTGTGATCGTCATTGATGACGAACAACTCTCCGTTCTTGCCGATAGCCTTTTTATCTGGTGCAAGGTCAAGCTGTTCAAAAACTGATGGCATATAATCTGAATAGCTTCCGTCCGGGTGTGGGTATTTTGCATTCAGATTTCCGGTGTAATCCTCAACGTGCGTAATTCGCTTGTTCATAGTGACCATTCCTTTATCCAAAGTTTCGCCCATCCGATGGAATCGCAAAAATAGAATCCCGGTTCGTATTCTTCGCTGTCGATAATCTGAACTACGTCCGATACCGACAAACTGTGTCCGAAAAATCCCTCCGGTCGGATATCTCTGTTGAAAGCGGTATATACTTCTTCGAGCAATTTACAATCCACTTCACCAGAAAACGCAACATCGTATATATCCGCAGTGAGGTAACCTACCTTTTCGCGAATGTAATCCGCGTTCATGAACTTGATGTTTTCTTTGTCGCGCTGTTGATTGATTTGAAAGATTTTGATTTTCATTCTTGCCCCTCCGTGATCAGAATACTTCTATGTCTTCCAGTTGTTCAATCTCTGACGTTGGTATCGCAATCATTCCCATGATTGTTCCGTCGGATTCATCTTCGGTAACGCCCGGCGCGTACGCTTCCATCATATTGTGGTACATGGAAATAGCTGAAAATACCCATTTCGGAATCTTGATGTATTTCGGTTCTTCCAGGCATCTTATGACGTATTCTTCTTTTTTTGACCGAATTACTTCTAAGATTTCAGATATCGACATAGTATCACCTTTTATGTTTGTTTTTGCCTGATTTTCATTCGATCAAGGTCTGCGTTCCCTACAAAGAATAGAGTATCGCTATACTGATCTTTTTCGCTCCATAATAAGCCATAGCCGCCGGACAGTTCAATGTCAATGAAATTGCCGTCTTCTGTTTTGAAAAACTGTTCATACCCTTCTATCGGTCTTACTCCGAAATAATCGAGCCAAAAACCGAGCGGCTTGTATACGATGTTCCCGGTGTTATCCACTAACCATTCGCCCCGGACTGTGAGTTGTTCTTTCGTTGTCATCCTTATTTCTCCTTTCAATCGTTACGCGGTCGCGCGGAAGTCTGACGGATTAAGGTCGAGGATAGCGCAAAGCGTCAAAAAGTCTTCCGCGGTCATTTTCAGCGCGCCGCGTAACAACTTAGATACTTTGTCATTCGACCAGCCTGTCTTCTCTGCGATGTACGTTTGCTTGATACCTCTTTCGTTGACAATGTTTGCGATCTTCAAATTGATATTCATATTCTTATCACCTCAATTATTCATTTTGAATACTTCTCTTTGAGTATAATATTCATAACGCATCTTGTCAAGTGTTTTTTCATATTTTTTTCTTCAAAATGAATATTTTGTTATTGACAATGAATATATAGCGTTTTATAATGATAAAAAAGAAATTAAGGAGTCGGGAAACATGGATAAAAAGAGTATCGGTGCTACATTAAGAAAACTTCGCAATCAAAATGGAATGAAGCCGGATGAGGTCGGCGCGATCGTTGGTTTGAGCGGTAAAACGATCAGCGGCTATGAGTCGGGACAGAGATCGCCCGACGCAGAGCTGTTTCTCAGGCTTTGCGACATTTACAAAGTCACCGACGTTATGGCTGAGTTTTACGGACGGACTTCGTCGGTGTCTTTATCTCAGCATGAAATCGAACTGATAAAAGCATATCGTCGAACGCCGTCGCGTCAAGATTCTGTTGATTGCTTATTAGGCGTCGAGGAATCGCAAGAAGGCAAAAAGAAAAAGCGCGCCTGACTATAGGCGCGCCGGAAATATAATCTATATAAAATTTTAGGAGGAGCAATCATGAAAAAGAGTAAAAAGCCTTTAATCGGTGCTATTCTGATAGGCGTCGGCGTTGTCGGCGCTTTCGGCATTCCGTCAAGCGAAAGCAAAGCCGCACTGATCTTCGGTGTAATAGCACTTATAACTGTCGGAGTCATTCTTTTACTTATCGGCATAAAACAGAATAAGCGAATAAGCGAAGAAACGATGGCAAAAAGCCCGGTCCCAACTTCTTCGCCTGTATCTGCTGATGTTGACGGCAGTAAATCCGTCGATATGTTACCGAGCCATCAAAACGATATGATAAAAGTATATCAGTACACCGAAAAGCTGTGTGTGATCAGCGGCGAAAAAGACCCTTTGCCTTATATTCAAGATAAAGCAAACAAAGGAATCCGTCAGATTGAATTTGAGTTTGAACCCGATAATCAGTTTGACAGCCTTGCCGTCGCTATTAAGTTGGACGGCGTCAAGATCGGCTACGTTTTTCGCGGTCAAACACAGGATATGATACATGACTTTTATCATGGCGGTCACGAAATAGCCGGTCATATCAACACATTTGCTCCGGGCGATATTACCTATAAGATAGCTTTTTACAAACCGAAAGCAAAATGCCGCATAAATGAAGTATCTTGTAAGAGCAAAAGATTTGTTGAGAATACCTACGCGGGCGAAATGCTCGATGTTGAATATGATAAATTTGAAGATCGCTTTATTACTTATATTGACGGAGAAGAATTTGTATTGCCGAAAAAGGTCGCTGAATACGCAAACAAATACTTTGATGTTCCTGCCGAAGTTGGTGAAAACTGCGAAAGTCTGATCTTTTATAAATAAAGACCGCTTTAGATGTATCAAAAACATCCCATCGTAATTATAAAATTACCGAATTATTTTAATTAACGGAGTAGATCAATGGATAATGCCGTCATATACGCGCGCTTTTCATCATCGAAGCAACAGGAACAGAGCATAGACGGACAGCTCCGGTATTGCCACGAATACGCGAACCGCTACGGCTACAAAGTCGTCGGCGAATACTGCGATCGGGCGATCACCGGAACGACCGATCAGCGACCGCAATTTCAGAAGATGATCGAGGACAGCGCAAAGAAGAAATTCAAATACGTTCTTGTATGGAAGCTCGACCGCTTTTCGCGTGACCGCTACGCGTCCGCGCTTTATAAGTACAAATTGAAGAACAACGGCGTCAAGGTTCTGTCCGTGACCGAAAGTATCGGCGACGGCGACGAGTCGATCATCCTGGAAGCTGTTCTCGAGGCGATGGCTGAAATCTATGTGAAGCAACTCGCGCAGAACACGAAGCGCGGAATGAAAGAGTCTGTTCTTCAAGGGCGAAACGCCGGGGGAACGATACCGTTCGGATATGACTCGATCGACAAACGCCTTGTCGTGAACGAAAAGGAAGCCGACATCGTCCGGCGCGCGTTCGCCATGTACGCCGACGGCGCTCAGATACGCGATATCTGCGACGAGTTCCGGCGGCGCGGCTATCGGACGCGAACCGGGGGAGAGTTCAACCGAAATTCATTTCATCGTATGTTTCAGAATACGAAGTATGTCGGGACGGTGACTTATTCAGACATCGTTATCGAAAACAACTGTCCCGCGATCATAAAAAAAGACGTCTTCGAGAAATGCCGGGCGCGTCTGCTATCTAACAAACACAGCGGCAAGCCTACGAAGACGAAGGTCGAATATCTCTTGAAGGGGAAAGCGTTCTGCGGTCATTGTGGTGCTTCGATGGTCGGTGACTCAGCGACGAGCAAGACCGGCGCCCGACATGAGTATTACAGTTGTTCGGCAAAGAAGAAGTTCAAGAACTGCGACAAGGCGCGGGAGAAGAAAACATATATCGAATGGTATGTAACGGAACAGACTTTGAAGTATGTATTACAGCCCGATCGGATGGACTATATCGCCCGGAACGTCGTCAGAATGTATGAAGAATCATGCGACACGTCGGAACTGGACGCCCTCAGAAAGAAGAAGGCGGCGTATGAGAAAGAGTACGAGAAGATCACCGACAGTCTGATAAATGCGACGACGCAACGTCTGATCGACAAGATCAACCGGCGCGCCGAAGAACTCGACGTCCTTCTGACCGATCTCGACAACGATATCGCGGAACTGGAAGCCGCGTCGGACGCGCCGCTGACGGTCGACGACGTCAAAATGTGGATGACGGTTTTCTGCAACGGCGACGCGATGGACGTCAGCTTTCAGCGGAAGATCATCGACGTCCTGGTGAACTCTGTATTCATCTACGACGATAAGATCGTGATCTACTTCAATGTGCGCGACGGAAAACAGGTGTCCTATACACAAATGATCGACGAAACGTCGGACATTTTCGATGATCTGAACTGTTCGGATATTCCGAAGGGTTCGGATATTGTGACGGATGGGTCACCAAGCGAGGCAATATCCGAACCCCTGTACTACATCTTCGTAGATGGGCGCGTCGGAATAGTTGCCAAAAGACCGGACACGAGCCGGAAATAAGAAAAGCCGCTGATCGACAGCGGCTTTTCTGCTTTTTGTCAGAGTAGAGCGTTTATTTCAAACATCGTTATCGACAGCGCTTCCGACGCGGCGACTGCGGATGAATAATCTCTGCTTCTAATACTTTCGCAGTATTCTAACATAGTTTCATATATTTTGATGATTGAGCCGTTTATTCTGTCTTCCAGTTCGTCGTCAGAAAGTTTCTTTTCCTTTCTTTTTTTGTATGTTCCATACGGAAAAGACCCGAGGAATTCAGCGGCTTTAACTGCGTATGTGTCGGCAATAACCGAACCGTCGTCGAGCAATATCCAGTCGGTATTCTTCTTCGTTATGATTCGGCGTTCTGCCGTGCTACTCGGAATATCAAATCGTTTCGATATGTATCCAACCGCTTCTTTGAGTGTGCCAAATTCGGTACATCCTCCCGAAAAACCTTCGATATATTCTGCTCGATTCTTTCCTTCCTGCTGTTTCATCGTTATTCCTCCTTATTGTTACAATGTACCGCGTCTGATGTGTACTCTCTCAGCATGATGTATGTCGTTTTGACACAACCGCAACAATCCTGTATTGCTTCGTCAGGATCGTCGCCTTCCAGGGCGAGCAACAGTTTTATCCCTCTGAGGAATGTCACGTTTTCAAGGCTGATGTCGCCGTGTTCTATCTTCTGAACCCATCTGACGTCTGCACCGATCTTGTCGGCGAGTTCTTTTTGTGTCATGCCTCTTTCGATTCTCTTTTTTGCAACACTGTTCATCTGATTTCAAATCCTTTCAAGTCAAAAGTTCCGTCTTCGTTTTCGATTTCCTCATAAACTGGATATAGACGATGATCTTTGTCTATTTCAAAGTATTCACCGTTCCAAAAATCGTTTCCCCAATTTTCGAACCAGTTTCCCAGGGCGTCGATGTCCGTTTGCGTCGCTTCGGCGCTCATCGCTTTTTCAAGCAACGCGTCGTATTCGTAGTACGAGTCGTTGAAACTTGATCTTGACATTATGTGTACCTCCTTGTTTTACTGTGGTTTTATTATACGCCAATAATGGCGTATTGTCAAGACCTTTTTCAATATTTCTTTCAAAAAGCTCAGTATTCAAGCCGTTTTCGAATCCTTCTATAATATCGGGAAACGCCTCCACGATTTCGGGTACTGCGTTGATGATTCCTGATACAAAGTATCGTTGATCTGATACCCGATATCGTCAAGGCTATCATGGAGATCATAACGGCGGTAGTGGAAACGGTTGTGGAAGCGCTGATCTTGACTATATCGGGAAACGCCTCCACGATTTCGGGTACTGCGTTGATGATTCCTGATACAAAGTATCGTTGATCTGATACCCGATATCGTCAAGGCTATCATGGAGATCATAACGGCGGTAGTGGAAACGGTTGTGGAAATAATAAAAGCCGCCGCAATAATGCGACGGCTAATATCATATCATGTTTTTTTCAGATTCGACGCTTTGACGGCGGCGGTGACCTTCTTTCCGACGCCGATCACGACGCGGTCGCCTTTGACCTCGATGACATCGTACTTGTCATAATAGACCTTGAACTTCTTTCCGTCGTCGGTTACAGCATTGACGACCTTCACTTTGTCGCCGACGGCGATCGTGTCGCCGGATGAAGCCTTCGAGAGATTCGACGCTTTGACGGCGGCGGTGACGGTCTTTCCGATACCGATGACGACGCGGTCGCCTTTGACCTCGATGACATCGTACTCGTCGCGGTATGTCTTGAACTTCGTCCCGTCATACGTGACTGCTTTCAGAACTTTGACCTTGTCGCCGACCTTGATTCCGGTTGATGACGTCGATGTCGACGGAGTGGATGATGAAGCGGAAGTCGCCTTCTTTGCGTAGTTCGGCGTGATGAAGCCGCGAATGTAGCGACCGTTCACGGCGAGTTTACGGTGTCCGACCTTGCCGCCGCTCATATTCCCTTCGATGACGTCGAAATAGCCGCCCGATCTGCTGACGATCAGACCGACGTGTTCCGGCGCGCCGGTGTTGTCGCCGACTCCGTTGTCATCCCAGTCGTACAGAACGGCGTCGCCGGTGTTCGCCTGGTATGCGTCATTTTCTACCCATATACCGGCTTTCTTCGCGGCGGCGATCATCCGACTGCACGAACATTCAATGCAAGGGAAGATGTCGGTCAGACCGGTCGCGATGAACGCGGCTGACACAGTCGTCGCGCAATGGGGGTCGGTGACGGTCATCGTGTAGCCTTTATATGCGGCGTTAAACGTTGCGAGAATCTGTTTGTGTCCTGCCGAACCGCGTGTACAGCCGTTATATTTCTCAATCCACGCGACAGGCTTACTTCTCAGTTCCTTTTCTGTCATAGTATTACCTCCTATTTTTTATTCGCTTTTTCTTCGTATTCGTCGAGCTTCTGCATAGCGGCGAAGCCTATCAGGAAGCCGATGAACGCGCCGAAGACGAGTCCGATCAAGAGTATTGTCCACCAGGGAAAATTTTCCATAGTGCAACCTCCTATTCTTTCGGGTCTTTTCCGCAAAGACCGAAGATGATTTTACAGCATACGAAACAACCGGCGACGGCGCCGAGCGCAAAAGAACCGGCGCCGATCAGCACGTTACCCCACCACGCCATAACGGACGACACCTTCTTTCTGTGTTCTGACGGCTTCCTCGATCAGAGCGACGAGATAGTCGTTCGCTTCTTCTTCTGATCTGTTGTGATATAAATATTCTTTTGCCGAAGCGGAAAGAAGCGTCGACACGGCTTCAAGAGCCTTTTGAACGGCTTTCTTCTGATTCTCTGTGTCGAAGGCTTCCTTTTTCTTCATTCCGTCGACGAACGTCTGCTGAACGAAGGCGACGGCGATCGTGACCGCTTCCGCGATCTCATTTTTGTATTGCCAGTTTGTTTTCGTGCGGATATACCGGACGGCGAACGCGCCGCCCACGGTCAGAGCTGCCGAAATGACAACGTATAAGATATCAAGGAGTATTTCGTTCATTTTTCTCTTTCCTTTCGAGATATTCACGATCTTCTATTTCATACGAGCGATCACGGTGTCGTTCTTTCGATGTGCGAATCCATCCCATGACGCCACATTCGCCGCCGAGCGCGGCGAAGACACACGTGCAAAGCGTGTCCGGGATTGCTCCGTACTTGACGAACATGACGATCATCGTGATCGTAAAGGATATGAGAAGGACGCCGACGACGACCAAAATCACGTCCATCGTTCTGACGCCCTTCTTTTTCTTATTCTTCATCTTCATCGTGCGCCGCCTTGTTCAAGTGCTTAGATAGCTTCTCGCGCGCTTCCGGTACGGTGTGATTACAGTTGAGCTGTTGCAGACCGTCCAGACACGCTTCGAGTCCGTAGCAGATCAAAGTCAATTCTTTCTTGATGGCTTTGATCTCGCTTTTGTTCGCTTTCTGCTGTTCTATGAACCGGAACAGGGCGAACAGGGCGCCGCCGATCACGGTCAGCGCCCCGAAAATTCCGGCGAGTTGAATGATGTCTACGGTTGTGCTCATTCTTTGTCGCCTTCCAACGCTTCGCGAACGGCTTCACGCCATTTCAGCGGTACCTGTTCGAGCGTCATTTTGCCTTTTTTGATTCTGTTGACATAGAATTCCACCATTTCGTCAGCCCTCCTTGTCGCCGAGGATTTCGCCGATCTCTATGATCGCCGCCGCGTTCGACTCTACGTCGTCCGCGAGGCTTGAAATATCAGCTTGAATTTGTCTGATACGGCTCATGATATCTTCGTTCTTACTTGCCGTATTGCGTACATAATCTTCGATTCTTGACATATCATGCCACCTCCAATTTGATTATAGGTTCTTCGAAGTAACCATAAAGCGATGACTTGCCATAGCACTTCACGCCGACTTCCCAATTCTCCGTCTGTTTGACTGTGTTCGTGAGTTCGACTTCTGCGCCGGACGTCACCGGAACCCATGTCGGGGAGCTGTCGCCGTAGTTGTTGCAGACATATACCGCGACGTCGTAGAGATCGACGGCGTTATATTCCACGACAGCCTTCTTCGGGCGCTGTGCTAACTCCAACGCTTTACCGCTGAACTCAACTTCCCTATATCCTTTTGACGGCATAAGGTAGATTATCTCAGCGCCTTCGTCGCTGACGATTGTGTCTGACGACACGTTTAATGCGGGGCGCGCCCAGCCGTTCGAGTACGACGCGTAGTAGCTGAACGACGAGCCGGTCGTGTCGACGAAGTATAACGCCGAGGCCGAATAGGGCGAGGACTCCCACCAGAGGACCGCTTGATCAGCTTCGTTGTATGCGATACGCGCGGAATTTCCGTCGTTCGTGCCCTTCCAGATCATGAGTACCGGCGTCAGCCCGGTCAACGGTTCGATCGCTGTCGGAGCTGACAGGAACAATTCGCCGTATGTCAATAGGAAGGCGCGGCGGCTGATGTAATGACATTCTGCGTCGCCGTATTCGTATGTCGGACGGCTTCGGGAAACGATCGCCGCCTGAGTCTGAGCGTCAAACAACGACATGAAGCCGGTCGTATCGTCTATGAGCCAGGCGTCCATTTCTGAATTCTCATAGATTGCGGTATTCGTCGGGTTAATCCTTCGAGCTTCGAGAGCCTTCGCGCGAAGCAAGATACACCCGGCACTATCCTTTTTTAGAAGGATATACTCTTTCGGGACGCCGGATTCTTCAATATAGATCGAAGTACCGACGTCAAGCTGACTAATAGTTCTTGACATATAGTTTCACCTTGTTTCCTTTAATTTTCCAGTCATAGCCGAGCATATTCAAAAAGATTCTGATCTTCGAATCCCATTCTTCAATCATTTTGTAACAGTCGGCGTACATAACGTGAGCGCGCCAACACATATATGAATTGACGAAATCTTCGACGGTTCTTTCACCGGCGATCACTTCCCTCATCATCATTCTAATATGGCGCTTCTTCGTCCGCTTCTTGCAGTTAAGAAGGCGCTGAACGGCTTTTCCGTTGTCGTCGATATAGAATGTGAATCCGAGGTAGTTGATCTTGTTATGCGTGATCTCTGTTTTCGGGTTCAGAGTCAGACCCATGTTTTCGACGTATGACTTGATTTTTACTAAGCACTTTTCGAGATATTCTTTATCGTGCGATATGATACAAAAGTCGTCCATATGCCGATCGTAGAATTCCGCGTGTAGTGCTTCTTTGCAGTAGTGATCGAGTGGTGAAAGATACAGGTTCGCTAATAACTGAGATTGTTGAAGACCGAGTGCAAGCCCGACGTCAGACAGAGCGATATATTTCAACATGATCGCTCTGATCTTTTCGTCGTCGACGTACCGGTCGATCATCTTCAACAGCTTGTCGTGTGGTATCGAGGCAAAATACGACTTGATGTCGCATTTCAGCGCGTAGAAATCTTTACCGTATAGCCTACAATGACGCCGAAGTTGCTCTTTCAACAGCTTGACGGCGTAGTGTGTGCCTCGACCTTTTAAACAGGCGCTTGTTTCCTTTATGAGCGGTTTTGTCAACGCGTCGTATAGGTAGTTATCACAGATCGTATGCTGTACGATCTTATCCATTACCGACGGAACCTGTGCGACTCGCTTCTTCGGAATGTATATGTTTTTGAGATACAGCGGCGACGGCTGAAAAGTGCCGTTTTCGAGCCGTGTTCAAGTTCATATTTCAGTTGAATGTGACTGCTTCTGTCTGAGTTTTGCGGAACTGTATCTTTCCATGCTGTGTATATGTGATCGTAAGTGAATATCATATATAGCCTTTGTCCGGATTAGACGCTGACATTGATATCATTATTTGAGGAATATGTTCCATTGTGGGCTTCAATAAGTTTCCACAGTGCGGGGCGCGCCCAGTTGTTCGTGTTCGACGCGTTGTTGTTGTTCGACGTGCCGTTCGTGTTGACGTAGTATACCGCCGTTGCCGAATAGGGCGAGGATTCCCACCAGTTGACCGCTGTCAACATATCCCTTTTATTGCCATCGAAGCACAACGAAGTAGATCGCGTTGATCTTCTTCATCCATGCCGTGTTCTGTTTGTCTGAAATCCATCCCTTTTTCCGTGAAATGAACACCAGTTTCGCCATAGCGCCACATTTACCGATAATCAGTTCGCGGCGCTTCTTCCTGGATGACGAATCGTCCCTGATCGCGTTCGTTTCGAACACTTCTTGAACGATATCCAGTGCCAGGTCGACAATTCGCGTGACGTAACTGCTGTACATTCGTTCCGGGAAGCGCGGCGTCTTCGTGCTGTCCTTGTTACAAAGATCAAGGGTATATTCAAGAAGATCAGTCGCCATGTTTCCGAGCCGGAAGTCGGGATTTGAACAGTCCGTCATGTGGTGATTCGACGCTTGATACTGTCAAGACCGCCCGACGTGATCGTGATGTCGTCGTTATTGAAATCTAAGATTCCGGCGGTAATGCTTGTGAGGTCTTTCGACGCGATCTTCGCGTTGATCTGTGTCAACGTCTGATTCTGCGCGTCGAGTTGACTTTTTTCGGCGAGATATGTCTTCACTGGTCGTTTTCTCCTTTCGTGTAGATTCCGGTTGAGTCACGACCGAACAAAACCTTTGCTTTGTCTGCGAGCGTGTCGCTGACGTACACTCCGTTCGCGTCGTAGCCGATCGTGACCGGCTTCAATGAATCCGCGTCCGGTGCTACAAGTCCGTCGCCTTTGTTTCTGACCGCGTCGCCGTAGTCTGACGCCGGGACGTTTGTCATATCCATACCGGATTCGGATAAAGCGGCGCGAACGTCTTCAAGAGCGTTCGCCGCCGCTGTCACGTTTTGAGTCAAAGTATGCGACATAGTTTATCCTCCGTTCTGATAGTGCAGAGCCGCTTCGAGAAGGGCATTTGCGTCGCCGACGACGTTCTCTAACGCGGTGACTCTCGTACCGAGATCAATCACATCTGTGTAGTTAGCAAGCGCCGTCTGCGAAGCTGTTTCGGGCAAATAATAGTCTTTGACGTAGTATCTGCCGTTATAGAAGAATAATTGACCCTCTTTGATGTTTCTTGTGTTATCTTCATTAATCCGATAAGCGAGCCGCATGAAGCGATCACCGACGTCTGTCCCCAACTTTGCAAGGGTGACAGCGCCGGGAGCGATCTTTTCTGACAGGATGGAGCCGATCAGAATCTTGTCCGATGTTACCGCGTTGTCTTCGATGTTCGATGACCGAACAGCGCCGGGCGCGAGATCTTCCGAATAGATAGAGCCGTTCAGAATCTTGTCTGAAGATACACAACCGTTTTGGAGCTTCGCGCGGGTGATCGCGCCGGAAGCGATCTTGTCGTTAGTGACGGCGGCGTCAGCGATCTTTCCTGTTGTGACTGCCGCCCACGCTATTTTTCCGGCAGTGACCGCCACGTCCGCGATGTCTGCTGTCTTCACCGGGAACTTCGCTTCCAGTGCGGCGATCTTTTCGCCGATAGTCGTTCCTGATACGTCGATGATGACATCTTCGTTGATCACGCGGCGCTGAACATTCGCCTCGAATCTCTGCAAGAAGAAGACGCGCTCATTATCTCCGCTGCCTTCGAGAATCTTGACGTCGATCTCCAATGTGCCGGACTTCGCGCACATATTCGCCGTGATCGGTACGGTTATCATGTTGGATGACGAATCAGCGGCGGCGTCATTCTCAGCGAGATACCCGGCGATAACAGCGTCATATTTGACGGTATAATTCGTCAGATCGAACGCGGCGCCGTTATTGAACAGACTGATCTGCAACTGTGCGCCGTTCGCGTCGCCTTCGTGAAGCCGAATGATGTCATCCAAATACTGACGCGCCATGTCGACATGGATTGATTTTGTGTAAATCATAAGTTATACCTCCTTTTATTCAGGATGATGTCAGAGAGTTTCACAGGCGCTGTCCCTACCGTCATCTTGTCCCATCTTTCCATCAAAGAGTCATATGTCACTGATGTGATCTTTGCTGTTGTTTCAAGCCCAAATTCATCAAGTACGACTTTGACTGTGTCGCATAAACCGAGTTGTTTCATTGCGTCCAGTTCGGAGCGTGTTGTTACTTCTATTGAAACGTCTGTTTTCCCTATTCCTTTTGATGTAGCATATTGTTTTGCGTATGATGTGATCGCCGTTCGCACTTCTTCCCAGTGCTGACCGGTCATTCCGACCTGATATCCTTCCGCGGCGTCCGAACAGTCAAGAACAAATACTTTTTTTGTTCTGCACTCGCTGTTCGGGATTTCATAGAGCGGCGCAAACAACCAAATGTATTGACCGTCAACTCTTGATACAGAGCAATACGGTAATATATGCGTGTAGAGTTTAGACGAATCTTCTACTTGTTTTGCCGAAGAAATATTCTGTCCGTATCTAAGCGCGTACTTACTGCTTACTCCGCGCGATGAAAGAAAACTGATACTGTAATTATCGTATTTGTATTCTCCTGAAAACAAATCCAGTATGCTTCCTTCTTCGCCGCCGAGTATCGACCCAAGTGTTGCCGGACTGTTAAACCCGAGAGCGAAATTTGCTTTTGTTGTAATATTCGAAGTGAAGGTGAACGGACACGCGTCCAAAATGTATGGCGCACCGCCTCCGATGGCGAAAAGTTTATTCCATACCCCTGTCGGTGTGAGGTTGTATGTTGTCGGAATATCCGTTCGTCCTACGTCACCTTCCGAAACAAACTGACACGCGAATTCTTTGACGTGTTTTGCTGTTGCTTTGACTATTCCATCAAGGTTTCTTTCTGTTCTGTCAATAACAAAATGTTGTATCGGGTCAAACGGATTCGCTTTTGCGGCTATGATTCTTTGCGATACAATGCTATTTGCTGTTGGGTCGTTGACTGTAGTTTCAAGATCAAGCGTGTACTCGGCGTTCCGTGCTTCGTTAACCTTGCATTTTTTGCAACGACTGATTGTTCCTATTCTGCCTTTTGCCCCGCTTGTGCTTTCTATGCTAAAAGAATCAAATAGGATAGGCAGCATTACAAACACCTCCAACGCGGAAATATTTTCATCGCTTTTACATATTGTACATAGCTTGCTGGTATTGAAATTGAACTGACTCCCACGCTAAATTCTGACGGTAAATCGTCGCTGATATAGTTATCTGTGTTTGAATTATATAGTCTTACCGTCGCGTTTTCACAATCAATATCTAACACATAGTTTGTTCCACTATAAATGGTTCTATTGATTGTGTAATTGAAGTATCTGAGAACGCCCCTTGTTGTAACACTAAATCTGATAATTTGGTTTCCGCTTGTTGCTCCGTCTTTTACTTCAACCCTAATCAACGGCTTTGAACTGATTTTAAAAGGGTTTGTAAGAGAAATCGAAGGCGCTGTTTCGGATAAATCAATTTCTGTTGGTTCGAGACCTTCTTTCTGATACCAGAACGGAACGCGCGAAAATTTCAATGTCGCTTTGTGGTAACGACGAAGAAGCGTTTGAACTTCCGCAAAGTTCGTCAGTACAGCATATGTCACCATGTTCGGGTGATCATAATCCTCGAACTCCTGATATCCTTTACTGTATGCGAGCCATTCGATCAGGTTTTCGACGATAGTGTCTTGCGCTGTTGCCGGGCGCTGAATCAGACCGATCTTTCGTGTCATGGTAACGTTCTTGTATCTCTTGTTGTCAATGTATTCACTTCCGCTACGACCGGGAATATCTACCAACTCAAAGTCGTATTCTGCGACCTCGTGCGGCGGTCGTTCGGTCGTGACTCCATGTAACGAAGACAGTTCAACGCCCGCGAATGTAAAATCATAACTCATTTGAAAGCACCTCCAACGGTGACGACTTCGGCGGCGATGATGTCGGATATTTGCTTCGCTACGTCCTGAATATCCATATCTGACGCCATCTGAACATCGCCGAAAGTGATATTTACTTGAATCGGATTTGACGTCGCCGCGTTGCTTCCGGCGGCGATCAGCGCCTCGTCAGATACAGAAGCGTTTATCATTGCCTCCGCTTCAAGGTTCGGAAGTGCGGTTTTCAACTGCTTATCGAGCGAAGTCAAATCGAGCGCGGCGGCTTCAAAACTGACGTCGGATATTTCTTTTGCGAGTTTTTCCGTCGCTTTTACGGCTGTATCTGCTTCATCGGTGATACCTTCCGCGAGACCGCGAACCAGGTTTTTACCTACCATGTCACGGAATTTCGTTGAAGGCGAATGAATGCCGAAGAAGTTCAGGATTCCGTCCCACAGATCGCCGAGCCAACCGCTGACTTTTTCCCAAAGCCATGACGCCGCGTTTTTGATTCCGTCCCACAGACCGGTGACGATATTTTTTCCGACTTCGACTATCTGACCGAGCGCGCCGACGAGAGCTTCACACAAAGACGCGATGATCTGCGGCATTGCCTTCACCAGTTCAATGATGATCGTCGGTATCGCCTTCACCAGTCCGAGAGTCAACTGAATCCCGCCCTCGATGAATTGCGGCAAATTGTCGACGATTGTAGTGACGAGCGTTTCTACGATGGTCGGGATTGCGTCCACAAGGGCGACTATGATGTCCGGCAAGGCGCTGACCAATCCTAAGACCAGGTCGATCGCGCCTTGAATCAAAATAGGAAGATTCGTGATAACGGCGTCGATGATCGTTGAGATCAGGGTCGGAAGTGCCTCGATGATGGATTGTATCAGCTCAGGAAGCGCCTGTACGAGTCCGAGTATCAACTGTAAAGCGCCGTCGATCAGAGCCGGAAGACAGGTCACGATCGCGCTCACGATCGAAGAAATCACGTCCGGCAAAGCGGCGATCAGAGCAGAGATCACGTCCGGCAAAGCGGCGACAATGCCGTTCACCAGAGAAATCACGCCGTCGATCAGAGCCGGAAGGCAATTCACGATCGTTTGTACGAGTAAATCTATGATGGTCGGGATTTCGGCGGCGATCAGCTCCACGATCTCAGGGAGCGCCTCGATCAATCCACTGACCAGGGTGAAGACGCCTTCTATCAGAATCGGGAGCGCTTCGGAAAGACCGGCGATCACGTTCTCGATGGCGGTTAAGATGATCTGAATTGTTTCCTCGATGTTATCTTCGTTGAAAATGCTTTCGAGGATGGTCACGATCGACTCTGCGAGCGATACCATGATGTCGGGGAGCGCTTCGCCGATCGACTTGATCAGATTCTTCGTGATGTTGATTCCGATCGTCACCAGATTCGGGAGTATGTTGTTCAAGCTGAGTTCGATCAGATCGGGGAGAAGGTCGATCACGGCGTTCGAAAGCGACTCGATGATAGTCGGCGCGTTCTCGATGATTGCGGACGCGACCGTCGACAAAAGGTTGACCGCTGTCGGTATGAGATCGGAAACGGAGCTGATGACATCTTTGACGCCGTCTTTTATCATTTCGCCGCCTTCTTCGTTTCCGGCGACAATTTCTGTGATACCATCCAAAACAGAAGTCATTCCCGGTAACACTTCGCCTATTAGGTTGTTTTTGAAGCCTGTTGCTGTGCCTGACAACTTCGTCAGACTATCTTCAAAAGCGGCGGACGCGGCGACGGCGTCATCGCTCATGACCATGCCGTATTTCTCAGCTTCGTCCATTAACTCTTTGATACCCTCAGAACCGGAGTTCAATAAGGGAGCGAGTTCCGTGTAACTTTTACCGAAAATCTCATTCGCGATCGCGTTCCTCTGTGTTTCGTCCTCCATGTTTGCGAGAGCGTCAATGCTGTCGAGCAAGACGTCTTCCGTTGATCGGACTGAACCGTCGGAGTTTTTCAAAGATACACCGAGCTTATCAAAAGAAGACCCGGCACCTTCGACGCCGTTTTCAACATCTGCGAGCGTCTTGTTTATGTTGATTGTTCCTTTTTTGAAGTCTTCAACGTCTGCGCCGCACCGGTCAACTGCGTATGAAAGTTTCTGATAGTTTTCGGCGGAAAGACCGAGCTTTTGACTTTGCTTGTCGACTTCGTCGCCCGCCGCGGCTGTATCGCTTGCCATGTCCCATATTTTCTTACCCGCGGCGACCGCGGCGGTTCCGACCGCGGCGGCGGCTGTGACTGCCGCTTTCAGCGCTGTTCCGAGCGCCTTCAATTTGCCGGATGACTTGTCAACTTCGTCGCCCATTTCCTTGACGGCTTTCTTTTCTTCGTCGGTCGCGGTTTCGGCGGCATTCATGTCCTTTTTGTTTGTTTCGAGCTGACGGTTCATCGTGTTCAGTTGCGCTTGTGCGTTGTTCAACTGAGTTTGATATTTCTTCGTCGTTTCGGAGTTCTCGCCGGTTTCTTTCGCGGCTTTCTCCATCATTTCGCGAAGAAGCGCGACCTTCTTCTCTTGCTCGACAATCTTCTTCGTCAAGACTTCATTCTGATTTGCGAGATTTTGAGTCGAACGGTCGTTTTTATCATACTGAGTTGATACTTCCTTCATTTCCGAACCGAGCATTTTCAACGATGAATTGATTTCGCTCAACGCCTTTTTGTATTCGCTTTCGCCGGAAAGTTTGATGGAACCGCCGAACGATGAACTCATAGTGTCACCTCCTAAAATCCGTCGGGGATTATTTCGTCTATAAAGTGTTCTTGATATGGCTTGAGCTTCCCTTGTTCTTGTAGATGGATTTCAAAGAAATCTAAAAGAAGCCCATAACGAAGAAAGCCCACCTCAGTTAGTGATAAACCGAGATGGGCTACGCCGAAGTAATAAAGGCGCGTGAATAGTTCTTCGTCACTTATTCCGCGCCTACTATGTTTTTTCCATCATCCTCGCTGATGATGTTTCGTTTCATTCCTTCGTTGATCGCCCTCGCTATTTGCGGCGCCATTTCGTCGATCTCTGCGAGCGTCAAGACCGTCCCGACGACTTCCGGGGGAAGGTCGGGCAGTTTTGGTTCGTCAGGGTGCGCGAAATTGTACGCCCTCGCGCCTTCTGTTGCGAGAATAGACAGAAGTCCGATAGATACTTCGATCTTGTCGCCGACGTCGTCGTTACCGGCGAGAGCGTCACCGGCGCGCGCAAGACCTCCGTACTGCTTCTTGATCTTCGCCATAGCGTTGGCGCTGAGTTTTAGCGGATAATCACGATCGATGATTTTGACAGATGTTGAAGTTTCGTTCATTGTTTCATTCTCCTTTGCTCTTAGTCGGTCGAGTCTGCGACCATGATACCGGCGGCTTTCAGCGACGCGAGAAGCGTGTTGAAGTCTGTTTTCAGATCAGCGACGGAAGTCGCGGTCGAATCTGCCTGATTTGCCGCTTGTTTCACGCCGCCGATGGCGGTTGCAGTCGCGGCGTCCATAGGAAAGCCGCTGACGGTCGCGCCTTCATCGAAGACGAGAGCGCCGCCGATGTGGGTAGTTTCTCCGCCTTGTTCGGTATAGTTCTTCGCATTGTATGTACTCATTGCCGTACCTCCTTACGGTGAATTCGTGAAGGTTGGTTCGGGAACAGTGGTGAACCAGTCTTCGATCGTAGACCCCGAAGACTGCGATTCGCCTTCGGTCACGGAATAACGCCACGGATGGCGACCGCGAGAATCAGGCTTGTGCCTCTTGTAGAACGTGCCTTCGATGGTCGGTGTGTTGAACGAAACGCTTTCGCCTTTCGTTGCGAATGAGTCGTTCGGTACGGTGAACTTCACGCGGTACAGCCACACATAACGGTTTTTCCCCTTCGACGTCGGCGATCTGAATCCGATCGCGACATACGGCGCCGCGTCGACGTCAGTGTCGACAAGACAGCCGTTCGAATCGACGGTGGAACCGGTCAGAATTGCGGCTACTGCGTCGCTGATTGCGGACACGTTGAGCGAGATCGTGCCTTTTGCGAACTCGTCCAGATCGTCTTCGACCTGGTCGTCAGCGTATAACTGGGCTGTATTTCTTTCTTGTGACAGGTTTGCAGAGATCGCCGGTGCGAGCTTGACCGGCGTTCCGTATGATTCGTTACCGGACGAATCTTCGGTGATGATGGAATAGTATAAGTCTTTCAGACCGATTTGAGCCATTTACTTAATCATCCTTTCCTTTTCAAAAGTTATTGTTCGATGGACGAAACCGGTTTCGCTTTCGAAGATTTCGGGAGAATCTTCGACCCACGTCCAACCGGCTTCGATGAATCTTTTTTTGACTGAATTCATTGTTTCTATCAGGTTTTGAAGAACTTTAGCGTAAATATCGAAATCGACTTCGACGACCGACGTTTCCGGGGTGTCGTCAGAGCATACGCGCGGCGTTTCGGATAATATCGAATAGACGATATACAGCGGCGACTTTCCTGTGTAGTGAAGCCAGGCGAACGGTACAACCTTTTCGCCGAGCGTCACCTTGCTCAGAATATCTTCGATGATCTTAGTCATATTCAATCCTCCGGGATGTATTTTTTCTGCACGTTCTGCATGATCTGCGTGATTTTGTTCTTCTTGAACGCGGTTCTGACGAATGGTCGCTTTGCTTCGCCGCGTGACGTGCCATATTCACGCGCCATCGCAATAAGCGCGATCGGCGTCCCTTTAGGGTGTCTTCTGGTCTTTGCTGAGCCTTTTACATATCCGTTAAAGCCAACAAATACATAGACTTTTCCGTCTTCGTCATTAAAGCGTTTTACTTTGCTGATAAACAGCCCACTTTCGAGCGATTTGGTCGACTTAAACGCTTTTCGCATATTCTTTTTGATTTCGCTGTATACGAAATCAGCGCTTTCTTCGACCATTTCGGTCATCATTTCATCAGCGCCGTCGTCGGCGAGATCGCCGATCTGCTTTAACAGATCATACGGAATCTCAGAATTGAACTTCGCCATTACTGAGATACCTCGTAACATTGAAGTTCAAGTTCGTCGTCGGCTTCGTCGATGTTGTTGACGTAGTCGATATGATAGACCTTGTCGCCGTACAATACGCGCATTTTTCGCGTGATTCTGGTCTTTTTCGGGAATCTGATCGTGAAGTTTGTATAAACCTTCTCGAAGTCAGACCCCGACGCGATGACCGTCATTCCGCGCGTCGTCTTGACTGACGCCCACGTCTTCAAAACAACGGTGAACGTCTTCGGGTCGTTGACCTTCAAAAAGTCGTCGCTGTCGTGTTCCGTGTCCGGCTTGCAGATCGTGATTCGCTTGTTATACTTTCCGGCGTTCTTCATGCGACGTACCCTGTGTGCATATCCAGTATGCTTTTGACAGTGTAGTTGAGATTCGACTTATCCGGGTATAACGTGCGGTTGTCGTACATATCTTGAACGAGAACATAGACGACTGTCACGAACTCCGGATGATCGTCTATGTACTCGATATCTTCGCCGATATACGACTTGATGAACGCTATCGCGGAAGATAGAAACGTATTCAGTTCTTTAGTCGTGCTTCCGTCGTCGTCTAAGCTGACGCGAAGATAATCGGCGAGTTCTTCGGCGCCGATTTCGGAAACCTTTTTCACTTCAATCAAAACGGAAGCCTCCTTTCAGAGCGCGGCGGTCTTAGGAAGCCTTCGCCGCCATGACCGCGAACTTCTGAACGTCCTCGACCTTCGCGTCGATTTCGCCCCAAAGGTTGATACCCACGGCGCCCTTGTCGGAATATCTCTCATAGAGAACTTCGACCTCGAACGCTCCGGGTTCTTTAACGGCAAGACCGGAGAAATCACCGTAAATGATGAGATCAGCGGAAGCGGTGCCGAGATTGCCGAGGTTTTCGGTCAGATAGACCGGACGACCGAGAAGGGAGAAGCCGAACGGCGCGGTCGGGTCGATCTGGAGCAGATAGCGACCGTTCGCGTCCTTCAACATGGTGATCGCCTGGTAGGTGTTGCTGTTCATGATGAAGCCGGAAGTTCCCTGATAAGCGGAAGGGATCTTCGCCTTCAACTGAATGAGTTCATCGAAGGTGATCGCGGACTTGTTCGCGGTTACGACCTTCATGTTCGTAGCGTCGTACGAACCGAGGATTCCCTTGACCTTCGCGTTCTGTGCGGCAGAACCGATCAGGTTTCTTTCGAAGAACAGAGCGATCTTTCTCGCGAGATAGTTCACGAGCCAGGTCACGACGTCAAATGCGGCGTTACGAATCAGCTTCTTGCTGATAAGAGCAAGCGCGCGGTAAACGTAGCCGCCGAGAGTGATGGACGAGAATCCCGGTACATGGGAATCAGGAGTGTCGAGTTCGTCGTCGACGAAGTCGATCGTGATGTCGTCGGTAGAAGTATCGAGGACGGTGATTTTCAGATCACCAGGTTCGGTGTACTTCGTCGCCATCGCGTAGAGCGGGGAAAGCTCCTGCACTTTCTCGATGATCTTGTCGGCGATGGTCGTCGGAATGACGGCGCTGTTGCCGGACTGCTTCATTTCGGAAGCTGTGTTCAGAACGCTGTCGGTATCAAGGGTTTCTTTTCTGAAACGAATGTAATCGTTCAGAGCCTTGATGTCTGCCGCCTGTTTTTCAGCGGCGTCGACGTCAACGATGGCGGTGGTGCCGTCGGTGGTCTTTGCGACCTCCAGCTTCTTTGTTTTGCGGGATTCCTCGATCGTCGCGTCATAGGCTTCGATCTGATCGCGCAAATCCTGCGCCTCTTTGAGTTCATCTTCGGTCAGCGCGCGGGTTTCCTCGATCGCGTTCTCGAAGATGGCGTTTCTCTTATCAAAGAGTTCGTTTCTTGCTTCGATAATGGGTTTGAGATTAGTCATACTGTAATCGTCCTTTCTTTTGTGATTCAAGGTATTTTTTGTAAACCGATGTCATATCGGGTTTATCCTGGTGAGCGTCTTCCTGCGATGTTTGCGCCGGTGCCGGGGTGACGTCAGTCTGATCGGCGATCTGACTGAACGCTTCCGGCGTGTGACGGTATCTATCGAAGAAGTCGGACGTGCAAGCCGCCGCCGATTTTTCTTCTTCGTG
>Ga0326514_10000392_pt1 | contig 30073 bp, 28 predicted proteins | sample 3_2548_0518_D_FD_203653 | JGI IMG/M metagenome (GOLD analysis project Ga0326514, IMG submission 203653) | Bovine rumen microbial communities from UC Davis, California, United States - 3_2548_0518 | ecosystem: Host-associated > Mammals > Digestive system > Stomach > Rumen | place: USA... | reverse complement strand
GCTATGTATAATGCGTTCTGCTACGGCGCTCCGCCGCATGCAGGTATCGCTCCTGGTGTTGACCGTATGGTAATGCTCCTTTCAGGAGAGGATACGATCCGTGAGGTAATCCCTTTCCCTATGAACAAGAATGCACAGGACATCATGATGGATGCTCCGGGATATGTAACAGACAAGCAGCTTGAAGAATTGCATATCAGTATCACAGCTACTGATGAAACAAGCGGAGAGAATTAATGAGCGATAACAAGAATGAGATTTTCAAAATAACGGGCGCGCCCGTTGAGGAAGAAGTAAAGCAGTCTGAGGAGACAGATGTTGAAAAGACATCTGCTGAAGAAACTGGCTCGACGGAGAACGAAGCTTCTGAAAGCAAGCCTGTTTCTCATAAGAGAAGGCTCGAAAAGGGAAGCACCGCATATGAGATCCTTGACTGGTTCCGTACGATCTGCATCGGCGTTCTTGCCGGAATCTTCATCGTTGTTTTCCTCGTTCAGAGAGACAACGTTTACGGCGATTCCATGAAGCCGACACTGTCTTCTGGCGATGTGATCTATGCGCAGAAGATCTCAACTTATTTCCATTCATACAAGAGGGGTGACATCGTCATCCTGGATGGTCACGACATGGAAGGTTACTACAGTAAAGAGTATCTCGTTAAGAGAATCGTAGGACTTCCCGGAGAGACCGTAAAGATCGAAGACGGCAACGTTTATATCAAGCCTGCCGATTCCAGTGAGTTCTATCTTCTTCAGGAGAATTATCTCCCTGAAGGTACAAAGACGACCATGATGGACGATGCAATGAAGAAAGGCAACGAGATCGTTTTGGGAGATAATGAATATTACTGCCTTGGTGATAACAGACCTGTAAGTAATGACTCACGTAATCTCGGTCCCTTTACGGCAGACAGGATCAAGGGCGTTGCCATTATCAGAGTGTTCCCGCTTAATGAGATAAAGATACTCTGACATTAAGGTATAATACATGAGCGAAAACTACCGTAAATACATAAGAAACTTCTGCATTATCGCGCACATCGACCACGGCAAGTCCACACTGGCCGACCGTCTTATCGAGCATACACACGTAAGGGAAAAGCGTGAGATGCAGGACCAGATCCTTGATAACATGGACATTGAGCGTGAGCGCGGTATCACCATCAAGTCACAGGCCGTAAGACTTCCTTACGTTGCTTCTGACGGCAATACATATCTGCTTAATCTCATCGACACGCCAGGCCATGTCGACTTCAATTATGAGGTTTCGAGATCACTTGCGGCATGTGACGGCGCGATCCTTGTTGTAGACAGCTCGCAGGGTGTCGAAGCACAGACTCTTGCCAATGTTTATCTGGCAGTTGATGCTGACCTTGAAGTGCTTCCGGTAATCAACAAGATCGATCTTCCTTCCGCAAGACCTGAAGAGGTCCGTCAGGAGATCGAAGACGACATCGGACTTGATGCTTCTTATGCTCCGCTTATCTCGGCAAAGAGCGATATCAATATCGACGAAGTATTGGAGAAGGTAGTTGAATATCTTCCCGCACCTGAGGGCGACGAGAATGCGCCTCTGAAGGCCCTTGTTTTCGATTCTAAGTACGATTCGTATAAGGGCGTTATCGTTAGCGTAAGAGTCAAGGACGGCACCGTAAAGACCGGTGACCGCATAAGGATGATGCACTCCGGAAAAGAGTTTACCGTAACTGAATTAGGTATGTTCCATCCGGGCGAACTTGTTCCTACAGAATCGCTCAAAGCAGGCGAGGTAGGATATATCTGCGCTTCGATCAAGAACGTAAGAGATACCGCTCCGGGCGATACAGTTACGCTTGCGGAGAACCCTGCAGAAGAGCCGCTCATCGGATATAAGGGAATCCAGCAGATGGTATTCTGCGGAATCTATCCCGTTGACGGTGCGAGATACGGCGACCTTAAGGATGCTCTCGAAAAGTTAAGATTAAACGATGCTGCCCTCTCATTTGATGCAGAGACATCAGCAGCTCTGGGCTTCGGTTTCAGATGCGGATTCTTAGGACTTTTGCACTACGAAGTAATCCAGGAAAGACTTGAGCGCGAGTTCAATCTCGACCTTATCAGTACGGCACCTTCCGTTATCTATAAGATCTATCTTACGGACGGCTCAGTCGTTGACTGCTCCAACCCTACGAACATGCCTGATCCGGCATCCATCGATTACATGGAAGAGCCTATCGTTAAGGCAACGATAATGCTTCCTAAAGAATATGTCGGAAATATCATGGAGCTCTGCCAGGAGCGCCGCGGTGAATATACAGACATGAAGTATCTTGATGAGAAGCGTGTAATGCTTCACTACAAGATGCCTTTGAATGAGATAATCTATGACTTTTTCGATGCGCTCAAATCACGCACGAGAGGTTATGCTTCACTTGACTACGAGCCTGCAGGATACCAGAGATCCAAGCTCGTTAAGCTCGATATCCTCCTTAACGGAGATCCCGTCGATGCATTGTCATTCATCGTACATACGGACAAGGCCTACGCAAGAGGAAGAAGAATGTGCGAGAAGCTCAAGGAGAACATCCCGAGGCAGCAGTTCGAGATTCCCGTACAGGCTGCGATCGGCGGCAAGATCATTGCAAGAGAGACGATCAAGGCTTACCGTAAGGACGTTACTTCCAAGTGCTACGGCGGTGATATCTCACGTAAGAAGAAGCTCCTCGAAAAGCAGAAGGAAGGTAAGAAGCGTATGAGACAGGTAGGTTCCGTCGAAGTACCGCAGGAAGCCTTCATGAGCGTTTTGAAACTTGATGACGAGTAAATAATAAAGGGACTGTCGCTGATCACTTCGATGGTCCCTGTTTCTTGAAAAAAATCACAGTAGAAGTCACAGTACACCCTGACGGTTACTGTGATTTTTTTGAGACTCTATTAAAAAATCACACTAGAGGTCACAGTGCACTATGACGGTTACTGTGATTTTTCTGCGATATGAAGTCAAAGACTCCGAAAAAATACGGCATTTTGAGACGACGCCTTTATATGTATAATTAATACCATGAAGATAAAGACTAAGCACATCACATACGAACAAGCTATGGCTCTTCCTTCGTGGGAGCATAAAAAGCCTAAGAAGCCGTCCGCTCTGCTTGCAGGCGTTGCACGTCTCCTGCTTAACGGCGAGCTTAAAAAAGTTGATTTCACATATGATCAGATCGACATGGATAAAGCCGGCGACGGCCCGTGGATGATACTGATGAATCATTGCAGCTTCACAGATCTTTCCATAGCTTTCAAAGTGCTTAAAGGGCGTCCGTTCAGCATAGTCTGCACGTCTGATGCGCTGGTAGGCAAAGAAGGTCTTATGAGGTCGTTGGGCTGTATACCCACAAGGAAATTCGTTTCAGATATTTCGCTGATCTCCGATATGGATCATGCGCTTAACGTCAATAAGGCAAGTGTGCTGATGTATCCTGAAGCCGGTTATTCTCTTGATGGTACAGGCACCAGGATCCCCAGAAGATTAGGCGTACTTCTTAAGAAACTTAAGCATCCTGTCGTCATGATCACCACATTTGGAGCATTTACCAGAGATCCGCTCTACAATAATCTTCAGAAGCGCGATGTAAAGGTAAGCTGCACGATGAAGTGCCTTTTTACTCCTGAAGAGCTTGCCAATACAAAGGTAAGACAGATAGATGAGATACTGGATAAAGAATTCACGCTCGATTACTTCAAGTGGCAGCAGGACAACAATATCGAGATAGATGAACCTTTCAGAGCTGACGGCCTTAACAGGATTCTTTATAAGTGCCCTCACTGCCTGAAGGAAGGTATGACAGAAGGTAAGGGAATCAACTTGACATGCCACGGGTGCGGAGCTTCTTATGAACTCGATACTTTGGGAAGGCTTAAGGGCATTAATGTCGAGCCGAAGTTTACTCATATTCCTGATTGGTTCAAATGGGAAAGAGAACAAATCAAAGAAGTAATCTCTAAAGGGACATATGCTCTTGATGTTCCTTGCGATATAGCGGTCCTTAAGGATTCCAAGGCTCTCTATATGATAGGAACAGGAAGGCTTCACCACGATAACAACGGATTCATACTTGACGGTTGTGACGGCAAACTTCACTACGAACAGGCACCAAGTGCTTCTTACAGCGTTAATTCCGATTACTTCTGGTATGAGATAGGAGACATAGTTTCCATCGGTACGAACGACTGCCTGTATTTCTGCTTCCCTAAAGAAGGCGACATTGTCGCGAAAACAAGGCTTGCCGCAGAGGAGTTATATAAGCTTTCCAAGGGCAAGACATCGTCTGAAAAAGAAAGCGAATAAGCATTAATAGAAAAAGTATATTCCAAGGCTCTTTCCGCACAAGCGAAGCGCGGATGAATTCGAGCCTTGGAATGATTATTATCTTAGCATCTGACGTCCAAAACCCTGCTTTTCAAAGTCAGTGGCATTCTCATCAGGACCCTGGGTTTCAGCCTCGGGGATAGCTGTTTTGAAGTCGAAGCTTTGTTTATCAGCGTAATTCCATCCTTCCTCGAGTGATACGAAATCCTTTGTTGTCTCAATTGCCGTGACAGGAAATGCGGTATCGTAATAGTTTTCGACACCGGGTTCGGGAGCCAGGTCGTGGCTGCTTGCCTTCGAAAGCATCTCGATATCATGCTTTTCCCTGTTGTGAAGGACCTTCGGCAGGATCTCCGCGCACACATATGCAGCTCCGCCAAGTGTAAGAAGAAGTAACAGAAGTTCAAACGGATGCTCGAAAATAAACATCATGACTGCCGAGTCTCTGGAGAAGCCTGAGATAAAACGCAGGATACCCAAAATGATGGCCGGTGTGGCATAAAGGAGAACACGAAGGCCGGAGTTCCAGCTGACTGCTTCCATTCTGGCTTTTCTACCGGTGCGTTCTATTGTTTCCCAGCCTTTGGCATAAGGGAACTCGCCCGAGACTTTACCCGTCTGACCGTTAACGATGTACTGATAATTAACGCCGTCGTAATCAATACTTAAGAACCAGCAGGGAAGAAGTGCATACTTAATATCCTGATTGTTATAAGTAACAACGCTCATGTCTGAACTGGGAACGAAGTCATCGTAACCGAAATCAACAGCATCGCATACCTGCAAAGCATATTTGTCGAGTCTCTTGTAGATCCTGTCGGTCATGTCGAGAGGCTGTTCATCGTACTTTTCCGCAAAGTATCCCTGAAGGAATTCAGGTCTGAATCTTTCAAGCGCAGAATAGTCAAAGGGCTCTGCGGCAGCCATAAGGTTGTTGGCTATCTTGAGTTCTCCGTCGAACGGTACGTCCTTGAGTCTGAAATTGACTTTGCCGTATGTCAGTCTTGAAAAGCTTTGTGATGTTGACGAGTGATTTTCCTGATATGCCTCATCTACCATCTTTCCGGTCTTGGCCTGTCCGGCAACTTTTACTTCAACCTCTGATGAGATAATCCACGTAGGAACATAAAGTCCCGTCATCTTTGACAAGACTTTGGCCGATTTGAAGTTCTTGGGAAGGTGACCGACGCTTTCGCAGTGTTCTTCAAATATCTTGATTGCCTTTTCCTTATCGAACTGGAAAGGAATGATGTAGTCGGGTTTGAACTCACGCGTAAGTCTTCTTGTAACGAGTGCAGGTGAACCGCAGAAAGCACAGAACGTTGATGAAGTGTTCTTATCCGTTACGATCTCTGCACCGCATGAATTACAGACGATCTCAATACGTTCAGCATCTTCTTTGCTGATCTCTATCGTACCGTCGTAGTTTTTCTCCGGATTTAAAAGTCCGAATGAGCCGACTTTCTCAAGTGTATCGGGATCGAAAAGGCCGCCGCAGTTGCGGCAGATCGATGCACCGTGTTCAGCATCATAAACAAGGTTGGATGCACAGTTTGGACACTTATATGAGTCTGCCGAGAAAGTCCTGACCTTGGGTGAGCCGAATCTTCCTGCGTTATTTGCAGGATTATCCCAAATTGCCATATAACACTACCCCTTTGATTTTTTATTCCTAAATAAATATACATTAAAGATAAAATTAATGTCAATTATAATTGATTTGTCTGATTTGCCCTTTCAAACATGATCCCAAATCACACTTTTTGTACAGTTTAATTTGCTTTTTTAGGTCGGAGAATCTTTCCGACCTTTTTATCTATTAAGCTCAGGCCAAATGAGACCGGAATGGAACATGCAAGAACTACAAGCACAAACAACGGTACATTCTTGATGTAATAGACAGGCAGTGCAGGTTCCTTGATCATGCAGTGGCCGAACATATTGATGAAGATTCCGTGGATAAGATAGAGTTCCAGAGTGAACTTGCCGAGGAATCTGAGAACGGGATTTCCGACCTTCATCTTCATGCTGAGAAGGTAATAGAGCATTGCAAATGCTATGGTATAAAGGAACTGGAAGATCCATGCGAAAAGATCTGCCTTATAGCCGTTTGCCTCTGTCCAGTTTGTGTGCGTTATCTGAAAATACAGATTGCCTGCATTATCAGCAAGACGCCATAAAACGGCAGCAGCTGCTATGGTGAAGATCAGTTTTAATACAAAGAGCTTTTTGCAGCTCTCGAAAAACTTCTTCTCAAATTTAGACACAAGGATTCCCAAAAGGAACATGTGGACAGTGTTGAACCACCATGTGCCGTAACCGTATCTGATGCAGAAGAAAACCCATGCACCTGAGCCTAGTGCAACCGTAAGTATTCCTGCCCAGTCTTTTTTGAAAAGACCGAAACCTACATAGAAGAGAATGTAAAGGAGCAGTATACAGGGAATATACCAGATGAAAGGGTGGACGGTATCGTGGTTTCCGGTCATGAAGGGGTTCTTGAATCTTATCGGAAGATGTCTTAAGTGTCTGAAATAGACATATACGAGTTCAGTAAGTATCGTCGGAATAAGGATCGGGATTATCCTTACCGGTATGAAACGCTTGAAGAAATCAGGCTTTGTTTTCGCGCTCTTGTAAAGACCGAAGCCCGAACAGAAGAGGAACATTCCGACCATCGGATATCCTGCTGTTACGAAGATGTCCAGTCCCTTTCTGATGAAGACGGGGTTGAGCCATGGGGCGCATGTGACCTGGGCCATGTGATGGAAGCAGATGATGACAGCGCAGAAACCAAGGAAACACTTGGTCTGGTCAAATGACATATTGCCGTCGTTCCATTCTTTTTTCTTGCTGAATTTAATACCGACAAAAAGAAGTGCTGCCAGTGCGACATACCAGATAGCGATCATAATTACCCCCGGGATGAATATTCATTATTCAAACCAGGTAATTATACCAAATAGTTATGCTGTAGGTCTTGGGTATCCGCACTCGCTGCAGAATTTTCCGGTAAGACCTTTAGTGCCGCATTTGCAGTCCCATGTCCCGTCGGGATTAAGTGTTGAACCTTCAGTTGAGACATCAGGTGCGGGCGCAGGATTTGCAAAGCCCTGCATCATGCCCATACCCATGAAACCATTCATCGGCATCGGCTGCGGAACAGGTTCTCCTGCGTTATATGCAGCTGCGATATAAGGATTAACGTTAGATACTTCGATATGTGCGCCTGATTTAGTTACACATTCCCTGATCAGTTCGCAGATCGCCTTATCGACTTCAGCTCCGCCCATTTCGCATGCGGTTTCACCGATGGTCCTCCTGATCCCGGGACAGCCTGTGAGCAGGGAATCGTCATAGATAATGGTAAGTGAAGAACTTGCGGAATAATCCATGGGCATCATGGATCTGTCGACAGGTATGCTCGGATCTCTTTGGACGTAATGCCATCCGGGGATGTTTTCCTTATCGGAAATCTCCTGGATCTTTGCAAAGATATCAGATTCAACTTCTTTGCTGTCGGTCTGTTCGGGAAGGTTGCCTGCCTTCCTGTATAACTCGACTAGAACAGTTCCGTCCTTGCCTTGTATCTTACTGATCTTCTGCTTGGTAGTTACGTTGCTGTTGTACATCATTCCACTTGAGAAATGATGAGTCTCAACTGCTGTTACGGGACCGTGTTCTTCCTTTATCAAACGTGCTTCTTTTAAGGCCGGATATTTCTTTTCCTCTGATATGAGCGCTTCATTGGAAGCAGCAGTGAAAAATGCTTTGCGGAATTCATCGGAAGCTTTTTTATATATGTCTTCAGTTCCTTCTCTGAAAGTAATCTCTGATGAAGTGCCGTCATCAAATTTAAGCGTCAGAAAAGTGATGACATGAGTATGCTCGTCGTTGTAAATAACGGGAGCTGAGGGCGTTTTGCCGATCCATTCCGTGATCTTATATTTTTCGATGAGTGATCTGAAAATACCGATCGTTTCCTGTGTGAGTTTGAAGTGTTTTATTGAAACATCATTTGAGAATCTGGTGTTTTCCGTGATCTCAAGGTTATCTCCGGTAAACGGAATATCCGCATCGATTATCTGATCGATGGTCGGACTGAACATTATGAACTTATATCTGATTCCGGTGATGTTCATAGGCGCTCCTTAATTCCAATGCAAATGGCTATAAAAAATCGAAAAACTGTAATATAGATACTTTACCTTCGTGATTATTATGGTATCATTCTTTGCTATATCTTGTGAAATGGGGGGAGACAGTATGAGGGATAACCTTAAAAGAATGATAAGTTACTACAAGCCTTATCTGGGAACATTTTTCCTGGATATGCTTTTCGCGATCGTAGCTTCAGGCATATCACTTGTAATCCCCCTCGTAGTCGGAGATATTACAAATGAGATCCCGCACCTGACAGCAGAAGAGGGCATGAGAAAGATCCTGACATTTGCAGTGATCCTCGTTGCGCTTGTCATAATCCAGTTCTTTGCGAATTACTACATATCATATGTCGGTCACGTCATGGGCGCCAAGATGGAATACGATATGAGGGCAGAGATATTTGCGCACTACCAGAAACTATCATTCTCGTTCTACGACGACCAGAAGGTCGGACAGCTCATGAGCAGGATCACGAATGACCTTTTTGAGATCACTGAACTCCTGCATCACGGACCTGAAAATATAGTTATTTCTCTAATAAAGATTATCGGCTCGTTTGTGATCCTTACTTGCACCAGCGGTTATCTGACGATTGCCGCATTCATCCTTTTGCCGGTGATGTTCGTCTTTGCTTTTATTCTCAACAAGAGAATGCGCAAAGCCTTTAAGATGAACAGGGTAAAGATCGCGGAGATCAACACGCAGATCGAAGATAACCTCTCAGGTATAAGAGTCGTTAAGTCTTTTGCAAATGAAGAGATCGAGAACGAGAAATTCAAGATAGGCAATGACGGATTCCTCAAGGCGAAGAAGGCAAGTTACCTTAACATGGGTATCTTCCATTCCGGCATGACGGCATTCACATTCCTTATCAACATCCTGGTCATCGTTGCAGGCGGTATTCTCATGAGCAAAGGACTCATCGAAGTGTACCAGTTTGTTACGTTTCTTCTTTACATCAACGTATTCACGGAGCCTGTAAGAACGCTTATAGATTTCACGGAGCAGTTCCAGAACGGTTATACGGGATTCGAGCGTTTTGTCGAGATGATCAACATTGAGCCTGACATCAAGGACAAGGACGGTGCAGAGCCTCTGACGGACGTTAAGGGCGATATCAAATTTGAGGATGTCTCATTCAAATACAAGGAAGGCGCGCACAGGGTATTAAGGCACATCAATCTTGAAGTCCCTGCAGGCGCTTATGTTGCCCTGGTCGGTTCTTCCGGCGGCGGAAAGACAACGCTTTGCAGCCTTATACCCAGATTCTACGACGTTACCAAAGGCACGATCAGGATTGACGGAAAAGATATTAGAGATGTAACCCTCAAGAGCCTTCGTGACAACATCGGAATAGTCCAGCAGGATGTCTATATGTTTGCCGGTACTATCTACGACAACATCAGTTACGGAAGGCCGGGTGCGACTGAAGAAGAGATAATCGAAGCTGCAAAACTTGCGAACGCGCATGATTTCATCATGTCCCTTCCTCACGGTTATGCAACTGATATAGGCCAGCGTGGCGTTAAGCTCTCCGGCGGTCAAAAGCAGCGCATCTCAATCGCGAGAGTTTTCCTTAAGAACCCGCCTATCCTTATCTTCGATGAAGCTACGAGCGCGCTCGATAACGAGAGTGAGAATATCGTCAAAGAGTCTCTCGAAAGACTTGCAAAGAACAGGACTACGCTCGTTATTGCTCACAGGCTTTCGACTATAAGAAATGCCGAGAGGATCTTAGTCCTTACCGAGAACGGCATCGAAGAGAGCGGAACCCACGATGAGCTGATGCGTAAGAATGGTGTTTACGCTTCGCTCTATAAGTTCAACGCCTGAAGTTTTAAGTGACCCCTTGGAGTTTGTCTGACCTCAGGGGTCTAATTCAATATGATCTTTAGGGGTTAACTTCACACAGAAGGGGCTGTCCCAATAGGGGTAGCCCAATACGATCAGCCCAATATGTTCTACCTGATTTGAATAGCCCTTCAAATTCGAATTTACCTACTAAAATCCGATTTTTCGAATTTGGTAGGTAAGGGGGTGGGGGTATATGACCCATAATCAACCCGTTTTGAATGTTGAATGTGGTGTTTGAAGCTGATTTTGCCGTGTTTTTCGAAGTCTTAACGGGTATTAGGAGTTCTATATGGCGTCATTCAAGCGGATATTCAGATAGAAATTACCTACTAAAATCCATTTTTGTAATTTAGTAGGTAAATATCGGTTTCGAAAACATCTGCATACCCCCTTGGGGTATATGGATTCCGGCCTGCCACCTTTATAAACCCGAGATCTGAGACACCTCAATATTGTTTTGTTGCATTAAATAAATAATTTCTTTTTGACATTTCCAATATTAATGTATAATGAAAAATTATGGGAAATTTTCAATGAGCGTTCAAAAAGAAAGGGGTTTTATTATGAAAACTGCAGGAAAAAGTGTGCTCAAAGTACTGCTGTCATTTACCATTGCAATCTCATGCCTGATCGGTATCGGCATGACTTCTTTGGCAGATGATGTGACTATAAGCGATTTTGAGTATAGTGGAGTTTATAAGGATGGTTATGTAATCCGCATTACAGCCGAAGAATACGCTATCAAATCTGGTCCAAATACTACCAGTTTTGTTCATAAAGGTGATTATTTGACCGTCAGCGCGAAGGTTGATGACGAAGGATTAATAATTTATGGATTTACCAAGGGTGATGAATTTATTCAGCTTTCTACACCACAATTTGCATTTCAGACTGATGGATTGGTTTTGAAATCAGGTGACGGTAAAAGCTTAGAGACCGCATTCGTTTTTGAAGTTCACAGCACTCTTGATGACGAACAGAAGGCTGTTCAGGATATGATCGATGCTCTTCCCGGTGTTGATGAGGTCACTGAAGAAGACAGAGCTGATATCGAGGCTGCCAGAGAAGCGTATGAAGCGTTAACCGATGAGCAGAAAGAAGTTGTGTATATTAACAATCTGAATGCAGTTGAGAATCAGATCGATAAGAACAAAGCTGCTGAGGTAAATGATCTTATCGATGCAATCGGTGAAGTTGATGATTCTGATGAGTGCCGTGACAGGATCCAGGCTGCAAGAGATGCATACGAAGAATTGACGGATAATCAGAGAACATATGTTACTAACTATAATGATATGTTCGCAGCTGAAGAAAAATACATTGGCTTGATAAGAGACAAACTCATTAAGGACGTTACAGACAAGATCAATGCTCTTCCGGATGCTGATAAGCTCACAATTGATGATTTTTATGAAGTTTATGAAGCCGAATATCTCTTCTTTGAGGAATTAACGGAAGATGAGCAGGCTGCTTTTGATCCGGCTCTCAAAAATAAGCTTGATGAAGCAATGAATGTTGAGTATTTAATCTTTTTGGATGCTGGCAAGAAGTTGCTTAACGATTACGAAGACCTTTTCCGTGAACTTGATGAAGAAGAATACGAGTGGATTTATGGTAGTGTTAAGGAGATACTTGATGAAGCAGACGCTTTAGTTGCTGCCGGAAAAACACCTGACGGTACAGCGTTTGATATTCTTATTTGGGGCGTTATAGGTGCTGATTCATGCCTTGTTGATAATTACGAGTTCCTTGAAGGTGATGGTGCAGTATGGACAGAAGGCAGTACAGATCCCATTGTAGTCAGAATTCGTAGGATCGGACTTGATGGTAAGAGTTTCGACAGCACGTACTTCCGCTTTGGAGAAGCCGGCGGAAAGATCTATGTTGATGGTGTTCTGGTTGACAGCAAGTATTTTACAGCTGAAGAAGGCAGTGTAATCCTTACGATCCTCCCTGATTTCCTTAAGACTCTTTCAACAGGCGAGCATACGCTTACAGTAATGTTTGAGAGTGCAAATTCTTCTGATTTGATTTCAGTAACAACAAAGTTTACTGTTAAGTCTGCTGCTGCTGTGCCTGCATCAGGCGAATCGGTAAGCCACTATGTTGTATTAGGTGCTGCGCTTACTCTGCTCGGTGTAACTGTATTTGTTTCCAGAAAGCGTTTGGTGGATTCAATAAAGTAATTGATCTATAATTCTGATCAAACTAAAAGAGGATGCTCAAGTGAGCATCCTCTTTGTATTTTGGTGCGCCTGACAGGACTTGAACCTGCACACCTCACGGCACCAGAACCTAAATCTGGCGTGTCTGCCAATTTCACCACAGGCGCTCATCGGCGACCATTATATCACTTTGATTGCTAAATATCATAATCATGTCATTAGCATAGTAAAAATGAAACTCTGTGATAAGATTGTCGGGGAAGTCATAAGAATCTTTCATTTTTACTTAGGAGTTTATTTGTGTCTGAGAAAAGAAAGCGCAGAGAAAACATAATCACGGCCCTTCTTATCGCAGGAATGTGTATAGTTGTAGGCGGAACGATAATCTTTGTCATTAAGTTTTCGCGGGGTGGTGATGAGAATAAACTGTTGTCGGCAGGAATGACTGAAGCAACTGATGTTTCACTTGAAAGCGTGACGGGTGTTGTAAGTACTACTTCTGTTACTTCAGAGACAACGGCTCCCGAGACTTCTGAGACAACTGAAGAAACAACAGAGACTACTCCTGAACCCACACCGACTGAAGAACCCACACCCACGCCGGAACCTGAACCCGAGAAATTAACGAGTATAAGGAACTTAAGCGCAGGAACGGTTTTGAGCCGCGATGAGATCGATACGGATAACCTGTCGCAGTATTTCACTTCTGAGGAGATCGAAGAGGGCGACAGCGTTTATGACAGGATCTACGGCCAGTCTTATGTAGATAATGACAATATCGATCTGAGCGATCTGAGATATCTCAAGATGCTTCACGTGAACTTTGACGGTGATTACCAGGTCGGTGAGATGATAGTAAATGAACTCGTTGTTTCAGACGTTCTGGATATCTTTGAGACCCTTTGTGCAGAAGGCTATGAGATTTATTCGATGTATCTTATCGATGATTTCTGGGCAGGTGATCCCGATGATTCGGACTGGTATTCGATTGAAGCAAATAACACATCCTGTTTCTGCTACAGAACGGCAACCGGTTCAGGCAATCTTTCCAAGCATGCTCTGGGCAGGGCAATAGACATCAATCCCCAGCAGAATCCTTATGTTACATACGATTCTGACGGTGATGCCAACTATTCTCATGATAATGCATCGGACTATGTATACGATAGATATGACGGCGATCATATGATCACTACAGACGACAGGGCATATGAACTTTTCATCAATTACGGATGGACATGGGGCGGTAACTGGTCGAGCCCCAAAGACTATCAGCACTTTCAAATGTAAGCCTGAAGTGAAAAAAGAATTGACTAACTGATTTTCACTTGATAATATTTTGGAATGATAATTCCTGACAGAAGAAAACAGATCCTGGATATTTTGGAAGAAGAGGGCGAGATCAATACGACCGTCCTTTCAACGCGTCTTGGCGTCACCGGAGCTACCATCAGAACTGACATCAGAGCCCTTGAGAGAGAAGGCGCTATCGTCAGATTCCACGGCGGTATCAAGCTTCCTCACAAGATGCCTTCCTACAGCGGCGAGAACTATATGGTCAGAGCCGTTACCCACGTCGATCTTAAGAATGCCATAGGTGCAAAGGCTGCAACGCTTGTCGGAAGCGGAAATACGATTTTCATGGATGCGAGCTCAACGACCTTTCATATGATTCCTTACCTCAAGAAAGTTAAGGATGTTACAGTTATCACCAATGGTATCCATACTGCGATGGAACTCCAGAGAAACAGCAATTTCAAGTCGATCATCATCCTGGGCGGAATGCTGAGACCGCATTCGGGTGCCATCGAGGGTCTTTCATCCAAAGAAATGATCGGAAGGCTTTCAGCTGAGTTTTATTTTGTTTCCGGTAACGGTTTTTCTGCCGATGCCGGACTTTCAGGTGATAATTTCTTTGAGCTTGAGCTTAAGAGACTTTGCGCAGACCGTGCCAAGAAGATCGTTGCACTGATCGATTCGACCAAACTGGGTGCTGATTCTGCTTCTTCGTTCATCCCTGCCGAGAAGATCGATTATCTCGTAACTGATTCAGGCGCTTCTCCCGAGAGCGTTGCTTTGTGCCGTGCAAAGGGCATTGAAGTACTTATTGCGGACGTTTGATCACTAGTCGTTCGAAAATTCTAATTATTTTTCTTTTAATGTTATAATACTTGGATAAAGTCATTTTCTTTTAAAGAGGTTAGGAAGATGCAGATCAATCCGATTATTTTGCCCAGCTGGCTTTCAAGCAAGTGCGTATTCCAGCAGGGTGTAGAACTTAAGATCGAGGGTGTTGCCGCACCCAGTGCTACAGTTACTCTCGAAATAGTCAAAGACCCGACGGACGGCAGAAAGGTCAGTAAACTCGATACCGATTACGGTGTCATATTAAGCCGTGAGACCACTACGTCCTCAAAGGGCAAGTTCAGTTTTACGATCCCGCCTTATAAGGCTTCCAGCGACTCTTATACATTTTCGTTTAAGTGCCTTACCGACCAGACCACTCTGACCGACTTGCGATGCGGTGACGTCTGGGTCTTCTTGGGATCTGATTTCCTGTCTATCCCCATGAAGGAAGCAAATGCCACTAAGGCTCCTTTGAAGCGCAAGGTAATGAATTACCTGAGATTCTTCTCTCCCGTAAGATCAGGTCTCGAAAAGGGAGAGGATGTATATCCTGCAGAAGAAAAGACACATTACAAGGAAGCTGAGTGGATCAAGGTCACCGAGACTGCAAAGCTTTCTGAGGTTTCTTCTTCCGCTTTTGCTTTCGCATACAGATTGAGTGACCAGATTTCTTATCCTGTAGGTGTAGTAGATCTCTCATATAACGATTCGACCATCCTTAACTGGATTGCTCCTTTTGCCATGGACAGGGTTGAAGCGTTAAGGGACGTTGTAGAGCAGATGGGTCTTTATCTCGACGAGGAAGGCTATAAGAAGCTTCTTGAGATCGATGAGAAAAAGAAGAAGGCCGTTGAACTTAAGGAAGAGTACAAAGAGACGATCGAGTCCGGCGATATCGACATTTCGATGCAGGATGAGATCAAGAGACTGGAAGGTCAGGATCCTGACGATATAAAGCCTCTTGATATCGATTTCCCTACGTCAGGAGACAGTTCACTTAACGAGACAAAGGGACATAAGGAGAATATCTCATTCTCGTCAGCAAGCCAGCTTGATTTCGGCATGGTTCCCGAGAAAAAAGATGACGGCAGGCTCACAAAGGAAGATGAGAAGAAGTTCATCAAGCAGAAGTTCAGAATGTCCATTCTTTACAGGACAAAGCTTGCGCCTTTGAAGAATCTTGCGGTTAGAGGATTCTGCTTCTCGCCTGACAAGGGAGAACTCCTTTTCGACAGATACGATCTTTTCCTCATGGGACTTCTTACGACTCTTGCCGAAGTATTTGAGCCGAAGGAAGTTTTCGATGAGACGGTCATGCCTTCGATACTTTTCGTAACGATGCATCCTAATGACGTTGACTTCGAAAATCCTTACAGCGTTCTCGAATTCAACGAGAATTTCACGGCATTTACAAAGCTCCTCAGTATGCCTTCGGGAATCGTAAGCATGCATGACATGCTCCTTCCGGATAAGACGATAAGCTTTATCCTCGGAATGAGACTTGCGACGATCGCTTTGGGTACACACTTTTCACCTAAGATGAGTAAGTCTTCACCTGAGCCGAATGACATCGAGATCGCAGGCAACAAGAGAATCATCAAGTTCAGCAACTTGGGTTCTGGACTCAATTACAATGACGCATCAGGCGAGATCACGGGATTTGCCGTAGCAGGTGAGGACCGTATCTTCTATCCGGCTCACGCAAAGAGCCTTTACGGAATGTGCGTAATGGTTTGGAGAGACGACGTTGAAGAACCGCAGTCCATCACATACGGCTTCACGCCTTTCCCTCACGATGCGACACTTAAGAACGGTGAAGATCTCCCGATCCTTCCTTTCAGATTCGACAGGGATCCCGCATATTTCGCACCTGACTTAAGCTTTACACGCTGCGACTGTCTTGAGTTTGTCGGCAAGAGAACACCCGATTCAGACTTTGAGACATTAGAGATCTACAGAACATTCAAGGGTAAGGGAATCATTTCCCAGGATAATATCCATAAGCTTACGGGCAGTGCTTCTTTGAGGATCCGTTATGAGACAGACAAGTCGCTTTACGGATTTGAACCCTGCCTTGAGTACGCTTCGCTTTTCGCGCCCATTGAGATCTGGGGAAGATCAAGGATCCAGCTGTCGGTATTTAATCCCGACCAGAAGAAGAAAAAGCTTATCGTCGAAGACTTCGGTGAGGCCGAGATCAAGCAGCAGCTTACATGGCAGACGATCACTCTTGAGTATTCCGAAGACGGTCCTATCAAGCTCGACAAGCTGAGGATCTTTATTGAAGACAAAGAACGCAACGGCGAGATCTATATCGACTCGATCAATTTTATCTGAACAGAGGGCTAATTTATGAGCAACAAGCTTCTTTCTGCAATCGAAGATGATGTTTTCTTATCTGAAGGTTCGGTGCCTTTCGTAATCGAAGGATTAGAGCATTCTTACGATACGAAGGATTCACTTCCTGATGAGAGTATGCATAATTCGCATGAGCTTCTTTATTTGAGAGAAGGCAAGATCGATCTTATCATCGGCAACGAGACGATTACGCTTACAAAGGGTTCCGTCATTGTAATAAGACCTCTGGTAAGGCACAAACTGGTAATCAAGAGCAGCAAAGCCGACATGCTGAATCTCTATTTCGGATTTATCCATGACACTTCAGATCTTGAAGCCACCAAGGAATCGAGAAAGACAAACAAGACGATTCAGGCAAAGAGCAACAGCGCAGGTCCGAGCGTATCGATCCCGGGTTCTTTTGCGAAGATCTCTTTGGAGAGTTTCCTTAAGTTTGCTGACCTCGGTGTTACTGAAGATAATGACATCACGAGACAGCCTTTCTTCGTTATCAAGGGCAACGAGAAAAAGGAGATCAACCAGCTTTCGGAGCGCATCGTTCTCGAAGAAGCAGAGAACCGTTACGCAAAGGATCTCATGGTACATACTCTTATGGTAGAACTTATGATAATCCTCTCAAGAGCAATAAGAGGCGAGTGGGAAGAGAGCCTCCGCGTTAAGAACGGAAAGGCTAAAGAACTCGTTGCCATCGCCAAGCAGTATATGGACGAGAATTTCGATCAGGGGATCACGGTCTCCGAAGCTGCTGCCTATGTATTCTTAAGCCAGGGTTATTTCACTCGTGCTTTCAGAGACGATACCGGAATAAGCCCGATGAACTATCTCATGAAGAAGAGGATCGAGAAGGCCTGCAAACTTCTTCAGAACAACGAGATAAAGGTGTCGGCGATCTCTTTGCAGTCAGGCTTCTCATCACCTCAGAGATTCAATGTCGCATTCAGAAAACAGATGGGCATGACACCCATGGAATACAGAAAGAAATACCTTTGAAAAGGGGATGAACAGTTAAATGTACGATTATGCTAATGACAACTCAATACCGGAGGAAAGCCGACAGAACATGGACCTTCCCAAGATCGAGCATGCGGTAAGGGAGATCCTTGAGGCAATAGGCGAAGATCCTGACAGAGAAGGTCTTCAGGAGACTCCCCAGAGAGTTGCAAGAATGTATGCGGAAGTCTTTGCGGGACTTCACAGAGATATCAGCAAGGACATTAAGACTTTCCACGGTGAAGGCAATGATGAGATGATCCTTATAGGCGACATTCCGTTCTATTCAATGTGTGAGCATCACCTTCTTCCTTTTCACGGAAAAGCTCATGTCGTATACATCCCCAAGGACGGTAAGATCTTCGGTCTTTCAAAGGTTGCAAGGATCGTTGATACGCTTTCAAGAAAGCCGCAGCTTCAGGAGAAGCTCACATCTGAGATCGCAGATGCCATCGAGAAGGCAGTTGACGCAAGATCAGTATGTGTCGTTCTTGAAGCAGAACATCTCTGCATGACAATGAGAGGCATCAGAAAGCCCGGTTCAAAGACTGTTACGTCTGCTATGCGCGGCGGATGCAGGTCTGATATCAGGACCAGAAACGAAGCGCTCGCGCTGATCAACAGACAGCGCTCCGTATAAAGGAGATAAAGGGATATGAATGCAGCAACTGACGGAAGATTTTGCGGAATTTATAAATGCGGTAACCGCCAGCTCGAGATAGGAAAGAAGACTCTTATAATGGGTATTCTCAACGTTACGCCCGATTCTTTTTCAGATGGCGGAAGATACAACGATGTTGATGCCGCTGTAGACAGATGTTCTCTCATGATACGTGAGGGTGCCGACTGCATCGATCTCGGAGCCGAGGCTACGGGTCCCAATTCTGTTCCGATATCTTCTGAGGAAGAACTCGAAAGACTGATCCCTGTTTTGGAAGCTGTAAGAAGCAGATTCGACATTCCGCTTTCAGTTGATACGTTTAAATCAGAGACAGCAAAAGAGGCGATCACTGCAGGCTGCGACATCATCAACGACATCACGGGTTTCATGGGCGATCCTGAGATGGCCAGGGTAGTTGCAGATAACGGCACAGGTGTCATCCTGATGTTCAACAAGAGAACCAACGGTGAGAATCCGATAGCTTTTGAGCCTGTCAGCAGACGTGCCGTAAGAGAGCTTACGGAGAGCGTTGAGATAGCTAAGAAAGCCGGCATTCCAGATAACATGATCATGACCGATCCTGGCATCGGCTTCGGTACCAACAGGGCAGAAGATGCCGAGCTTACGGCAGCTACGCTGTCCATGGGACTTCAGGGCAAATATCCCGTCCTTTATGCCGCTTCAAGAAAGCGCTACGCGAGAGTTTTCGCAGGCGGCGACCAGGCTACGGAACTGATGCTCGATAACGCTACGGCAGGACTTTCCATGACGGCAGCATCACTTGGCGCAGCGATGGTAAGAGTCCACAACGTTGCCGCTTCAAGACAGATACTTGATGTGTTCGATACATCGTTCTACGCATTTGCTAACCTCTAAAGTTTTCGAAAGGATATTGGGAATTGGATAAGATCACGCTCTCGAAAATGGAATTTGAAGGACATACCGGCTGTCTTGATTTCGAAAAGACCGACGGCCAGAAGTTCATCGTATCTTTGGACATTTTCCTGGACAGGATAAAGGGCTGCTACACGGACGACCTCGCCGATACCGTGGATTACGCAATGATCTACGAAGAGGTTAAGAAGATCGTAACAGAAGATAAAGGTAATCTCATCGAATGCCTTGCTCAGAAAGTCGCTGACTGCGTTCTTGCTGCAGACGGCAGGATACTGAAGGTCATAGTAAACATTTCCAAGCCCGAGGCACCTGTGAAGGGCATTTTCGAGACCATGGCAGTAACGATTGAAAGACGCCGCAAGGAATTCGTCGTACTCTCTCTGGGCAGCAACTTAGGTGACAGGGAAGCCAATATCCTCGCGGCAGAACAGGCCTTAAGGGACTTGAGCGGCACGGAAGACTTCAGATATGCTTCCATCTATGAGACGGAGCCCGTCGGACTTGAAGACCAGCCGTATTTCCTTAACACATGCGTAGGTTTCTATACGGATATCGATCCGTTTGAACTTTTGGACAGGATACATGTCATCGAGAACGATCTTTTGAGAAAGAGGGAAGTTCACTGGGGACCCAGGACGATCGATATAGACATCATATTCTATGGGGATGAAGTAATAATGAAGCCTGAACTTACCATTCCTCACCCGAGGTGGTATCTGAGGTCATTTGTTACGGTGCCGCTCCGCGATATCAAAGATGTGGACATCGAACACCCTGATGACAAGGAAGTGTCCCTATATCGGAAGCGCGGATAATTGAGTTATCAGCAGGCAGAGTTTATAATTAGGCACGTTATTTAAGAAAGTTGGAGGATTTTATGTCAGAAAACAATTCGGGCGCAGGCAACAACGAACAGAACAGGGATAATAAGCGCCAGAGATTCGATCCTGCAAAGCAGGAGGGCGGAAGACCCAGATCCCGCAACCAGAATCACAGAAGAAGAAATAACGGTCCCAGACAGGGCGGAAACGATAATAAGAAGCGTGACAACGCTGAGATCCAGGCTGAAGGAAAGGTTCAGAACCAGAACCAGGGCCGTAATCCCGACAGACAGAATAACAACCGCAACAAGAACAACAAGTTCAAGCGTGAACAGAACCAGGGAGGAGAGAAGAAGCAGTCCGACTCCCAGAATTTCAAGCCGAAGAATAAGCGTCCCGCAAGAGAGTTCGGTGATGAAGTCGCAAAGAACGTCAAGAAGGTTGAGACCATCGATGATATCAGAAGCGATAACGCCAGAATAACGAAGGAAATATATCTTGAGATCGCATCTCTCAAGAATATCAATCTCAACTGATCATGAAGGGCATATTCATTACTTTCGAAGGCATTGACGGGTGCGGTAAGAGTACGCAGTGCGAACTCCTTAAGGATTATCTTAGGGACAATAACAAGGACTTCATTTTTGTCAGAGAACCGGGTGGTACGGTCATAGGCGAGCGTATAAGAGAGATCCTTCTCGACAAGAAGAATACGCAGATGAATTCAAGAACAGAATTACTCTTATTCGAGGCTGCCAGAGCGCAGATCACGGAAGAAGTGATCAAGCCCGCGCTAGATGAAGGCAAGATAGTCCTCTGCGACAGATTTTTCGATTCTTCATCAGCATACCAGGGTATGGCCAGAAACATGGGTATGGACTTCGTTGCAGGTCTTAACATGGCTGCTACAGGCGGACTTAAGCCTGATGTTACTTTCTTCTTTGACATCAGCGTTGAAGAAGCACTTGCAAGAAGAGGCAAGAGAGGTGAAGCATCTGACAGGATCGAGCTTGCCGGAATAAAGTTCCAGGAAGATGTCAGAAAAGGATATCTCGAACTGGCTAAAGAATCTGACGGACGTATCGTAACCGTCGACGCATCACGTGGAGTAGAAGAGATTTTCGAAGATATAAAGGAAACGTTGAAAGGTAAGATCTGATGGCTTTTTCCAACATCACGGGACAGAAGCAGATAAAGTTCAGACTCGCTGCTGAAGCGCAGAGACGCGGCAGCGGTGCTTATATGCTCTCAGGTCCCGAAGGTATGGGAAAAAGGCTGATCGCAGAAGAGTTTGCAAAGGCTCTGATGTGCGGTAATGCAGGTCCTGACGGTGCATGTGGAGTATGCCCGAACTGCAAGTATTTCGATAACTTCACGACACCTGACGTTACGAGGGTTTACGAACCCGCCGATACTAAGATGGTAAAGGTCGATTTCATCAAGGACAGCGTAGTTGCCGAATCGTACCTGAAGCCGCAGTTCGCAAGGACAAAGACATTCATTATCGACTTCGATTATCTGGGTGTGGAGAGCCAGAATGCTCTTCTAAAGTCTTTGGAAGAACCCAGAAAAGACGTCGTTTTCATCCTCACAAGTTCCAACACAGATACGGTCCTTGATACGGTAATGTCCAGAGTTACCGAGATCAAGCTCGATCCCTACAGTGATGAGGAATTGGAGCAGATCGTAAAGGCCAACTGTCCCGACCTTGAAGATGCAAAGGTAAAGACAGCAGTCTATAACAGCGGAAGGATCCCGGGAAAGGCCATAAGCCTTGCCAGAGAAGATTCCGGCGTAAGTATCAGACACGAGATAAACAGCATCATGATCGCGATGCCCACGAGCACATATATCGATGTGCTGGAGGACTTCTGCGAGGTGCTGACGGGATTCAAGGACGATGCGAAGATCATTGCATCTTCGATCCTCATGTTCCTTGATGATGCGGCAAGACTTATAAACTATCCCGACTGCCGCAAGATTAATAACGAGACAGACAGAGAGGCAATAGAGAATTTCGTTGCCGGTAATAAACATATAACAACACTTAAACTGGGAAGATGCAGTGAAGCGGTCAGTACTTTTATGAAGGCTTTGGACGTCAATTCCAACTTTGATTCATCAGCATCCGCAATGCTTCTTCGCATACATGAGGAGCTTAAGAAATGAAGATCGTAAATTTAAGAACAAGAGACGCCGGCGTAACGTTGAGATACCGTTGTGACGGCTTATCGCTCGCTTTGGGTGATGCGGTAATGATCGACAACGAGAATTGCGAAGAGATCGCATTTGTAGCGCAGGAACCATATTCAGAAGATACTAAAGAGGAGATTCCTTCCGTTAAGCGTATGGCAAGCGACAAGGAGCTCGAAAAGTACTACGACATCTGCGCTAAAGAGAAGGATGCATTCTTCAAGTGCAAAGAGCTCATCGCCGCACGCAATATCCAGATGAATCTCGTTGACTGCGAGTACACTTTTGATTTAAGAAAACTGACTTTCTACTTCACTGCAGACGGAAGAGTAGACTTCAGAGAGCTCGTAAAGGATCTTGCATATACGTTCCGCACCAGGATCGAGTTAAGACAGATCGGCTCCAGAGACCAGGCAAAGCTTGTCGGAGGAATCGGCATGTGCGGCAGGGAACTTTGCTGCTGCAGCTTCCTCAATAAGTTTGCTCCCGTAAACTTAAAGCTTGCAAGATCACAGGGATTATCCCTCAATCCCGGAAAGCTCAACGGCGCTTGCGGAAGACTGATGTGCTGTCTTCAGTTCGAGAAGGAAGCATATGACGATGCTCACAGAAGACTTCCCGAACCGGGTTCACGCGTAAGAACACCTAACAGCATGGGCCAGGTTACGGATGTTAACTATATCGAAGAGACACTGAGCGTTAAGTTCGTTTCGGAGAGCGAGACAGAGATAGAGAAGTTCTCGTGGGCTGATCTTGAAGATCTCAACAGGGATATGTCAAAGCGCAAATCTGCTCCCGATGCAGGTTTTAAGGACTATCCCGACATGAACGGGGCTTACGACGAGGGCGATAACGAATAAGGCCTGAAAGACCAAAAAAGTTGCAAAAGATATACGGTTTATATCGACATAAGTCGGCAACCTATTTTACTACTTGTTGACTTCGGTTTTTTGTGAAATAATCAAATCACTAATTGAATAGGAGGATAATTTACTATGGCATATGTAATTTCTGATGCTTGCGTTTCTTGCGGAACATGCGCTGACGGTTGCCCTGTAGGAGCTATTTCCCAGGGTGATACACAGTACAACATCGACGCTGATGTTTGTGTTTCCTGCGGTGCTTGCGAAGCTTCTTGCCCTACAGGCGCTATCTCTGAAGGCTGATAGATCGTAAGTTATTAATCGATTAGCAAACTAAGGAACTGTCTCTTTTGGGGACAGTTCTTTGTTTTATATGGCGTTATGCATTGATAAGGAAAAATCTTTAAGATACTATTATTAATTAAAAAATGAATATGGGGGAGGTTTTTATCAGTGAATTCAGGTAACAGACTTTCCACGCCTACAGCCGGGTTTTCGATTCCACGGCGCGGAGATAACGAAGAGTAAACAGAGGACTGATCATGGCAAGTTGTGAGACATGTCAATACGCGTATATTGACGAGGAAACAGGTGAGGCAGTCTGTGACTTGAATCTTGATGAAGATGAAGTCATCAGATTTTCGCAGCATCCCACAAAAGAATGCCCGTTCTACAAAGACGGGGACGAATATAAAACAGTAAGACATCAGATGTAAACCGCCCGGTTGTCCGGTTAAGGAGGGCCTTATATGAGTGGAATCGCACCTCAGTTTATAGTTTATGTTTTATGCTATCTTGCGATGGGTCTTGCTGCTGTTGCTTTGTTTGCAGCAGGCATAATGATCGTTGTCAATAAGATCAGGCAGACCAGGGTCCTTGGTGCCGGCCACATTATCACTGCGGTCTCTTCAGCAGCGGTATTCACCTATAACGTACTGCTTAGTTTCTATAATTCCGAGAAGGTCATAGTTTATGGTGATGCGGTCATGATCGGCACGCTCCTTTGCGTTATGGGCAGTTCACTTTGCATCTGTATATATCTTCACAAGAATTACGGCAAGAAATATATATATATCCCGGTTCTGCTTTTGCCCATTTTCGGTATGATTGCAGATGCCGGTGCTGTTTTGCTGCTTAACAGGTCATATATAAGCGGAATTAAATATGCCATGCTGACGAGTCTTGCAAACGATGTCACTAACATAGCGACTTTAACACTGATATCGATAGTCATAATCATTGTTCTTTATAAAAACAGGGAGAAGGAGAAGATCATTCCCAAGGCCTGGTTTGTAAAGGGCATTACCGTTATCTGGGGCATAGTGGAAATTGTTGCTATAAGCATCATATATGTGTCTGTAATCGCTTTGGCTGAATCAGGAGGTTATAAGGGATCTTCAGAAAACACATTAATACTTCTCAGTGCAGTTCAGGCAATTGATTCCATTGTTGCAGTCATTGTTCCTTTCTATGTTCTTTCAAGGGTAAGAAAGGCATCAAAGCATCAGAAGGCTGCCTGATATCAGTTTCTCCGAAAATCATGATTGACACTTAAATGCCCCTGTGCTAATTTATGGATGAATAAAAATTCATTCATAAAGAGGTTGTCATGCCAAAGTCACAGGAACGCTGTCAGGAAATAAGAGAAGAGACCAGAAATCTCATTATCAGGAAATCTATTCTGTATTTTGCAAGGAACGGTTTTGCCGGTACAAAGATAAGTGATCTGTCCAAGCATATCGGCATCGCACAGGGCACGATCTATATTTATTTCAAATCAAAGGAAGAACTCTATGATGAGATCTTTGCAATATCAGATAAGATCGCAAGCAATGACAAGCTTACAATGCTTGCAAAACTGCCTCTGCCTGCGGAACAGAAGATAAAGAAGATGTCCGATTACGTCATCAAGAATCTTAAGGACGATATGTTTGCTGCAGGCATCGCGCTTTTCACACAAAGACTTCTTGAAGGCGAAGCTGACCAGACTTTCTATAAGACCACTGAAAAGATTATTAAGCAGGGTCAGAAAGAAGGAACCGTCGTATCCGGCAATGCCCGTAAGTTATCAGAGTTCTACTGGGGAGTTGTTTATCTTTATGCGGTAAAGAGCCTTTATACCGCTGACTGTGCAATGATCAATTCCGCGGATCTTTCCAGGATCCTTTTGGAGGGCTGACATGATCGCAATCGTAACGGGCGCCACGGGTGACATCGGAGAGGAATTCGTTAAGAGCCTTCTTTCTGAAACAGATCAGGTGTGGGCTGTCGGAAGAAGTGAGAATAAGCTTACTTTATTGAAGAAAAAATACGGGGATAAGATCGTTCCTGTCAGGGTCGATCTTTCCGACATGAACGACTTATTTTCTTTCTGTGAAAAAATAGAATCAGAGAAGCCTGAGATCAGGTATCTGGTAAATAATGCAGGCGTCGCAAAGATGAAGCCAGTATCAGATTTCACTTTGAAAGAAATCAGCGACATGCTCGACATCAATGACAAGGCCGCAACTCTGATCTGCAGGGCGTGCATTCCATATATGGTTAAAGGTTCCTATATACTGAATGTTGCATCAGCTTCCGCATTCCAGCCCAATCCCTACATTGCGCTCTATTCAGCGAGCAAAGCATATCTTCTCTCGTTTACGAGAAGCCTTAATGTCGAGAACGAGAACATCACATGTACGGCAGTTTGTCCCGGATGGGTCGATACGCAGATGCTTCCGAAACAGCGTGACGGGAAAGACATCAGGTATCCCGGCATGACTCCCGCTTCAAAGGTTGTTGAAGTAGCGCTAAAGGACTGTCATAAGGGCAAAGACGTATCCGTATGTTCATTCTATTTCAGATACATGAGATTCTTAAGTAAAGTTACACCGCACAGCATCGCAATGAAGATGTGGGTTAAAGCGATCAGACAATACATATGAGATACAAGATAGAAACAGAACGCGAGAACCTGTTCGACGTGAACATGGTTATTGCCATGCGCGTAAGGATTGAAGGTGAAGTGCTTTTCGAAGAACTCGAAAAGGCATTTTATAAAGCAGTCGCATCATATGAGATCTTAAATTCCAAAGTTGTCATTGAAGAAAATGGCGATGCTTTCTATGTTGACTGCGAAAGGCCCTTGAGCAGCTTTAGCGAATCTCCGTTAGGTTTTGAAGAACTGATAAATGCAAATGAAGGCCTTCGCTTCCATATAGAAGAAGGAGAGTACATAAGAGGTTTCTTATCGCCCGACGGGATAGTTTTTCTCATGCATCATCTGGGTGGTGACGGGAAGTCGCTTTTGTATTTTATTGAGACATTCATGAGACTTCTTGCAGGCGAAGATGTTGGTTGCATTGCGTTTGAAAACCTCCCGGTATCGGCTCTTCCAAAAGAAAGTAAACTGCCTTATCTTTACAGGCAGTTTGTTAAATATTGGAATAAGCGCTGGGCGCGTCAGAGACGGGTATTCAATTATGCTGACATGGATAAAGCATATAGTGTTTTCTGGAAGGAACACAAGACAAAAACCATTGTAGAAGAATACTCCAGCGATGCATTAACGGATCTTCTCGTGAAGTCAAAAGAAGCGGGGTGTTCACTTACGTCCTATCTGGTTGCTTTATGGATAAAAGACATGCCTTATAGAGCTGATGTGGGATTTGCAGTCGACGGCAGATTAACCGCTAACCGCAGCATGGGAAACTTTGCGACAGGAATTCATATCAGTTACAGATATAACGGTAAGTTAAGCGTTGGAGAGAATGCGGTAAAGATAAATAAGCTGATGAAGAAAAGTCTTGCAGATCCCAGGGTGAAGTACAGCGTTCTTCATTTTATCGGAGAGATCGATCCGGAACTTATCGACACGTTAAGTCTTGAGGCGGTTGGTGCATATCACACGCGCGATACGGCAAGATTTGCTGACATAATGAATTACGGTCAGAACGTAAAGAAAAAAGATCTGAGTATTACTAATCTCATGAGGTCCGATATAAGGACAGAATTCGGCAACTTCAGGATTTCAGATATAGCATTTGTTCCTCCTGTAGTATCATACGGTAAGAATCTTATAGGTATCATTACCGTTAACGATAAGATGATCATTACGCATCATGTGTTGGAAGATCGTAAGAGAATCTGATATGCCCAAAGTGTATTCGCATGAACTTTTCGGGAATTATAAAGATAAGATAACCACGTAGATCTCATGACCGGAGAAGACCGGCTTAATATGCAGTAAAGTGCATTTTGTGGCAACTTAGAACATGCAAACGGCAACTCATGTAATGATGTATTGAATGCCCTTTTGGACTTTGTTAGTTTTGTGCCAACAAAGTTCAAAGGAGTTTAGTTATGATCAGAGCAAATGGAATATGCAAGAGCTTTGCAGGGAAGCTGGTCCTTTCCGGTATTGATCTCGATATAAAACCGGGTACTATTTTCGGACTGCTCGGACCTTCCGGAGCTGGCAAGACGACACTAATTAAGATCCTTACAGGCCAGTTAGCGTTTGACAGCGGTTATGTCAGTGTTCTCGGCAAAGATGTCAGGACACTTACAGGAGCCGACAAAAAGCAGATCGGCATCATGATGGATAACCACGGAGTCTATGAGCGTATGTCATGCATCGATAACCTCAGGATATTTGCAGATATCTATCAGATCGATAAGTCAAAAGCAATGACGGCTCTGACACAGGTCGGACTTGGCGACAGCGCTAAAAAGCCTGCGATGAAACTATCCAAGGGCATGCGGGCAAGACTCCAGCTTGCAAGGGTCCTCATGATCTCGCCGAAGTTATTGTTTCTTGATGAACCCACGAGCGGCCTGGATCCTATGACGATGAAATACATCCATAAGCTGATCTCGGACCGCAAAGCTTCCGGATGCACTATATTCCTTACGACACACAACATGGAAGAAGCAGCTGTTCTTTGTGATGAAGTCGCGCTGCTTAACGAAGGAAAGATCGTTGACAGAGGCGCGCCGGAAGAACTCTGCAGAAGATATAACCACCAGAAGACGATAAATATCCATCTTACGTCGGGTGAGGACATTGAGCTTCCTCATTGTGATGAATCGGCTGCAAAGATAATGAGTCTTATGTCTCAGGGCAGGATCGAGACGATCCATTCATCAGAGCCGACTTTGGAGAGTGTATTTCTCGAACTTACCGGCAGAAGACTTGAGTCAGATGAGGAGGTCAGGTATGCATAACATTGGTGTGATAATCAAAAAGCAGCTAAAGGATACATTGAAGAACAAAACCGTACTTATCCAGTTTGTGATGTTTCCTTTGCTGACACTAATTTTCGAAAATGCGATAAACATTCCCGATATGCCTGAATTGTTCTTTACAAAACTTTTCTCGGTAATGTATATGGGCATGGCGCCGCTCGTGGCAGTCGCATCGGTCATTGCAGAAGAGAAGGAGAAGAATACTCTCCGCGTTCTTACGATGGCGAATGTAAAAGCCTGGGAATATCTTGCTGGCATCGGGATCTATGTCTGGACGATCTGCATGGCAGGTGCGGGAGTAATGGCAACTACGCTTTCTTCAGGAGACATTCCTTTCTATCTCGGCGTAATGGCAGCAGGATTTATAATCTCGATCGCGATCGGCGCGTGCATCGGTATCATCGCATCTAACCAGATGGCCGCAACATCTTTGTCACTTCCGGTAATGCTCATATTTTCATTTATGCCTATGCTTGCAATGTTCAATGATAAAATAGAAAAGATAGCCGGGATCTTTTACACGCAGCAGATCCGTGAACTTCTCGGCAATATGACTTTTGACGGGATAAAGACTGAGACCATGCTTGTTGTTGCAGTAAACGCGCTTCTGGCACTCTCGCTCTTCTTCGCAGCCTTCAAAAGAAAAGGACTTGAATAATGAAGATCAATCTGGACATTGACGGAAAATATGACGACACAGAGGTCATCATAAGAGCACCGCATCTGAATAACGACATTGAGAGAATGGTCGCGATGATGCGCATGATCGACATGCAGATAGCTGTCCGTAAAGATAACGAGACTTATCTGCTCGAGACTGAGAAGATCCTTTATATCGAAGCAGTCGACAGGAAGACGTTCGTTTATACGAATTCCGAAAACTACGAGTCAGAATTAAAGCTCTATGAGATCGAACAGGAACTTATAGAGCGTGACTTCCTGAGGATCAGTAAGAACAGCATAGTCAATCTGCGCAAGATAAAGAGCTTAAAGACTGATGTAAACCGCAAGATCAGGATAACTTTGCAAAACGGCGAGCAGATCGTAGTGTCGCGCATGTATTCTGATGAACTTAGAAAGAAGCTGGGGTTAAGGTAATGGAAGATAATAAGACCGTTTTTAACTATATAGGACAGATGTTTTCGATATACGGAGTAATGATCATGATCTTCATAGTCATAAACCTGATCATCGGAAATGAGGCTGGAAGCGTATCGACATTGTTCTCTTTGGGCTCTTCCGGTTTGTCAACAGCCACTTTGCTGGAACTGTTCCTGCTCGTCCTGATCGTTACGGCAGCACAGAATATTTTCCTTACGGATATTCTTATTAAAAACCTGGCGCTTATTGTCAGAAATATCCTGTTCTTTGCAACGATACTGATCGCAATAACCGCTTTTGCCGTTG
>Ga0326514_10000391_pt1 | contig 30080 bp, 56 predicted proteins | sample 3_2548_0518_D_FD_203653 | JGI IMG/M metagenome (GOLD analysis project Ga0326514, IMG submission 203653) | Bovine rumen microbial communities from UC Davis, California, United States - 3_2548_0518 | ecosystem: Host-associated > Mammals > Digestive system > Stomach > Rumen | place: USA... | reverse complement strand
AACCAATGTCAGATATGTGGACTCTTTGTTAATTGGGATGATTTTATTCAAACAGACAAAACGATTGTTTGTGGAAATATGTACCCGAGCATTGACCACATAAAGCCTATTTCATTAGGTGGATTGCACTCATGGGACAATGTTCAATTAGCTCACAGAGGATGTAATTTAAGGAAAAGTAATAAAGTCGTTTCGTAAAGGTAAACAAAATGGACTATAAAGGAATCCTGTATTTAAAAGACAAATTAGCGCAAAAAAGGCTACGCACACAGACAAGATATGCTTTTTATGACATGAAGAACGTTACTTTTGACTTCGGCATATCGACTCCCCCGGAACTTCGGGTGTGGAATAGTGTAGTCGGATGGTGTGCAAAGGGTGTTGATGCTCTGGCTGACAGGTTGAGTTTCTACAAGTTTCGGAATGATGTATTTGGGCTTGATGAAATTTACAACATGAACAACCGAGACATTATGATTGACTCCGCTGTTAAGGGTGCGCTTATTAACGCTTGTGATTTTATCTATATCAGCGAAGACGAAACAGGATATCCGAGGATGCAGGTCATTGATGGTGGCAACGCTACCGGAGTGATCGAGCCGACTACTAACCTTTTGAACGAAGGTTATGCGGTTTTAGAGCGTGACGAATTTGGAAATCCGGTAAAGGAAGCATACTTTACTTATGAGTATACGGCATACTACGAAAATGGGCGACTTGTTGACTCAAGGAATAATAAGGCTTCTTATCCGCTTCTTGTTCCGGTAATCTTCAAGCCCGACTCCAAGAGAGAGTTTGGTCGTTCAAGAATATCGAGAGCCTGCATGAGCTACGTTGGATCTGCCTTAAGAACGATTAAGCGGTCAGAGATCAGCGCAGAGTTTTACTCATTCCCTCAAAAGTGGGTAACAGGTGTCGATCAGTCAGCCGAGACGATGGATAAGTGGATGGCAGCCATGTCCTCGATGCTTAAGTTTAGTCTTAACCAGGACGGAACGGACCATGTGAAGGTCGGACAGTTTACACAGCAGAGCATGGCCCCCCATATTGAACAGCTAAAAATGTTTGCTTCACTCTTTGCCGGAGAAGTTGGATTGACGCTTGATGATTTAGGATTCCCGCAGAGTAACCCGTCAAGCTATGAAGCTATAAAAGCATCACATGAGAACTTAAGGCTTACGGCTCGGAAAGCGCAGACCACTTTTGGAGTCGGTTTAAAGAACGCCGGATATCTTGCTGCTTGTATTAGAGACAATGTGAAGTACAGTCGTTCACAGCTCTACTTAACGGAGCCTGTTTGGATGCCTGCCTTCCCTGCTGATGTTTCAATGCTCGGCGGCATTGGTGATGCTATCGGAAAGATTGAGACGGCGATACCCGGATATATAGATCAGGATAAGCTATTTGAATTAACAGGCATTTAGCCAAGTGGCTTAATGTAGCATAACACGGTAGCGCAACCGTGAGGAGTCGATTCCACCTCGGCTCCTTTTATTATGCTTATATTTGGTGGGGAATAGGAGTGGATAATATGGCGGTAGACGTTGTGCCAAGCCTCAACGAAGCTATCCAATCAACATTCCAAACACGGATGTTATCGGATAGACGGATAATGAGGATTGACAGACGGCTTCGGGACGGAACCGCAACGCTCATAGATGCGCACCGCTACTCTCAATATGTCGGAGAGAACTTGGCAAAAGCGTTAACGCAGAATTTAACAGCCGCAACGCTTCCAGACGGAACATTGTACTTTAACATAGCCAAGCGGACAATAACACCGGCACTTGAGAATAATTACAACTTGGTTAACGGAATGTCAGAGCAGATCCAAGCGTTAGTCGATACGGCTGACGGGATCGGGCTTAAAGCTGTTACAGCAGACTTTCCGGAAGCAAGAGTCAAGGGCCTCATTGATAAAATGACTTCCTATGACGATTTTTCTGATGTTGTATATTGGCTTAATGAGCCGATAGTCAACAATACAGAAGCCTTTTTTGATGATTTTATCCGAAAGAATGCAGAATTTCGACAAGATGCAGGGCTTAAGACAATCATCACAAGGGTAGCTGAACCAAATTGTTGTGAGTGGTGCGCTGATCTGGAAGGCGAATGGGAATACGGACAGGAGCCGAAAGAAATCTATCAACGGCACGAGTATTGTAGGTGTGATGTAACATACAAGTCTGAAAAAGGTTATAACCAGAACGTATGGAGTAAAGAAAAATGGGAACCTTCTGCGGAAGAACTTAAGGTCCGGAGGGAAACCAAGATGCCGACAATGAGTGCCGATGAACGAAAAGCACTAATAGAAAAAGCAATGCGGAGGTAGAAGAATGGAGAGACTCGGTAGAGAGACTCCTACTTTTACCAATGTGAGCTATAAGAAAACCAAAGGCAAAGAGGCTATTGACCTTTACAAAAAGACCGGACAAACCTTGATGAAATGGCAAGAAATCCAAATCAAGGCGATTATGGCGGTCTTACCGGACGGCTTATGGCAATACATGAAGTACGGCATAAGTTTATCCAGGCGAAATGGTAAAGGCGAGATCCTGGCGGCACGAGAGTTTGACGGGATCATTAACCTCGGCGAAAAGATATGCCATACGGCACACCGCACAACTACCTCACACGATGCTTTCAATCGACTGTATACGCTTTTAAAGAAGGCAGGCTATGCCGAACATTCCCGGAAGAAAAAGGAAATGCCGGAAAAGTCTTTCTTTGCATCGAAACAGTACGGCCTTGAGCATATCGAGATAAGCGGTGGCGGGATAATCGACTTTAGGACACGGACCGATAACGGCGGGCTTGGTGAAGGCTTTGACCTTCTGATAATTGACGAAGCTCAAGAGTACACTTCAAAGCAAGAATCCGCTTTATCCTATACCGTAAGTGCTTCCCCGAATCCACAAATTATAATGGTCGGAACACCACCAACGGCGACAAGCAACGGTGATGTATTTGGAAGAGTACGGAAGGGAGTCCACCAAGGGACCGCACCGGAGGAAGTCGGTTGGGCTGAATGGGCTATCGAAAAGCGTACCGAAGATATTGAAAATGTTGACAATTGGTATGAGTTTAACCCCTCTCTCGGGCAGATTCTGAAAGAGAGGAACATCCGAGCTGAGCTTTCTAACGGAATTGATGATTTCAATATCCAAAGATTAGGCTTGTGGCTTGAATACAGTCAACAGTCAATCATATCAGAGGCAGAATGGAGCGCACTTAAGGTTGATAAGCTCCCGAAGATCAAGGACAAGCGATATCTCGGAATCAAGTACGGACATGACGGACGGAACGTAGCCGTTTCAATAGCCGTCAAAACGGAAGATAACCGAATATTTGTTGAGTCGATTGATTGTAGGCCAATCAAAGAGGGTAACGGATGGATCTTCGATTTCCTACATAACCCCAAGATTGATAAGGTCGCTATTGACGGAGCTAACGGTCAAATGATCCTGGCGAATGCCATGAAGGAATTTGGATTTCAAAAGCCAATACTTCCGACAGTAAAGGATATCATCACAGCTAATGCCATGTGGGAACAGGGTATCGCTCTTAAGCAGATATGCCACAGAGGGCAGCAGTCCTTGATATCATCCGTAACGAATTGCGATAAGCGAGCAATCGGAACGCAAGGCGGCTTCGGGTATAAGTCCTTATCGGAAGTTTACGACGTTTCCCTTATGGAGTCCGCAATATTAGCCTTTTGGTTGGCTTCCACCGCAAAGGAAGTAACACCACAAAAAATACAGTATTAAAGAGCATTCCTTCGGGGGTGCTTTTTTAATAAAAAACTATGTTAACTCACAGTAAAAGAGGAGATTCAAAATGGCAGATTTTAAACCTATTGAAACACAGGAAGATTTCGACAAGATGATCCAGAAGAGACTTGAGCAGAAGGAACGTGAAGTTTCTGAACGCTTTAAGGACTATCGCTCTCCGGATGAAATCAAGGAACTCACAAGCGGATATGAGGGAAAACTCAAAGAAGCGAATGAGGCTTTGAAAGCTGAAAGAGATAAATCAATCGAGGCTTCCAAAAAAGTAACCGAGATCGAAGAGAGAGCAAAGGTAGCCGAGACAAGGTACCTCAAAGGCAAAATTGCCGTTGAGAAGGGGCTTCCGTATGAGCTTGCCGACCGTCTGATCGGTGAGACGGAAGAGGATCTTCTTAAGGATGCTGAAAGTATTTCGGCACTCTTAAACCCGAAGTCAGCACCGCCTTTGTACTCGAACGATACAAGAACAAGTACCGGAGGGACTGCTGCCACAGATGCGGCATATAGTCAGCTTCTCGCCGGTATAAATCAGCAAATCGAACAGAATTAAGGAGAAAAAACTATGGGATCTACACTTACCAAGGGAACTCTGTTTCCCGCACAGCTCGTAACTGATATGGTTAGTCTTGTAAGGGGCAAATCTTCGCTCGCAAGACTTTCTGCTTCCGAGCCTATTCCTTTTAACGGACAGGACGTATTCACATTTAATTTTGACAGCGAAGTTAACCTTGTTGGTGAGAACGGCGCAAAGGCAAACGGCGGTGGAACTATTGAGCCTGTACACATGACACCTGTTAAGGTTGAGTACGGCATGAGAGTATCTGACGAGTTTAGATATGCGTCAGAGGAAGTAAGACTTCAGTATCTTCGTGCATTCGCAGAAGGTTTTGCAAAGAAGGCCGCTCGTGGTCTTGATATCATGGCTTTTCATGGTGTTAACCCTCGTACCGGATCTACCGCTTCTGTACTTTCCGGAAAGAACTTCGACGATGTTGTTACTAACGAAGTAACTTATGATGCTTCCGCACCTGATGCAAACGTTGATGCAGCTATCGCACTTATCGACGCAGCAGAGCACGAAGTAACCGGTATGGCTATGGCTCCTGCTTTCAAGAGCGCACTTGCTGGAATGAAGGCAGGCACCACTTCAAACGAGCCTCTCTTCCCCGAGCTTGGATGGGGTGCTACTCCCGGAACCCTTCGTGGACTTCCTGTTGATACCAACTCTACCGTAAGCGCAAACAGCAATAAAAACAGAGCTTATGTAGGCAACTTTGCTGACTTCTTCAAGTGGGGCTATTCCAAGAATATTCCTATTGAAGTGATCGAATATGGTAACCCCGACAACTCCGAGGACGGCGATCTTAAGGGACACAACCAGGTATACCTTCGTGGTGAGGCATACATCGGATGGGGCATCCTTGTTCCCGCTGCTTTCGCAAGGATCGAGGCAGAGTGATAATGGTTTACCGGAACATTAAGACCGGGATAGAATTTTCAACCAAATGTGTGATTAAATCGGAAGATTGCGTGGAGGTGAAAGCCTCTGCGCAGGCTCCCGAGACCACCACGGAAGCACCGAAGGTTGAGAAGAAAACCCCGATAGCAAAAGGTAAAAAGAAATGAGTAGTGAAGCATTCGCAACAGTTGAAGATATACAAACCCTATGGCGACCGTTGACAGCAGACGAACAGACAAGAGCGGCGGCACTTCTGCCCCTTGTTTCTGATGCTTTACGGAATGAAGCCACAAAGGTAGGCAAGGACCTTGATGCTATGGTTGCTGACAGTACCACTTATGAGAGCGTGGTTAAGCTCGTTACTGTCGATGTGGTAGCCAGAGTGTTGAGGCAGACTACTACGGGCGACGCTATGACACAGGAAAGCCAAGCAGCCGGAGGTTATTCTTGGTCGGGTACTTACGCAGTACCGGGCGGTGGGATAGCTAATGCAATCCTTTATTCGGATCTGAAACGGCTCGGGCTTCTCAATCAGCAGATAGGGAGTGTACGGCTATGGCAAGAATCAAGGGCGAATCAGTAAGCCTAAAAGTGAATACCCAGACGGGAACAGATGCTTTCGGACAGCCAATTTATTCGGAAGGGTGGGAAACTATCGACAATGTGCTTGTTTGTAGGCCAACCTCAACGGATATTGAAAACATTCTGACGGCACACGGGGCGAGGATAACTTATTATCTTTGCATTCCTAAAGGTGATACGCACAATTGGTTTGACACCGAAGTGATCCTTCCCAACAAGGGAACATTTAAGACAATCGGTGACATAATGGAGTATACTCCCGAGAATATTCCGCTTGCGCTTGATTGGAATAGGCAGGTAAATCTTGAAAGAATCGAAGGGTAGATTTGAACTCAATAAGGCGACAGTCGGAAAGATGCTAAAGTCTCAAGAAGTGTTACAAATAGCACGGAATGAAGCGGCAAAGCTCGGCGAGATTGAGACGGAGTATGTAGGAACCCAACGTGTATGGGTAAAAGGTAAAGAACAATGATAGAAAAGATAGTCCTTGATTACCTCAAAGATAAACTTAATATGTCGGAGATTTACCTTGAGACTCCCAAAGTGCTTCCGAGCGAATATATCCTTTTCACAGTTGTTGACCGGGACCGTGCAAATCTGATTGATGCGGTCACAATCGAGTTTTATTCCTATTCTACCTCAAAACTTAACGCTTGTCTTCTGGATGAGCTTGTCAGAAAAGCTATGTATGATATCACGGATCTTGCGAATGTTTCGGCGAGCCGATTAGGCGGCGGAAATGATGCTTTTGACACTACTCTTAAGAAATATCGTTACAGGTGTTATTTTAACATCACTTACATGGAGGAATAAGAAATGGCTAATACAGCTACCAATGTATCAACGGGAAAACCTGCCAAGGCAGGTGCTATTTTCTATGCACCACTTGGAACAACTCTCCCGACTGATGCTGATACAGCTCTTGCCGCAGGGTTTGTTGCGCTTGGATACGTGTCCGAAGACGGACTGACAAACGATAACTCTCCCGAGAGTGACCAGGTAAAGGCCTGGGGCGGCGATACCGTTCTCAATATGCAGACTGACAGACCCGATTCCTTTGGATTCACTCTGCTTGAAGTACTCAATGTTGATGTTCTCAAGGCTGTTTACGGTGATACAAACGTTACCGAAGACGGAAGCGGAAACATCACCGTTAAAGCTACTTCCGATGATCTTGGAAGCGGATCGTGGGTAATCGACATGGTAATGCGCGGATCTCGCAAGAAGAGAATCGTTATTCCCGATGGTACGATTTCAGACCTTGGCACCATCACCTACAAGGATGATGAAGCTGTCGGCTATGAGGTCACCATCACCGATGTACCCGATTCAACAGGTGTATATCACTATGAGTACATTAAAGCCGCAGGAGCTTCAATATAAGGAGATAAATTATGGTCGAGGGAAAAACAAAGAGTGGTTTCAAGTTTAAAGTTAATGAGAGTATCTTTAGGGATTGGGATTTCCTAACCTTAAGCGACTCGATTAACAATGGCAATGCGACCATGGAAAACGTAAACAAGCTCATATCAATGGTTTTAGGTGAGAAAGGGTTTGACTCCCTTAAAGACCATATCCGTAAAAAGCTCGGAGTAGCAGATTATGATGCGGTAAAAAACGAGTTCAGAGAGATCTGTGAGAACACGAAAATAAAAAACTGAACTTCCTCGCACTCTGTATAAGGGAATGCGAGGACGAAATGATCTGCGACCTTGCGGAAACATACCACATATTTAATTACAAGGAATACCCACCATTATTGGTGGGTACCCTTGTTTATGGGCTTAAAGACGATTCACGAACAAAAATGCTCCTATCCGGCGCAAAGGTGTCAATTGACAGACTTATACAAGCCCGGATAGCTGACGAATTGGCATTTATATCGTGGTCAAAGACCAAGGATGCACAAAGAGGTAAGAACAGACCTAAATCCATTATTGAGAGCTTACTTGGCACTAATAAGAAGGAAGAATATGTCACATTTGAGACGATGGAAGAGTTCGAACAAATGTGGAATGCGATATGAGGTAGACTATGCCTGATACAATCGGAACCTATTATTTTCAACTTGCTCCCTCAACAGAGGGAATCGGTAAGTCAATATCGGAAGCACTCGGCGATGCAGGTACCCAGGGAAGTAAATCCTTTGGTAACTCATTCTCCAAAGCACTCGGTACGGGTGGAGCGATTGTCGGTGGCATAGCGACAGCCATAGGCGGCATAACGACCGCTTTTGTGAATGGTGTGTCTGATGTAGCATCCTACGGCGACCACATCGATAAGACCAGTGCCAAACTTGGAATTTCAGCGACCGCTTTCCAAGAATGGGATGCCGTAATGCAACACTCGGGGACAAACGTTGAGTCCTTAAAAATGGGAATAAGAAAGCTCAACGATGATCTTGCCGGGGCACCTCAAGCATTTGAGGACTATAACAATTCAATATACGACTTACAAGAAGCGTACAAGTCGGGCGAAATCTCCATGGAAGAGTTCAACCAGGGATCAAAAGACGTAACCGATGCTCTTTACGGAAGTTTAGGTGGAGTAGGAAAGTTGGCAAAAGAAGCAGGGTGGGGACTTGGCACTCTGACCGATATGGCTAACAACTCCGACTACGCTCTTGAAATGGTAATAACAGCATTCCAGGGCATGGACGATGATGCAAACCGTGCGGCACTTGCAAATGAAGTGCTCGGTCGCTCGGCTATGGAGCTTGGAGCGTTGTTTAATACGTCAGCCGAAGAAACTGACGAAATGCGCAATCGCGTACATGAATTAAACGGAGTGCTTTCCGATGAATCGGTAGACGCGGCGGCGGCATTCCAGGATCAGCTCCAGGATATGCAGACCGCTTCCCAGGGTCTTGTTCGCTCCATGACAAGCGAATTTCTGCCGAGCTTCACCGAGGTAATGGCAGGTTTGACCGATGTTTTCGCAGGTGACACCGAAACGGGTGCCGAGAAGATAGCAAACGGAATCAGCGACACCTTGGAAAAGGTCACAAGTAAGCTCGATACCGTCATGGAAATCGGGAGCACTATTGTGTTAACCCTGGCTCAATCCATTGTAAATAATCTGCCGAGCGTGATAAAAACGGGAATGTCCGTGCTTGAAAAATTGCTCCTTGGGATAACTTCCATGCTTCCCGAGGTCGTGCAGATGGCGAGCTCCATCATAATTGAAATTGCAAACAGCCTGGCAGAATCCGCGCCTACTCTGATTCCCGCCCTGGTAACAGCGGTGGTTTCAGCGGTGACCGCTCTGATTGACAATCTGCCATTGATCCTGTCAGCTATCTTGAATTTGGTGACAGTTTTGGTGGATTCTATCTTGAATGACGGCCTTCCGATTTTACTCGCCGCCCTGCCGGACATAATCTCGGGCGTGATTGGCTTCATTGTCGACAGTACGGCACAGCTCATTTCTGCCGTAGCATTGATTTTGCAGAGCATAGCCGAAGCCCTGCCTACGCTGATAAATACTCTGATTCCAATGATCCCGGAGTTAGTGTTAGAGATAATTGATGCCCTCATAGCTTGCGGGCCACAGCTCGGAGTCGCTTTCATTGAGCTGTTTTCCGTTCTGCTAACCGTCCTTCCACAGATTTTGGGCTCAATTTGGAAAGAGATCCCGAAGGTCGGAATGGCGATCATACAAGTTTTCAAAGATAAAATCCCCGAAATGAAGCAGACGGCGATTGATTCCATGAATGCTTTTCTTGCTTCAATGTCGGGAAGTAAGGTCTTTTCACGGATTGGTGAGACGTTTACGTCAATTTGGGAGGGATTTAAAGCAAATTTTGAAGTGATGAAGGAAAACACGGTCAATTGGGGTAAGAATATTATCCAAGGCTTGATTGACGGAATCGCTTCTATGGCTTCTGCGGTGGCTAATACGGTCACAAATATAGCAGGGAGCATAGCTGATGCCTTCACGGGATTTTTTGGCATAAATAGCCCCTCAAAGCTGTTTGCGGAGTATGGCGGCTACATTGACGAAGGACTCTCCCAGGGAATCGCAAAGAACTCGGGAACCGTCACAGATGCAATGGGCGACCTCAATTCAGCGGTTATGGGTGCGGTTGGAACGAATTATTCCTTAAGGCAGATAGCGACACAGAGCGACAGCGGTATTTATGGACTTCTGTCGGAGTACCTTCCTTATCTCGCACAGGGTAACAACGTCAATGTTGCGCTTGAGGGTAATACAGACGGACTATTTAACCTTATCCGCAAGGCAGACAGCGAGTTTAGGAAACAGACAGGGGCTTCGGCTTTTGCATAGGAGTAAAACATGGCGATTATGTTTAAGGTCGGCACCGGGAACACGGAAGTCGATTATTCAAACAGAGTTATAGCAGGTTCGTATGATGTGCAGACAAAGCCAATTTATACATCCTGGTATGACGGAGATGGAAAAGAACATAGGAAGCTGACCAGGAACACTCCGAGAACGGAAGGGAGCTTCGATATGTGGTTTAAGACCATTGAGGAGTATAACGACTTTGCGGCGCAGGTCGCATCGGAGAGACTGTCAGATCTTACGAATCTTATCTCGGTAAGGTCAAACACCACTAATCAGCTTGTTTCGAGTAAATTCTTTGTGGATTTTTCCCCGATACGGACTCGTAAAGGTGATTGGACTGACATAATGGAGCGGTTCACAGTTTCTATAAAGGAAATGTAATGATAAACGTAACTGATGCGACAAAAGAAGCATATATGGGAGCGGCTCATATATCCCTTACGATCACGGTACCCGACAGGAACGTTACCTTTACGAATGCCGACCTGGTATCGGAATGCCCGGAGCTGACCGAGAGCATTGAGACAGAGAGAGCGTTGACGTTCAGAGGGTGCATAGCCACGAGGTTCAAGTTTAAGGTAGCGGAGATTGTCACAGATTTAAGGGGCGAGTATGTTGAAGCAAGCATACAAGCTGACGACACCGAGACAATACCGCTTTTTAGTGGGTATATCGAGTCACAGGACAATCTGACACATGAGGATATACTGACAGAATTTACCTGTTATGATGCGCTTTACTCAAAAGGTGAGCGTGATATGCAATCGTGGATAGATTCTCGGACGTTTCCTATGACGGTAAAACAATTCAGAACGGCTTTGTTTGCGGAAATCGGGATCACACAGGAAGAAATCACGCTGATAAACGACTCACAGAGCATAAGTGCGGATTTTAAGACAGCGGTAGATAAACCCTCGGCGAGAGAATTGATGCGGTGGGTGTGCCAGATAAACGCAAGGTACGGGCAGATAGGGCGAGATGGAGTTTTCTATTATAGAGAACTTACACCGATTTCAAGAGGCTTATATCCGTCAAACGAGACATACCCGAGCGAGGAAACCTATCCGAGTGCGGAGAGCGCAGGTATCATATTAAGCCCGTCCGACTATCAAAAACTAAAATACGAGCCTTATGAGACAGCCAAAATAACAAAGGTCGTAATAGTTGATAAGGACGGAGTAGAGCGTGGTTCATCGGGTAGCGGTACAAATATCTTCGTGATAAAGGATAACCCGATAGCTTATTGCGTGAATATGGCGCAGGCGGCAAGGTCGATTCTGGCAAAGATAGACCGACTTAATTTTGACCCCGTAATAAGTCTTGAAACTGTTGGATTGCCGTGGATAGAGTGCGGTGATGCGATTATGGCTTACACAAGGCTTAACACGGTCAGAGCTTTCGTGCTGTCGAGGACACTTAAGGGAATCCAAGCCTTGAGTGATAGCTTTTCAGCAGACACAGACCAATATCAGCCGATATACAAGCCTACGGTACAGACGCAGATAAGCCAGACGAACACGGCACTTGCGCAGACTAACAGCAATGTTACGAGCGTGAATAACAGGGTTTCAACAGTTGACAGTAGAGTAACAACGGTTGACAGCAGAGTAACGGGAGTACAAGGTCAAGTAACGCAGTTGGGTACGGTGGTAGCGCAGAAAGCCAATATCACGGATTTAAACGCTACAAACGCCACAGTTCAAAACCTAAATGCAACAAAAGCAAATGTATCAGATTTAAACGCTACTAATGCGGCTGTTCAGAGTTTAAATGCAAACAAGGCAAGCATAGCACAGTTAAATGCTACAAACGCAAGAATAAACACTTTATCGGCAAAAGCAATAACGACCGATAACCTTATGACAAACATAGCACAGGCGAGTTTGTTAAGCACAAATGCGGTTAATGCGAAAAGCATTTTTCTGTCGAATCAGTTTTATTTCAATCAGCATTATGGATCGTGGAAAAGTGCTTCTGTAAGGCTTTCAAACGGTGGAACACAGACCATTTATTATCTTGGCTATTCATAAAGGAGGATGACAATGTTAAAAGATTTCGGAAATATATTTGCAAATTCAAAGGAGAACTTTGCAGAAATCGAGAGAGCATTAAACGACAACGGCTTTGAGATAGCGCACGACACCGAGACAAGCGGTGTAATCGTTAAAGAAGTCGCAACCCTTAACGGAGAGGACGAAGATGCTGAATCGTGACATTCGCAGACTTGAAGAAGAGCTTATAGAGGTGCTTAATGCTTCCCCAGTTATGATTGAGACGAAACGATATGTTCTGTTGTCGGTCTTACGACTTGTGGAAAAGGAAGCAGACAAAGCAATCATAGCAGAGAACACTCCTATAATTGAGAAAGGGGAAGAAAATGCAGAAAGCACATGACGCGAGTAAGAATGATTGGTGGCGAAACCTACCAGACATAACGACTCCGATAACACAGGACGAGCTGAACCGACTTGAGACAACTGTTGATGTTATCGACGATAGAGTAGTAGCTTTTGACCTTTCAAAAGCAAATCAGAGCGACTTATTACAAAGCATAAGGGGAATAACCTACAATACAGAGACGGGTGTATGGGTATTTACTTGGTGGAATGGAAGCACCTTAACAGTAGACCAAAACATTGAGAAGATACCCGTATCGTTTTCAATGAGTCCGCAGGGTGTTATTACAATGACTACCGAGGATGGGACTCAATACACTTGCGATATTGCGACTCTTATTAAGACCTATTCGTTCCTTGATTCAGCTACCATTGATTTTACGGACACAGTAGATTCTGACGGAAACCATACCATTACGGCAGATATAAAAGACGGTTCTATTACGGGAGAAAAATTACAGCCGAACTATCTTGCTGATTGTGTATTGGCAAAGCAAGGTGCAGAGTCGGCAGAGGCAAACGCACAAACATCCGAAGAAACTGCCTTAACACATCAATACAATGCAGAAGCGTGGGCAAAGGGTACAAAGAATAACGTTCCCGTTACTCCCACAGATGCACAGTACCACGACAACGCTTGGTATTGGGCACAACAGGCGAGAGCAATCGTTGGCGATAAGGTTGATTCGTTTAACGGAAGAATCGGAACGGTAGTCGCAGAGGATGGCGATTATGAAAGTGAAATGATCGTTCCTACAAGCGCACAAGTCGGTCAAGTCCCCGTTGTGCGAAATGTTGGTACGGGACAGAACGTAAAACTCCGCTATGTCAATGAAGATTATCAGAGCGGAATATTACCTCATATTATTATAACGTCTGATACGGGTTCGACAGTAACGCTAACTAAAGGAACTAATGTTATTTACGCAAGTGAGACCTCAACGGGACGTTTTGAAGCTGATGTAACCGAGTTTGGTACATGGACAATAGATTCCGTATTATCTGGGGACGATGCGCAGGCAAGCCTTACCGTTGATACGGTAACGATATACACCGTGGATGTTTCGCATTTTTCCGCAAGTATTACGGTTACATATCCCGCAGGTGCGACTTGTTCATGTGCCAAGAGTGGAGAATCGCCGACTTATGCGACCACCAACCCTTATACGTTTGTTGTTCATAGCACTGGAACTTATACCATAACAGCGACAGACGGAACGGCAACGGCAACAGATACCGTAACTATAACCACAAGTGGGCAGACGGAGAGCGTAACGCTTTCATTCGTTCCGGAGGGTTCGACAGTGTTACCCACGGACGATGTTCAGCTATTGCTACATTGTGCAGGAATATGGGATAAAAGCTATACTACGATTTCGGAACTGTTAGCAGATAGCACTTCGCTTTCAACAGTTGCGGCTTCAAACAATGCGATTGATTACTTGGTAAGAAGTACAACCTTTGCGAGTGACGTAACGGCAGACAGTACGGCTATGTCCTATATCGGCTTGAATAATTACGCTTCAAACACTTTGATTGATGATTCAACATGGCTAACAGCAATAGCAGAAAGCGCATATATTGAATCTATAATGAATGTCAAAGTGCCGACAATGACAAGCGCAACAGCACCGAGTGGGCAAGCGTTTGCGTCATCCGAGTATTCTTCGAACTATGGTTGGAAAGTGTTCGATAATAACGATACGACATATTGGAACCCCACGCAAAATGCTGTTAATAACTACATAGGCTACACATTTACATCGGCGAAAACAATCAAATGTGCAAGAGTATACGCACAAGGCAACTCGGATACGGGAAGAACCTTTACTATTCAAGCAACAAGTAATAATACTTGGGATACAAATTTGGGAACTTTAACAATCCCCAAAAGCACCGCGAATCTTACATATAATGTTGCTTTAGAAAATGATACGGCATTTACTTCGTATAGGTTTTTCTGTGCTGATAAGTTATATGTTGCTTCAAATTATATGTTTAGAGCCTATACCATACAATTCTACGGTAGGGAGGATGTCTAATGGATATAGAAACAAGACTTACGAATCTCGAAAATCTCGTTAATGCCTTAATCAAGCGCATAGACAACGACAAGTATTATTCTGACGCAGACACGGCAGGCATAAGACAGAGCGTTGCAAACGTTACTCCCTACACGGAAAGCAAGACCGCTTACATTGACGATACGGAAGTGGTCTTTGACAATGTGCCTTGTGGAAATGTTTTAGTTTATGTAGATACAGCTATAAAAGATTGGCAAAGAACAGCAAATGGCTTAATCGTATTGTTTGCCGAACCATTAAAGAAAGCAACAACAGTAACCATATCAATATCATAAAGGAGAAAAGCTATGTTTAATTCTTTTAGAATTACAGTATTCACAATCAATCATCAAGGTGGAGAAGCTGAAACCACCACAAGAATTGAGGATGAGCAGACAGCCGTTCTGAAATTCCATTCCGAGTGCGATAAGTACGGGTCAAACAAGCAGACCGCATATTGCACAGTAAAACTGTTTGACAAGAGTGGTGGACAGCTTCGTACAGAGAGCTTTTCACAGCCCGCACCCGTTGAAGAGTAATGTGGGAATTGATTGCCTTTTATATCCTCATACCTTTTCTAACAATTCCCTTGATGTGGTTTATCCTTATAGGGATAGAATTGGTAGAGGATATAAGGGATGATTTCAAGTAGCCTTCGGGCACACCCACCGAGCCTCTTAACAATGCGTAACATGGTGGGTATTTTGTGAGTTTTTGCAGAAAATAAGCAAAAATCGCATTTAAAGTGTGAGTTTTAAGCATTATGGGAGCAGACGGATGAACGGCATTGACATTAGCGTATATCAAAAGAATATCGATTTATCGCTGGTGGCGTGTGATTTTGTTATCGTCAAAGCAACCGAGGGGAAAACATATAACGATCCATATTTCTTTCAGCACATAGAGAACGCTAAAAAGTTCGGAAAGCTACTCGGATTCTATCACTTTGCCCGCCCAGAGAATAACAATCCGCACGATGAAGTCTTGAACTTCCTTAATTCCGTTAGAGGATATATCGGTGAGGGCATACCCTTCCTTGATTGGGAATCTTCCGGAAAGTACGATGTTGCGTGGGCGAAAGCGTGGCTTGACGAGTTTTATTCCATTACAGGAGTAAAGCCTGTTATCTATATGTCAGAATCCGTCACAAAGACCTACAATTGGAGCAAGGTAGCACCGACTTATCCCTTATGGATTGCACGATATAGGGACTACAATATCGACTACAACTACGATATGACTAATGCCGGAAAATCCCCCGTTCCGAAATATTGGGACACTTACGTTATGTGGCAATGGACTTCCGTAGGCAGACTTGACGGGTACGGCGGTAACCTTGATTGCGACGTATTCTATGGAGAACGAACCGAATGGCTTAAATTATGCGAAAAGGACAGTAAACCTATGAGCGATTACATTGAAGTTTCAAACGGAGTAGAACATTACTCCAAAGCCAAACAGGGCGACTTAACATTTACTATTGACGGAAAGCCCTCAAACTTTAAGGTGAAAGAGTTTGCTTGTCATGATGGCTCAGATGAAATCCTTATTGACGGAAACCTTGTCCGTTATATGCAGAGGGAAAGAGACTTATACGGAAGCACGACAGTTAATTCGGGGTATCGTGATCCCAAATACAATGCTTCTATCCCCGGAGCTTCTGTAAATTCACAGCACGTTAAAGGCAAAGCTGCCGATATAGTGTGCAGAAACGGAAGCCCGTTAGAAGTCGCCATGACAGCCGAAGCTATGGGAATGGGTGGTATCGGTCTTTACAAAGGATTCACTCACATAGATACAAGAGACGATCCTAAAGCACGTTGGGATCAGCGGAGCGGTAGTCCAGTCGGCGTAAAAACATTCTTCAAAACAATTCAATACGGCTCCACAGGCGAATATGTTAAGATAGCCCAACGCAAGCTCGGTGTGAGCGTTGACGGAATATTCGGAAACAACACGAAAAATGCTGTGATTGCTTTCCAGGATAATAAAAACCTTGTTGCGGACGGTATCGTTGGTAAGCTCACATGGACAGAACTTATGAAATGAGGTAAATGAGAAGAATGGCAGAGGAATTAAGAGAAGTGGTAGGTTGGCTTGCATTGTTCGGGGTTCCCGGAGTTTTCACGATGGTAGTGTTCCTTTTTAAAACCGTCATGAAAGCTATCAACAACATTGAAATACTACAAAAGGCACAAAAAGCGCAGATGAGGAGTCAGCTCCTGAATCAGTACGACTCCTATATGGCACAAGGTTATATTGAACCTATCTACCTTGACGATTGGATAAATCAGTATAACGCTTATCATTCTTTAGTAGGTGCGAATGCGGTCCTCGATGCAAGGAAAGAGGATCTGATTCATTTACCTAACCATAAACCCGCAGTTTGAAAAAGAAAGAGAGGTATACTATAATGTTTATTACACTTCCCAATAAGCTCTACGATGTACTTCGCTGGGTGGCGATGTTATTCCTTCCGGCACTTGCTATTCTTGTGCAGACGATCTTCCGGATATGGGGACTCCCTTACGGGAACGAGATTACCGCTTCAATCGTTGCGGTGAATGCTTTCCTGTCGGCAATCCTGGGAATAAGCAGCATAAGTTATCAGAAAAACAAGAAGAACGAAAAATAATTTTTTGTCACGTGACAAGGCAAAAAATAAAAAAAGCCCGAAATATCGGGTTTATAGAAAGCTGATGACGGGAATCGGACTTGTTATCGGTTAAAAGTTAAAAAACATTGAATTATCAACAAACCCCGTAGTTATCAATGCTACGGGGTGTTTTTTTATCGGATTTTTATTCAATTAAATTCACATAATTAAGGGCAATTTATAATATTTTTTGTCACGTGACAAATCTTTGAGAGTTATAAAAGCCCCTCAATGTTTGTTGACATACTCCGCTTCGCTTCCTCGAGATCCATTGCGTGTTTGTAGACTGTATCGAGAATTTGAGTGGTCTTCCAGCCACCGGCTTCTTGAATCTGTTTGTCAGAATATCCGAGCTTGTGCATATAGCTGGCGAAGAAGTGCCGCATCTTGTGGAGTGAGAAGTGCGGTATTCCGAGAGCATTTTGAGCATCTATGAGGTGTTTATAGATTTGTCCCGGAAAGCCATTGAAGACATATCCCTGCTGCCGGATCTTGCTTGCAATGTAGTCGGGGATAACTATGCTCCGAGTGGAGTCAGTCGTCTTTGTGGGCTTAATAACCCATTCTTTGTTTTCATTTTGGACTTTTGCTTTATTGATAATAAGTCGGTTGTCTTCCGTCAGATCGTCAATCGTGAGGGCAAGGATCTCGGATCTCCGTAGGCTCATAGCAGAGAGAAGAATCGGGATCTCATACGGGGAGTCTTTGACGTATGCGAAAATCTTGTGTACTTCTTCTTCGGTTGGAATATATGGCGTCTTCTTTTCCTTTTGCGGTAAGGTTACTTTTCCGGGAGTGATGCCGTAGAACTTCAGAACGGACACAATGAAGCCGTACTGATTGGAGACAGTCTTCGGGGAGTGCTTAAGGGAGAACTCGTTTACTTCTGTTTGCAACATTGCCGTTGTTATCATGTTTATAGGTGTCGCTGATAACTTCTCTGATATGGCTCTTATTTGCCCCGTATAGCCCCGAATTGATGAAGGCGATAAAATATTCGATTTAGACTCAATGTAAGCCTTGCAAGCGGTTTTAAGTGGCATAGACGGAGATACGCGAACTTCCTTCATCTTCTCCGCAAGAAGAAGGTGTGCTTCTCGGTCTTTTGGCTTATGATCTACCGTCACGGAGTATGTTTTTCCTTTTACTGTCTCCCGGATGCGGTAGGAGCCGGAAGGTAGTTTGGTTATATTCATTTTAAACCTCTCATTCGAGCTGCATACGCCAGCATCCTTTTAACTGCTTCCCTATCTGCTTCTGAACTATTTCGATAATTTTCTATAAGTATATGCTCGTCATTAGATAGATTTACCACATTTTGCATTCCGGAAATATTCTCTTGGATGGAAGATAAAACTTCTTTATGCCATTTATCCTGCATTGCTTGATCGAGTCCTATTAAATAAGACGAATCACAGCCGAGAGCTTTGGCATATTTTTGAATAGATCGCATAGAGAGATTGTCATCTCCAGTCTCAATTTTGCATATCGTGGATTTGCTTTTTAAACCCAATCTTTTAGCAAGTTCTTCTTGTGATAGTCCTAATTCTATTCTGACTTCTTTTATTCTTTTTCCTATTCCTGTACTCATAACGTCACCTCCCTGAATCAATATTATAATAAATTGATATATTTTTCAACTTTTTTTGAATTAAGGGTTGCGTTTTATTTCAACTTGTGATATATTGACAACAGTTGGGTAATAACTCAACAACACAACATATTGACGGAAGGAGGATTATTAGATGGTTAACACACAACTTCTTGATGAAAAAATTGAGAAGTCAGGGCTAAAAATCGGCTTTATTGTTGACAAACTCGGAATCTCATGGAATGGCTTTAATAAGAAGAGAACCGGGAAAACACCGTTCAGAGCTGCGGAGATTTACGTTATCGGAGATCTTTTAAGTCTTAATGATGCAGAGAAGGACGAAATTTTTTTTGCAGACAAGGTTGAGTCATAACGAAACGGAGGTGTGAGGGAACAATATGCGACCAACATCGGACACCATCGGACTAAAGATGCGACACTTCAACGACTTTATCCGGTGGAGCATCAAACAGAGGGGAGAGACACAGGAAGGTCTTGCCGATTACCTGGGAGTGAACCGAAGCACAATCAGTTATCGGCTTAACGGAAAAGTTGAATGGACCTTAAAAGACGCTTTCAAAGCGTGTGAGTATTTCGAGACTACATTGGAGGAGGTGACGAAATGAAACTATACAGTAGGAAACTTGAAGTACTTAAGCAAGAAGAACCGGTATTCTTTCGGGGCGACAACAGCGAAGAGAATTATCTTAACTCGGCCCTTTGGCTCTTGTGTGATAAGTTGTTCGGATATAGATTCTCGCCGCTGATAAGCGTAGACGAGATCCCAAGAGATTCTATCGAATATGCACTTAAGGCTTACGACGAAGGATATGACGTAATACTTGCTGACGGAAAACTTCTCGGTTTCAGAAATGGAATGCCCTCATAGTGTTGGAGCACTACAAGGGCGGTTTGGAAAGGATCTAATTAGTATGAACAATTTAATTGACACAACTATTATATCAAAATTCCCCGAAAAAGACAAGGAAATACGGACAAAATGGTGGTATTGGCTGCCGGTTGGAGTTTCGTTCTTGGTTTGCCTTATCGGAATTGCTGTTCTCGGCTTTATAGTTGCCGGTATTCCCGACAGGTTGGAGTATTACGCAGAGCCTGTGGAGCTGAAAGCCGAGCCTATCAAGCAGATTGTTGAGGTTGTTCCGGTAGAGATCGAAGTCATTGAAGAAGATCCCGAACCGATACCGGAGCCGACGGTACACATGACAGACGACGACATTATTGCGGCGGTGGTTATGTCCGAAGCCGGAAACCAAGACCTTCTTGGAAAAACAGCCGTTGCGGCAACCGTCCTTAATCGGGCAGATTACTTCGACATAACGATAGAACAAGTCGTAAATGCTGAAAACGCATACAGTTATCCCTATTACGGTGTAATAACAGCGGAGTGTTATAGAGCCGTAGAGATTGCAAGAGAGAATCGAGATCTGTTTCCGGCAACAATGATGTACTTCCGGAACTCACACTATCACGATTTCGGGATTCCGTATGAGCAAATCGGGGATCACTTCTTTTCATTGATAGAAAGCGAGGGTTAAAAATGACACTTTATGACATTAAGGGCGAATACTTGAGACTGTATGAACTTGCAACAGACGAAGAAGATCCGCAGGCATTCCTTGACACATTGGAGAGCTTAAACGCAGACCTTGCGGAAAAGTCGGCGGGTTATGTTTCCGTAATCAAACAGCTTGATATGGAATCTGACGAATGCGACAAGGTGATTGAAGCCTTTAAGCGTAAGAAGGAAGTCCGTCAGAATAACATCAAGCGCATGAAGGAAGCTCTGCTCGGTGCTATGGATATAGCGGGCTTAATGGAGATCCAGGCAGGTAATTACACGCTTAAGATTGCAAAGAACGGCGGCAAGGCTCCGCTTGAGATCCCTGACGAATCACTTGTCCCGGAGCGGTTTATGAAGATTAAGTACGAGCCGGACAAAGAACTGATCCGCAAGACAATCGAAGATGGCACCGACCTTCCTTTTGCGGAGATCAAGGAACGTGGCAGACATTTAACTATTAAATAGGAGGAAATGAACTATGGCAACGGCAAGCACTAACTTACCAAAGAGCAAAGCTGGGTACGGCTACAAGTACACCGAGCTTGCGCAGATTAACGAGTACCTTGAGTCTATCAAGACTACCTATTATCAGTACATCGAGACGAGCGAGAACGGAGCTGACTATATTTACACGGTCCCGATTGTTGACGGAAAAGAACTTCCGGCAAGAAGGGGCTGTCGTGTGGTGGATGTACCTCTCCAGGGCAAATCAAACGCAGCTCAACAGCAGGGAGCGGCTATCACCTACGCAAGAAGATACTCCCTTCTGATGGCTTTCGGACTTGCGACCGAGGACGACGATGCGGAGTCGCTGACAGTAAGGAACGGCGAAGCGCAGAAGAATGCGGTTGATGTTGGAAAGATTAAGGCAGATTTACTTAAGGAAATGAACAAGCAGAAAGTTGAGCCGGAGACTCTTTGCAAGGTTTACAACGTAAAGACAATCGACGAGTTATCTGTTTCAGCTATGCAGAACGCAATCAAGAACATGGATAAGATCAATCAGAAAGCAGAGGAAATGAAATGAATCACATAATACTCATGGGGAGACTTGTAAAAGATCCCGACGTTAGCTATGCAAACAGCGGTACCACAATAGGCCGCTTCACAATCGCCGTAGACAGACGATTCAAGCGTGAAGGACAGCCCGAAGCTGACTTCTTTAACTGTACGACCTTCGGAAAACAGGCCGAGTTTGTTGAGAAGTATCTGAAAAAGGGGACGAAGATCCTTCTTTCCGGAGAGTTACAGAACAACAACTACACGGACAAGGACGGAGTAGCTCATTATTCCGTAAGCGTGATCGTCAACGAGATCGAGTTTGCCGAAAGCAAGAAGTCACAGACCGAGAACAATTCGGGAGCAGGCAACAAAGATTTTATGAATATTCCGGAAGGTTTAGAAGAGGAGCTGCCGTTTAAATGAATCTGATAATTGATTCGAGAGAACATCGAAGCGAATTAAACAGAATATGTGCGCAGCTTGACTGGCTGGGAGTGAGCTACCTGATAAGCAAGCTCCCCGTCGGGGACTACATGAGCCTTGATAACGCTCGACTTGTCGTAGACCGCAAGCAAAATCTGACGGAACTTTGCTCGAATGTTTGCCAGGATCACGACCGATTCAGACGGGAGATCCAGCGGGCCAATGATAACGGAATCCGCATAATCTTCCTGTGTGAGCACGGAGACGGCATCGAGTGCCTTGAGGATGTCATTTTTTGGGAGAATCCGAGACGGAAAAAGCGAGTCCTTATAAATGGCAAGTGGCAAACGATCGAGACAAAGGCCACGAAGGGCGATACCCTTTACCGGATATTGTGTACCATTCGGGATAAGTACGGAGTCGAGTTTTACTTCTGCCGGAAGAATGAGACAGGTGCTAGGATCGTAGAGCTGTTGGGAGGGGATTATGACAGTTGAAGAAATAAAAGACCGAATATCTGCCGAAGAAATGCTCAACAGGTTTGATGTTCAGGTAAATCGGCATAAAATGGCTCATTGTCCGTTTCACGGAGAGGATAAAAAACCCTCTATGAAGGTCTATCCGAGTCGAGCGCATTGTTTCGCCTGCGGTTTTGACGGAGATATCTTTGCTATATATATGCAGTTTATGAAATGTGACTTTAAAGCAGCGTATAAGGCTCTTGGAGGAGCTTACGAGACAAACACGGATAAAGTATCAAGGGAATTAAAACTTGACGCTTATGCCCGTGAGAAAGCTGAAAAAAAAGCGAAGCAAGAAGCAGAGCATAAATTCTATATTTTACTCCGGCAAGCAATAGAAATGTGCCGACTTGCGGATCAGGCTTGCGAAGTGTTCTCGGATGATTGGAAGTACCTCATAGACCACCGAGATTGGCTCGAATATATTTACGATCTGAAATACATAGAAGAACAGGAGGTAAACGAGATAGATGTTGTTAGAGTATGTCGAGAAGTTAGACGAATCTTCTTTGCTGTCCGATGATCTATTTATTGAGCTTTTCGGCATTAAAGACGAGATCCAGCGTCAGAGGAAGGAAATTGAGCTTGAAGATCGTTCCAAGATACTAAACTGTACTACTAAATTCAAGAAGCTCCTCAAGACCTACAAAGATGCGTACAAAAAGAAGTTAAAGAATCAGCTCCTCGCTCCAGGAACAAACGAAAACATTATTGATTTTGACGATGAAGCCTGCACTTCCTTAAATAGTGGCGAATGGCTGACGGATGAACTCGGCGGGATCTACCGGATGAATGACAGAGGGAGAGATTACGCTTGTTATCATCCTATCTTTCCGGCAGGAATCCTTCGAGGGGCAGAAGATAACTTGTGCAAGACAATACTGTGGTTCCGTGTTCGGGGGGTGTGGACTCGCATCTACATAGATCGGGGAATCCTCGCATCTTCCAATAAGATAGTAAACCTTGCTCAATTCGGGGTGCAGGTCACTTCCGAGAATGCCCGAACCCTTGTTAAGTACATGAACGACATGGAAGCACTCAATGAGGGCAAGATCAGGGAACACGTTTCGACAAGTAAGCTGGGATGGATTGAGGATCAATTTGTCCCGTATCTCTCAAAAGAGATTATCTTCGACAACGATCCCAAACTTATGAGCCTATTCGATAGCATTCACGAAAAGGGTTCCCGTGAGAAATGGTACACACTCGCAAAGAATATCCGAGCCGAAGGACACATAGAGCTTCTTATATATATGGCTGCATCTTTGTCCTCGATATTGGTTAAGCCTTGCGGAGCCTTACCGTTCATTGTCAGCTTGTGGGGAGGTACCGGACTCGGAAAGACGGTTGCTTTAATGCTTGCGACCTCAATTTGGGCAGATCCGTCAGAGGGTGCTTATATGTCAGACGCAAAAGCTACTACTACGGCTATGGAAATCAGGCTTAATACATTGAACAGCCTTCCTTTATGTATTGACGATATGGCACAAATTCAGACACAGGAAGATGATTTCAGCACGATCATATATAGGTGGTGTGCCGGTAAAGGCCGAGACAGATCGAATCAGAATCTCGGTCTAAATCCTCTGACAAAGTGGGCGAATTGCATCCTCACTAACGGAGAACGCAGCTTAACTTCTGAATCAATGCAGGGCGGTGCTTCCAATAGGGTACTTGACGTTGAGATCACGGAGCGAATGTTTAAGAACGGAAATGCTACTTCTAAATCACTCCGAGCGAATTACGGCTTCTGCGGGAAAGAATTTGTGCAGATAGTGCAGAAGATGGGATTCACGGAGATAAATAAACGGTTTGACGAATGGACCGACAGACTAAAAGAAGTCTCCCGTAAGAAGAACGCAGAGAAGGAAGATAAGCAGATTGTTCCGATGGCTCTTATACTTCTTGCTGACGAGATAGCGGAATCTGAACTCTTTAAGGATGGAGTCCGGTTGGATATAGACAAGTGCTTTGAGTACCTAAAGGATAAAAACTCCGTTAGTGAAAACCGACGAGCTTATGACTATCTCCGGGACAAGGTTGTTGAGTATAACTTGAAATTTAACCCCGAAGATCCTGACAATCATTCAGAATGTTGGGGAAAATGGCTTGATGATAAGCATTGTGCAATCATTCCGAGCGTTATGCGTGAGATCTTAACGAAGGGCGGTTATCAGTATAAGACTTTTATATCCTGGGCGACGAGGGAGAAGCTGCTTGACCGATACGACGACAATCATGCCGGAAAACAGATCCAGCTCAATGAGAGACGAGTGCGCTGTATAGTGATAGATTTAAGCGTTGATTATGAGGAAAATGGCGAATTTATCAGCATTACAGACACCGAAGCAAGTGACCTTCCTTTTACTTAATGTTCCACTTGTTCCACTTTATATACGTAGAGTTTTATAAAAAAAGAAAAAAATGAAATATTTTAATTTTTTATTTTTTCTATCGCGCGAGGGAAAGTAGAAGTGGAACATGGAACACCTCAGTGTTTATGCGGGTTTGCGGGAAAGTAGAAGTGGAACATTTTTCAAAAGAAGTGGAACACTAAAGTGGAACACCTACATTTTTTCCATTACAGGAGGTTAAAATGGACGAATTTAAGCAGCTTATGGTTATTCCCTGGGAGCTTGGCAAGTATTATTTTACCAACCTTCCGGAAACAATTGACGATTACAACAAGTTTACAGAGAAGGCGAATGAACTCTTAAAGACACAGAAGGTCGGGACAAAGGAATATACACTCGTTAAAAGAATGCTGTCCGCTGTTAACGATTATTGTGACGAACATTGGAGAGTAACACACCAAGGGGAGCAAATGAGCTTATGGAACAGTTGAGTATAACGCAGCAGATTGAACAGATAAAAGAGGAAATGTGCGACAAGTATTGTCGTTACCCTCAAGATCCTATTCCGGAAGGTAAAGACGAAGATTGGCTCTTTGAGGAAGATAGTCCTTGTAGTAAATGTCCTTTAAACAGATTGTGAGGTGCAAAATGCGGAAAATCAGAGCAATTATCAAACGACCTGACGAAAAGTACGGTCATGTAACAAATATCAGCCCTACGCTTGAGAACTTACAGAAAACAGTCGGAGGGTATATCGAGCCGGTATCGTTTGACGGATGGGTTATCCTTTGCAACGAAAACGGAAAGAACGAAGGACTCCCTTACAACATGAGACTCGGAAACGTGGACGTTCTTGTCGGAACTATCGTCGTACTCGGTACCGAGGGCGAAGAGTTTACAGATTGCCCGGTTGATTTCAAGGTATGGAAGAAGCTCGTTGACAGATGGGAGGGGTAACATGGCACGAAGTAAATCATACATTGTCGGCTTTTGGGATAGATTCGACAGATTATGTATGGAAAGAGACATATCCAAGAGTGAGTTAGCTCGGAGAGTAGGTTGCGAACGTAAGAGCCTGTATTCATGCAGCGGAGCTACACCTCAACCGTTAATACTTGCGAGAATCTGCGTACAGTTGAACGTATCAGCAGACTATCTTCTCGGAATTAAGACCAAATATGAGCCGTTGAATAGGAGCATTGTATGAACTTTGATAACTACGAATGTACCGGACAGCTTTCCTTGACGGATTGCATGAGCTACGAAAACCTATACCCGATACCAAGACTTCAAAAGCGGTGGCTCGACGAGGAAGGATGGACGGATGATTGGCATTATGCCGACAAAGAGACTCCGACAAAAGACGACTACTACCATACCTTTTGGCAAGTACAGCTCCGGAAGGACAAAGAGTACGAATATCGGTACACTTACACGACCGCACTCTTTCACGAAGGTAGTTGGTATCTCTACAATCACACGACGAAGAAATGGCAGCCACCGTTTCCGTGGTACACGATCCTGATCGGGTGGGTGGTAATGCCGGCGGTGTATCAGCGGAGTGAAGCATTTATCAGCACGATCGGAGCTGACATAGATAAAGACAAATACAGGAGGGTAATAAAATGACAGGCAGATGGATAACAGGTCGCTTACCGGAACGCTCCGGAGAATACCTTGTAACAACTCGGACGGGGTGCGTGTGTATCGCCAAGTTTGGCTATGACTTATATAAGCCGCATGGATGGAACGGTAGATTTAAGAATTGCGTGATAGCTTGGCAAGAGCTTCCGAAGGCTTTCAGGAGGGAGTAGTTATGGGATTCAGGATAGAAGATAACTGTGTTGGGCCTTGCCCGATGGGTTGCATACATTGTGGAAGAAGTCATGAACACGTTTATTATTGCGACAGATGCGACACCGAGAATGAGCCACTATATGAAGCAGACAATGGCGACGAGGTATGTTGGGAGTGCTATAAAGATCAGTATTTAAGAAAGATTTGCGACGATTGCGATACCACGAAATGCTCCAACTGTGGTAGCGAAGCCGAAGAAATGTTCAATATAGAGGGAAACGAATGGGTGTGCGAGTCGTGTCTTAAAGATATGGCGGAAAGGGTAGATACGGAATGAAAGGTTATTTTATAGATAGCGACTCAATGAATGAATTGTGGGCAAGATTAATAGAAATAGATTTAGAGAATGTAAACGAAGTGAGGGACGCTTTAGGCTTTACTAAAGGAATACTCTATCCAATAAAGTTAGGAAATTATGAAGAGGTAAAGCCAGAAAGAAAAAAGGAGCAGGAATGACAAATTACGAAGAACTTGAAAAAACAATAGAGACTTTGAACAAATTGGATGAAGTCCCTTGGGAAATGCAACAGACAATATATCTTGGTGCTATTGCACAATTCCTTGCAAAGATAGCAGATGTGTTAGAGCAGAACGGAAAGGAGCAGGAATGATAAAATTGAGAAAATGTCCGTTTTGCGGAGATGACGTACACATTCAATATGAGTCTGATGCAAAAGCATTTTCCGTATGGCATGACAATAAAGAGTGTATATTCATAAATCCACTTTGAATAGATGGAGAAAAAGCAAAATCATTGAGTGATGCCTATGCTTTATGGAATAAACGAGAGCGAGGAATGCAGGGGTTGCCATTACAATGATGGAGAGCCACAGGCAGAGTAAAAAAGTGGAGGTGGAGCCATGACAGAATATAAACCATTAACACCAAGTCTGAGACTTGATATAAATATCGCTTTTGATAAGCAGATCGAGGAACTAAAAACGTGCAAGCCTAACGCATTAGTAAATACGCAGATTGAGGTATTGCGGATGTATAAAGGACTTATTAACGAATTACCTGACGGGTATCCGATACCAATTAAAAAGTGAGGTGACGAAAAATGCGCAAGAAAAAATACAGAATCGGTGAAATCTTAGTTACAAAAGAGGATGTTGAGCTTACATCAGCTATATCAGAGAAAAAGACAATAGTCCGCAAGGGGACTCGAATCATGATTGGTGCTGACAAACTAGCACATCATTTCGGCACTGGTATCATTCAGCCTTTGCAAGATGATGATGAAGTTAGTGGATATGATACTGACGGAATCGCAAAAGCCATAATATATCATCTTGGAGCAATGTTCCCTCTGAAAGAAATGTTCGAGGATTATGACATTGATGACGAAGAATTTAAAAATGAAATCGAGTTTGCTCTGTCTGAATATGCCGGAATGTAAGGAGAAAACAGCATGACAAGAGAAGAAATTATACAAGGCTTGCAGTTTACTATAGATATGTTTTTGTTTGATCCAAATACTGGGGAAACATATACAGAGCCAAGAAATGATATGGACAAAACTACCATTGATGCTTGTAAAGGTGCAAAGATGATTGAGTCACAGGCAGAAAGTGAGGATAAGAATGAAAATAAAAAATAATAGATTTGCAATATTGCCCCACACTTGTAGTAAGTGTGAAAGAACATTTTGGTTAGAACCCTATAAGCATTACAAGATAGAAAGATGGGCATTTACAGGATGTGTGGAGTTTGTAACAAATATCTGCAAGGATTGTGGCGAAAGTATAGATGAGGCAGAAAGTGAGGATAAGGAATGAAACTGACAATTGATATACCCGAAAGAATATATCTAAATGCAAAAGAAGATTTCTTGTGCGGTGGAGATATTCTTGTGAAAGCAATCAAGAACGGCACACCACACGAAACCATCACAGAGTTTGCTGATAGATGCAAAGAGTGCGGGCGAGAGAAAGTGCTTGACAAGATAAGAGCCGAGATAGACGAGAAAATATCTCATTACGAACATTTCTCATCATCAAATACCGCTAATGGCTTGATGATTGCGAAAAAGATTATCGACAAGTATAAGGCAGAAAGGGTAGATACGGAATGAGCAAGTTAGTCACGATCCAGGTCAATGTCCCGATCTGCCCTTCCTGTGGTGGTGGCCTTAAGCACAACCAAATCATGCAGAAGTACCTTTGCCATCATTGCGGGACACGTTTCAAGGTGATCGGCTTCGGACAGGCCGAGCGAGAACTAATATGTGAGGAGGAAATCAAACATGGCACAATGGAAACGTAGTAACCTTCAACCGGGCGACACCGTGAAGCTCCCCGAATCGGTGTTCATTACCGACGGAAAGCGGCTCATATCTTCCCGGTATGTCTCTGAAACGGCAGCAGGCTTACTTATTGAACTCTCTTTCCTTCCGTCTTACTTATCGGAAGAGGTCGCAAGCTATACCTTTAAGACCTTCCTTAATTGGCCGTCTATCTACTGCGGAGCCTTGAAAATCCGTGACGGACAAGGTGAAGAGATCAGAGCGGTGAGGAGGGATGCGGAATGACGGCAAAGGAATATCTACAACGGATCAGATCTGAACGGTTGGAGATCCAACAGTTTGAAGAACGGATAGAAGAACAGCGGTACTCTTTGCTTCCTTCCGGAATCCGATACGACGTTGACAAGGTTCAAACGTCTCCCGATGATCCTATGATGCGAGTATATGCGGAGATAGATAAGCTCGAACGGAAGATAAAAGAACACCTCGAACGACTGACAACACGCTACAATATAGCCATGTCAAACATTCTGCTGCTTGACAAGTCCGAATATAGGCAGGTACTCGCTCTATATTATCTGGGACAAGAACGGCTTACATGGGAAATGGTAGCGGAGAGAATGTCCTTCTCGGAACAGCGAATATATCAGTTACACAATGAAGCAATAGCCGAATTGGAGAAGATCTGGAAAGATTAGAGAGAATTAGAGTAAGGAAAAATGTTATATTTAAGCTGTCCCAAAGGGACAAAGAGCGGAGACACACAAAGCAATGGAGTTTCTGTTCTCACTATACCTCTTCAAAAAATGTCTCCCCGGCTTTTTTTGAAATACCCCCTCCCCCTTCGGCGTGCCTGGATTCGGCTTACCCCGGAGGGGTTTTCAATTGTACCCCCTATGCGTGAAGAAATAACCCGCCCCTTCCGCCCTCAATACGAGGCGAACAAAAAGATAATACTTGCCACTCAGGAACTGTGTGCGATATGTGGACAACCTGTTGATAAGACTCTCAAGAGTCCTGATCCAATGTCGGCAACAATCGACCATATAATTCCAATTGCAAAAGGTGGTCATCCGTCAGATATGGCAAACTTGCAACTCGCACACCGTATGTGCAACCGTGCAAAAGGCACGAAAATAAATCCCGACATACCCAAGATCGAGATAGATCCTAACCGAAACCTTCCGCAAACACTTGATTGGCGAACGGCTTAAGGTATGGGGGGAGAGACCCCTAAACCGGAGACGGCGAGG
>Ga0326514_10000390_pt1 | contig 30120 bp, 52 predicted proteins | sample 3_2548_0518_D_FD_203653 | JGI IMG/M metagenome (GOLD analysis project Ga0326514, IMG submission 203653) | Bovine rumen microbial communities from UC Davis, California, United States - 3_2548_0518 | ecosystem: Host-associated > Mammals > Digestive system > Stomach > Rumen | place: USA... | reverse complement strand
GGTAAAAAAAGACGGATTAAATATTTTTAAACGGGTGTTTATTTGATTTTACTTTGTTTTTTAAAAAGGAGCGAAAAACAATGGATAGTAACGGCAATGAACTCGCCGAACTTCGGGAACTGTACGAAAAAGCAGGAACGCAGACGCAGAAGCTGACCGCACCGCTTTTGAATAATGCAATATTTATGTCACAAGAGCTCGACAAGTTGATAAACACGATTCGCAACGGCGGTGAATGGGTATCGACATATCGTAACGGAGCGAATCAGGTAGGCAGAACATTGAGCGCCGAGGGCAAGGCATATAACGCATTGCTCAAGAGTTTTAACTCGACCATTAAGAACTTATATTCGATTCTCAATGACAAGATGCCCGAGCCTGAGGACGAATTCACTGCATACACGAAGAAGAAATGATTGTAGAATACTATTCCGCAGTAGTTGACGGAAGAATAACGGCTTGCGAAAAATTAAAAAAGCAAGCGGACAGAATACTCGAGGCGTATGCTTGCCCGGACGAGTTTCACTATGATGCAGATATTGCAAAACATCATATAGACTTTATTGAAAAATTCTGCAAGATACCAAGCGGAGCATTGGGAGCGCCGTTCATATTAGAGCCGTTCCAAAGGGCAATGCTTGAAGTAATATTCGGCTTCGTTGACGATAACAATCTTCGACAATACAACGAAATATTTGAAATGATAAGCCGTAAGAACGGCAAGACCTCGCTATGTTCGGCAATCGAGATTGATATGCTTTGCAACGATGGCGAAGGCGCTCCTCAGGTATACAACATTGCGACGATGCTCGACCAAGCGAAGCTCGGCTTCAACGCTTGCGACAAAATGCGACAGATGTCCCCGATGCTCAACAAGCACTTGAGGAAGAGGGCGGCGGATATTTACTTTCCACAGAACATGGGATTCATCAAGGCATTGGCTTCCAACACTTCTTCGCTTGACGGACTTGATGTGCATTGCGGAATCATCGACGAGTTATCGGCGATTAAAAACAGAGATATATATGACCTTATCAAACAAGCAATGAGTGCAAGAATGCAACCGTTGCTTTTTTGTATAACTACGAACGGCTTCCTCCGCAACGGAATATTTGACGCTCAATATGAATATTCAAAAGCAATCATAGACGGCGACATAACGAACAAGAGATTCCTTCCGTTGATATATGAACTCGACTCAATAGAGGAATGGACAGAGGAAGACAAATGGATTAAGGCGAATCCTGCGCTCGGGACCGTTAAGAGTTTTGAAAAGTTAAAAGAGAATGTCGAGAAGGCTAAGGATGATGAGGCGTTCCTGCCGACAGTATTAGTCAAGGACTTCAATATGAAGCAGACGAACTCGGCCGCTTGGCTTAGGTTTGAAGAACTCGACAACGAAGAAACTTGGAATATGTCCGAGTTCAAATATTGCCTCGGCGGTTTCGATGCTGCCGACTCGGTTGACCTGAATGCGGCGAAGGTTTTATGTATGCGACCGAACGATGACAAAATATACATAAAATCAATGTATTGGATTCCGCAGGATGTTATCGACCAAGTGAGAGCAACCCGAAGGGAACGAGATAACGCTCCATACGAATTATGGGTGACTCAAGGATGGCTAAGGACTTGTCCGGGGAACAAATGCGACAAGAGGATATTCCTCGAGTGGTTTAAAGAGTTAAGGGAGCAAGGGTTATACACTCTGTATATAGGCTATGACCCGTGGCACATAAGCGACGAATTATTGAGAGAGTTTCAGGGCGAATTCGGCAAGAACGCAATGATACCGATTCGGCAAGGCTTCAAAACGGAATCCGAGCCATTAAAGGAAATCAAGGCAGACTTTCAGCAACGAAGAATAGTCTATGACAACAACCCGATTGACAAGTGGTGTTTGGCTAACTCTTGCGTTAAGACAGACCCGAACGGCAATCAAATGTTAATCAAAAACGCAGACCGACGAAACCGCAATGACGGAACATCGGCTTTGCTTGACGCTTACTGTGTAATGATGAATTACAAAGATAAGTATATTAATCTCAACGATGAGGTGAACTAATGGGATTTATTGATGTAATAAAGAGCAACCGCAAAAAGAGCGAAGTGCAGAAGCAGGTTGATTATTATTTCAAGATGATGAACGGCTATGCGCCCGTTTTCTCTTCTTTTGAGGGAAGCATATATGAAATGGGATTGACAAGGGCAGCAATTCACACTTTCGCAACGCATTGCTCGAAGCTCTTGCCCGAGGTTGAAGGAGCAGGAAATCAAAAGTTTGAGAGAATGCTCCAAAACAGACCGAATCCAAATATGAACACGGCGCAATATCTTTACAAGTTAGCGACCTTATACGAAACGGACAACACGGCGTTTATCTTCCCTCTATATGAAGTAGAGCCACGCCCCGTCGGTTTCTATCCCGTTAAGGCGAACGCCGTTGAACACTTGGTTTACAACAACAACGATTATTTCAAGTTTATGTTCTCGGGCGGAACAGTAACCCTCCCGAAAGACGAGGTAGGTGTTCTTAATAAGTTCAACTATAAAAGCGACTTTTACGGCGCATCGAATAAGGCGCTCGAGCCGACGCTTGACCTTATAACAGTAAACAATCAGGGAATCGTTGAAGGCGTAAAGAATTCTGCTTCGTTAAGGTTTATGGCAAAACTCGCCTCGGTGTTACAACCGAAAGACCTTAAAAACGAGAGAAAAAGACTTGCCGAGGACAACTTGGGAATCGACAACAATGACGGCGTATTCCTCTATGACGCTAAGTATGAGGACATCAAGCAGATAACCTCTCAGCCGTTCACAGTAAATGCGGCGCAGATGAGGGAAATCGAGGAAAGCGTTTTCACTTACTTCGGCACTAATAAGAACATATTGCAAAATAAGTTTACCCCGGACGAGTGGAGTGCTTACTACGAAGGCAAGATTGAGCCGTTCGCAATTCAGGCAAGCCTTACTCATACTTCAATGAAATTCACGGATAAAGAGCTTGCATACGGCAATAAAATCATATTCACGGCGAATCGGCTTCAGTATGAATCAACGGAAACGAAACTAAGCACAGTAACGAGCCTGTTCGACAGAGGAATGCTGACGCAGAATCAGGCTTGCGACATCTTCCAACTTCCGCACATTGAGGGCGGAGATAAATACTATATCCGCAAAGAGTATATGGATATGACGGACATTAATGACAATAGCGAGGTGTTATCAGTATGAGCATAAACGAGAAAATCAACAACGGCAGAGAATACAGAAACTTCCAAGTGCCTTTTGAGATTCGGGCTAAGGAAGATGAAGGAATGGTAGTTGAAGGATATGCAACTACATTCAACGAGCCGTATACCTTATGGGAAGAAGACGGCTACAAGTTCATTGAGCAGGTTGACTCGAGAGCATTCGACGAAACCGATATGAGCGATGTAATAATGCAGTATGACCACGAAGGCAGAGTGTTCGCAAGGTTATCAAACAACACGCTCTCGCTGACAGTTGACGAGAGAGGATTGAAGGTAAGAGCAGACCTCGGCGGAACGGAAATCGGCAGACAGTTATATGAAGAAATCAAGGGCGGTTATACCAACAAGATGTCCTTCGGCTTTACTGTACAGACCGACGAGGTTGAAAACGATAAGAAAGACGGAATAACAACCGTAACGAGAACAATAACGAATATTAAAAAATTATACGATGTATCTGCGGTAAGTTTGCCTGCTAACGATAGCACAAGTATATCGGCTCGCAAATTCAGCGACGGAGTGATTGCGGAATTAGAAGCGGAGCGACAGAGAGCCGAGGCAGACGAACAGAAGCGTTTACATAAAAGAAAAGCCTTAGAGCTTAAATTAAGACTTATGGAGGTTTGACCTTATGGAAATTAAGGAAATGACACTCGAGCAGTTAAACGAGCAGAAAAACGAAATCCGCTCGAAGCTCAACGATGAGAATGCAGACCTTGACGCACTCACCTCACTCCTTGACGAGATTGAGGCAAGAGAGAACGAAATCAAGGAAAGCGCAGAAAAAAGAAATCGCTTACTTGAAATGGTAGGCAAGGAAGGAACGGTAGTTGAAACTATGACAGAAACCACAGAACTCCGCAATGGTGCGGATAGCGTTGAATACAGAAACGCTTATTGCAAAGAACTCGCTAAGCATATGGAAGGCAGAAATGTCTTCGGCGAAATGACCAAAGAGGAAAGAGAAGCATTCGTATTCACAACCGCCAACACGGGCGCAGTTGTACCGACTCTCATTCTCGACAGAGTTAAAGACCTTGTATCTTCAATGGCACCGTTATATGACGATGCAACCAAGAGCGCTCTCACCGAGGGATTCCGTCTTGCAAGACATACTGCAATTCAGCAGGGCGACGCACAGGCAACTCTCGAAGGCATCGCAAACGATGACGAGAAGGATGTATTCGATTATCTTCCTCTCCCCGGCGTTGAAATCAAAAAGCACGCAGATGTAACTCGCAAGATGAGATTCCAGAGCATCGGCGCATTCGAGGATTGGCTTGTAAACCACATTGCTCTTCGCATCCTCGTTGCAAAGGATAAGATTATCCTCGCTCGTCTTGACGATACATCAACGGGTATTGCTTCGGGCAATAAGATTACGGGCGCATATAGCGACGCAACCATCCGCAACGCATTTGCACTCATCAAATCAAACGGCGTTAAGGTTGTTTATGCTAACAACAAGACAATCTATAACGGACTCGCAGGAATCGAAACCGAAAACGGCACAAAGGTATTCACTCCTTCGGCTATGGTTGACCCGATTACTCAGGGCGCTCTTTACGGCGCAAGAGTTAAACTCGATGACAACATTCCCGATGATGTGGCATACATCGGCGTTCCTGCTGACATTCTCGCAAACAACTTTGACGATTATGCATTCAAAGCAGACGAGGCAGCAAAATCTTGGGTAACCACTTATAGCGGTTATTCACTTTTCGATGCAGGTCTTGAGAATCCGCTTGCATTCGTTAAGGTTACATTCGGCGCAATCTCTGCGTAAGCAAAAAAACGAGCCGCTCGGTTTATTCGGGCGGCTTTCTTTTGGTAGGTGAATAAATTGTTAGAGAAGATAAAACTTGCCTTACGGCGCACGGGAGCAACCTTCGACACGGAAATACAGAATTGTATTGACTATGTTAAAAGGGACTTACTTGACCTCGGAGTGCCTTTCTATGATGACGCTAACCCGAGAATCATCAACCTTACAACCTTATATGCAAAATCCGTTTTTAACTTTGACAATAAGGGCGATTGGTATTTGAAAGAATACGAGCGCCTGAGGAATCAAATCTCGATGCAGGGAGATTATATCGAATGAATTGGGATAAGATTGCATTAATAAGCGAAACATACGGCAAAGACGAATACGGAATTGATGTTATAACGGAAGCTTCAAACGAAGTTTATGCCCGAGTTGACAGTATCTCGGGACGAGAGTTCTTCAACGCAGGGCAAAGCGACATCAAACCCGAGTATAAAATGACGATAAATGCGGACGAATACGGCGGCGAAAAAATTGTTGACTATTCGGGACAGAGATATTCGGTATATCGCACTTATCGAGTTTTAGAAAATTCGTTGGAGCTGTATGTTGAGCGTAAGGCAGGAACGAGTGGCGAATATTCAGCTTGACGGACTTGAAAAAGCGGTCAATCAAGCATTAATGGAATACGGCGACGAAGCAACAAAGGTTGTCAAGGAAGTTGTAACGGAAATCGGGAAAGAAACGGCAAAAAAGGTCAAAGCGGAAGCGCTTGCCAAAGGTCTAAAAAGACAGAAAAGCGGAAAGCACTATGTCAACGGATGGAGGGCAAAAGTGGAAGCAACGAGGACGGGCGTTAAATTAGTTGTACATAATGCAACGAAGCCTCAGCTGACGCACTTACTTGAAAACGGACACGCCAAAGTGAACGGCGGAAGGGTAGACGGACGGACTCACATTGCTCCCGTCAACGATTGGGCGCAGAAAGAAACGCTCGAACGAATAGAAAAGAGGTTAAGCAAATGACATTTAAACAGATAGGAACGATGATAAGCGAACTCGCAACGGCGTTGAAATGTGATTATGCTTACTCTGCATTCAAGGACGGGAAAGCGAGAAATCGTTTTCTTGTTTTTTACTATTCGGGGAGCGACGATTTATACGCTGACGGCTTAAACTATCAAAACATAGAAGGACTCACGATTGAGTTCTATTCACCGACAAAAGACTTAAACGCAGAGAAAACAATAAAGGAAATACTCAACTCGCACGGACTCACTTTTGATAAGAGTTCCGTATGGGTGAACGATGAAAAAGTAATATTAACTTCTTACACTATGGAGGTTGTAATCAATGGCTAACAAGATTAAGTATAATCTTAAAAATGTACACTACGCCGTAATGACGGGCGGTGATGTTGCATCCGACGGAACGGCAACATACGGCACTCCTGCTCCGTGGGATGGCGCAGTTTCGCTTTCACTTGATGCAGAAGGCGGTACAAACAACTTTTACGCTGACGGTATAGTTTATTATACCTCAACAAAGAATAACGGCTATTCGGGTGACTTTGAATCTGCTCTTGTTCCCGAAGCATTCCGCAAGAATGTTCTCGGCGACATTGAGGACGGCAACGGCATTCTTATTGAGAACGCAGACGCTAAGCCGACTCACTTTGCGCTTCTCTTTCAGTTTGAGGGCGACGCTAAGGGCATTTATCATTGCCTTTATAATTGCACGGCAAACAGACCTCAGGTATCAGGAAACACATCCGAGGATACTATTGAGCCGCAGACCGAATCGCTTACAATTACGGCGACCACAATCTACGATTCAACACTTAAAAAGAACATCGTAAAAGCAAGGTCCGGGGAGAACACGGCAAGCTCAATCGAGGAAGATTGGTTTGACGCAGTTCCCACACCGACCGCACCTGCTTCGGCATAAGGCATTTAAAAGGGGGAAACAAAAATGGCTTACGGCAAAGTAATGTTCGGGAATAAAGCGATAGAACTGAAAGCGACGGCAGCAACGCCGCCGCTTTTCAAGCGTATATTCAGTTTTGACCTTCTCAAAACACTCGCAAAGTTGCAAGGCTTTGACGAGTTAGGCGAAGAAGAGCAAATCGATAGCGGACTCGACGCAACCGAACTTATATCGAAGTTAGGCTTCATAATGGCAATGCAAGCAGAAAAAGCCGACTTCAGCAAAATGAATATTGAAAACTATTATTCTTGGCTTGACGAATTCGATGTCAACTCGATTAATCCTGCCGAGATAATGAATATATACTTAGGCAACACACAGACAACAGTAGACGAAAAAAAAGAGGCCGCCGCACCGAGCGAGAATTAACAACGGCGCTATTCGTATTAAGGGCAATGCAAATAGGACTAAGGATAGAAGACCTTGATGTTCTTGAATACGGCGAAGTGTTAGATATGCTGACCGAGGCGGCGAATGACAACTATAACTACAAAGAGATTGCCTCACAAGGCGATTTCGATAGATTTTAAGGTGATTTAATGGCTAACAGAATAAAGGGCATTACAATCGAAATAGACGGCAATACGACGCCACTATCAAACGCCCTAAAAAGCGTTAATAAGACAATATCGCAGACGCAGAGCGAATTAAGAGATGTCAACAAACTCTTGAAACTCGACCCGAACAATGTTCAGTTGTTAAATCAAAAACAAGAACTTCTTGTTTCTGCTCTCAATGCGACAACGCAAAAATTAAATGAAGAAAAGAAAGCGCTTGAGCAATTAAAGCAGAGCGGTAATACGGAAGAGAATCAGGAGCAACAGAGAGCTCTTGAAAGAGAAATAATAGCAACCGAGCAGAGCCTTGAAAAATTGGTTGCAGAAAGCAAAAAGACCGATGACGCATTGAACAATACGGGCAAGGCGGCGAAAGACTCGGGCGAAAAGGCTAAAAAAGGCTCAAAGGGATTTACAACCCTTAAAGCGGTAATTGCACACTTGACCGCAGACGCTATCAAAGCCGCAGGAAGAGGGTTAAAGGCTCTCGGCAAGGCAAGCGTTAATGCGGTTAAGGATGCGGCCGAGGCAGGCGACGAAATCGACAAGATGTCACAGAAACTCGGCTTGTCAAGGAAGGGTTATCAGGAGTGGGACTATGTTCTCGCTCAGGCAGGCGTTGACATTAATTCCTTGCAAACGGGAATGAAGACAATGACCAACAAGATAGATGCGGCCAAGAAAGGCACATCGTCTGCGGTTGATACATTCTCGAAGTTAGGAATATCGATGAAAGACCTTGAAGGAATGAGCAGAGAGGATGCATTCTCTTCAATCGTTAAGCAACTTCAAGGAATGGAAGACTCGACCGAAAGGGCGGCGCTTGCGAATCAACTCTTCGGCAGAAGCGGTCAAAACTTAATTCCGTTATTCAACTCGAGCGCAGAGGCGACGCAGAAGCTGAAAGACGAAGCAAACAACCTCGGCGCAGTAATGGGTGACGATGCCGTAAACGCAGGAGTAAAATTCCAAGACCAAATCGCAGGACTCAAGGCAACCTTTGATGCGGTCAAGAACGGCGTAATGTCGACTCTGCTCCCGAGCCTTACAACGGCGCTCGGCGGATTGCAAAAGTTAATCGCAGGAAATAAGGAAGGCGCAGACGAACTCAAAAAAGGCATACAGAATATGGTTGCCGAAATAAGCAATGTGTTCGACAAGTTCAAAGAAATTCTCGAGCCGATAATATCGTCGGTTATTGCGGTATTGCCTGACATCATTATGGCGATAACGCAAGCGCTTATTTCTCTGTTGCCTTCGGTAATCGATGCGGTAGTGGCTATAATTCCTCCGTTGCTGACGGCATTACTTAATATGCTGCCTCAACTCATAGGGGTTATTACAAGCATTGCAACATCCTTGCTGAGCAACATATCGACAATGCTTCCGCAGATTGTGACGGCTATAATCGACATAGTGCCTCAAATAGTCAACGAGTTAGTTAAAGCAATTCCCAAACTATTAGAAGGCGCAATAATGTTCCTGACGGCAATAGTTGATGCAATTCCGCAGATTATAACGAGCATCACGGCAGCGCTTCCGTTAATCGTTGAAACGATAGTCAAATTCTTATCCAACCCGAATATGGTTATCAAAGTATTAAGTGCGACGCTGAAACTTCTCGGCGCAATACTTAAGGCGATTCCGCAAATCATAGTTTCGCTTACAAAACTCTTGCCGAATATAATTACGGCTATTGTAAACGGACTCGGCGCAGGACTTTCGAGAGTTGGAACGGCAGCGCATAACTTAGCGGAAAAAATCAAAGAAAAGATAACCGAAATCAAGGACAAGGCGCTCACTTGGGGTGCTGACTTGGTAACGAATTTTGTAAACGGAATCAAAAACTCACTTTATAAGATAACGGACGCAATGAAAGTTATAGGTAAGAAGATTAAGGACTTAATCGGCTTTAGTGAGCCGAAGACGGGACCGTTGTCGAACTTCCACACTTTTGCGCCCGATATGGTTGACTTGTTCGTCAAGGGCATAAATGATTCGCTTCCAAAACTGCAAAACGCCGTAACGGGTATGGCGGCCACAGTTGACGGAGGAATCACAAACAACAAGAATGTAACAGTTAATCAGTATAACACTTATTCTTCGCCTCATTCTCAGTATGAGTTATGGAAATCAAGGCAAGACTTAACAAGAACAATTAACAACACAGTAAGGGGTGCGATATGAGAGAAGAATATAGTTTCCACATTCCTCTTACGGCTCTTCCGTTCATGCGCAGGGACAAAAATTTCTCGCAGTTAAAGAGCGAGCAAGGTCTTTATTTGCAAGAGGTTACAGAATCGGCGGCGGTTTCGTATAACATAGCGACATCTAAAAACCCGTATATCGATGGCGTATCGGTAAACAACAGAACGGCAAACCCGAGAGAGATAACAATCACATTCGGGTATGACGGCACAAAATCTCCCGAGATAGCAGACAATGAATTGTTTGAGTTTCTCGCCCCGGCGTTAGCATCGGGAAAAATCGAATTGCATAAAACGCAAACAAGATACCCTACGGAGCAGGGCAGTATTCCTGTGCTTGTATATATCGCGATTGAAGCAACGATTGAAAAAATCGAGCATTTGGTGTATACCGACGAGCCGACGCTCCAAATCGTATTGCTTACGGAATCGTATTGGCATACGGTTAGAGAGCGCAGTTATGACCTGAAGGCTAATACAAGCGCAGGAACAGGAACGCTCGTTCCGTATACATACAATTCAAACACGATGTTCGAGGGGGATGTTTCTGCAGACGCTCGCTATGTAATTTATATCAGTTCACAAGCTAATGCGATAACAGTAGATTGCGAATTCTTAAACCATAACGGAACATCAACGCCGAGCCTAATAGGAATCCGCAACCTTGTTATTTCCGCAGGAACTTCCGCAACCATCGAAATATACGCAGGCAATGACGGAATAAGAGCGACTCTGCAAACGGGTGCGACAGAAACATCAATTTTACAATATCTCAAAACAGAAAACCTCCCGAATGGTGTGACACCGCAAATTCAGTTAAACGGCAAAGTTGCGTTCAGGCTTTCGCAAGACCTTGCGTCGGTAATGGCGCAGAGCTCATCAAGTAGCGTTGACCTATTCTATCACCCGAGGTACATAAGATGATTGATTATATCGAATTAAGAGGAGCAGACAGAACGCTCTTCGGGATAGTTAAGGACGCTATCTCAATAATATGGCAAGTTGAGTATATCGGCACGGGAAACTTTGAAATAACATTCCCATACACAGAAGAGCGATGGGAATGGGTACACGCTGACATTCTCAACTTACACAACAAGTATGTCACTCGCCCCGACAGAACGGAGCTCGGCTTCATTGAGAACTCGAAGGTGAGTTATTCAGCGACCGATGGCAATATGATAACAATCTCAGGACGATTTGGGTGCGTATTGCTCGAGAGGCGAGTATGTTATCACTACTTAGGCGGAATTGCGGACTCATACAGAGGGCAGACATATTATATTGCCGACGGCAGCAACGCCGAGGATGTTTGCAGAGCGCTTGTGTATAGATGGCTTATGGACGAGCGCTTCCCGTGGCGCAACCCTTCTTGGTTTTCGCTCGGGACAGACCACGGATTCACAGATACAACGGGCGAAAGATATTTACAGTATGAAAATCTGCTCGAAACAGTAAACGGAATATTGCTCAACGCATACATAAATCCGTTGGGACATAAGTGCGTATTTGACCGAGATACCTTGACGATGACCTATGAAGTCACTAAAGGACAAATTCGGGATATTGTATTCTCAAGACAGTATAAGAACTTAATATCGCTCGAGTATTCATCCGACGCAAAACTATTCAAGAATTGGTTTTTCATCGGCGGCGAAGGGGAAGGAACGGACAGATTCTTCACATCGTCGAATTGGCGGTATGGTGAGCAACCTGACCCCGAGGCTATAAGAATGGGATTTTACGAATCCAATGTGAGCAAGACCTACAATTCGGGCGGAGGCTCGCAATCAATTCCCGACGCCGCATATGCAGGAGCGCTTATTAGAGATTGCGTATCTCATTATAGCGACGCATCAACAACGGAATCGGTTTCGGGTACCGTTGACCTTACATCTTATGAATACGGCGTTGACTACAATGTAGGCGACCAAGTGCGCTTAGAAGGTGCGGTCACTCAATGGGTGAGGCTTTGGAGCGTTACAGAGGTGCAGGACGATAACGGATATATGATAAATGCAAATTTTGAGGGGGATTCTTCAAATGGTTAATATATACAACAGAACAGTAGGACTTATTGACGATATATCGGTTATGAACGATTGCGAGGTTGTCAAGATTGAATTCAAATGTCTAAATCAGGTGACCGACCTGCTCAAGCTGACCGAATGCGACAAGGTCTACATTAACTATCAAAACGGCGCAACGAAAGACCGCTATCTTGTCACAGACTTAACGCAGAACGGCGAAGAGGTAACATTCTCTTGGACGCTCGGCGCTAACGCAACAAAGAATCAGGGCAAGACATTTTTTGTTATTTGCGCCCAAATAACCGAAGGCGCAGAAATCAAGCAGGAATGGAATACTGTTCTTGCGTCTTTCAATGTTCATAAAGGACTTGAAACGATAACGGCGGAAACCCCGGACCTTGAAGACATCTTCTCTCAGTTAATCAATATGATTGACGGAAAGCAGGACAAGGGCGACTATGTAACAGAAACAGAGTTAAACACAGAACTCGCAAAAAAGCAGAACGAATTAACCGCAGGGCAAAACATTACAATCGTAAATGATGTTATATCGGCAACGGGCGGAACAGTAGACGCATACACTAAAGCCGAAACGGATGCTCTCCTTGCTGACAAGCAGGACAAGGGTAACTATGCGACATCAACAGAACTCTCGGCAGAGGCTTCGGCAAGACAGAACGCTGACCTTTCTCTTCAAGGGCAGATTGACGCTAAGCTCAACATCAATCAGGGTGCTGCCAATGTTGGCAAGGCTCTCATAGTCAACTCAAGCGGTAACGCCGTTCCTCAGGATATTCCTCAAGGCACAACAGACTACACAGAATTATCAAACAAGCCTTCAATAAACGGCGTAACATTAAGCGGCAACAAGTCACTTGCCGATTTAGGCTCTCGCTTTGTTGCAACATATACCGAGAACAACGGCTCTTACACTTGTGACAAAACACTTGCACAGATTTTAGATGCTATTGAAGACGGAAATATTGTTGTTGCAAATCTTGGCGGTATGGAGTTTACTTTATCGGTTAGCAATGATAGTTTTGCGGCTTTCATAACAGTTCTTCAAGAGGGTGGTAGTAAGTATCTTCTCGCTATTGCTCACGAATATGTTGACTCAAGCGAAGAGATAACAGTAGTTCAAGAAGTAATCGGCGGTGCTGAATACATTGCAGGGCAGAACATAACAATAAACAACGGCGTTATATCAAGCGGAATGGAGACGATAATCGTATGATGTATGTTAATGGGCAAGCGGTTGCCCCTACAAAGACGAGTATTCTCGACCACAATGTTCTCTTCAAGGTTGATGGTGCTGACTACTATATCGCAAGTTGCTTGAACGGCGGAAGCGTATCTGCTCCACCTAATCCCGAAAAAAGCGGTTGGGTTTTTAACGCTTGGAAAGACGGAAACGATAATGTTATTTCGTTCCCATATATTCCAAGTGGCAATATAGAACTTTCGGCAAGTTTTGTTAATTGGCAACCTGTTGATTGGATTGCTTCAAGTAACACTCAAAATCAGTATATTGATACGGGCTACATACCGAATGCAAATAGCAAATTCGAATGTGTTTTTGAAATGTTGTCAAATACGGCACAGTTTAGAGGAATATTTGGAACATACGGATTAAACACAGATAAAATATTTGCTCGTATAGAAAGTAGCGGTAGACCTTACTTTGGATGGGGTGCAGAAAATTCATATTGGGGAACGAGTGGCAATTTCAAATTCAACAGAAAATATAAGATTGAATTTGACTCCACACAGGTAATAATAACCGATTTTGTGACAGGCAATGTAGAAACACACACATTCACGGGTGGAACAATTAATACCGATAAACACATATGGCTATTCAAGATTAATGACCTTGATACTAATTGCCATAATAAAATTTATTCGTTCAAGATTTTTGAAAGCGGAACTTTAGTCAAAAACTTTGAGCCTGTTGCCGTTGATAACAAAGGTGCTATGCTTGATACCATAAGTGGCACAGTCTATCTTAATGACGGCGTTGGCGATTTTACTTACGGCGAGGTGAATAATTAATGGCTACATCAAACGATGTTAAAAAACGAGTATTTTTCTCACAACAGTCTTACTATGACACAATGGTTGCGAATGGAAGCGTAACAGTTGACGGAGTGACTTATGTCTATTCGCCCAACGATACGGATTATTTCACGCCCGATAATATGTCAAAAAAATACGCAACGATAACAGACGGCTCGACAGTTGCTCTTGCTGACAACACAGACTATACGGGAAGCAATCTTACATCAGTAACATTCACTTATCCGCAAGGCATTTTTGAGTGCTTCTTAACATTAAGTTTCGCCGAAAGCGGAACGATAACAGTAACATTCCCTACAAGTCAATACATCGGCTCTGTACCGACATTCGAGAACGGCAAGACTTATGAGGTATCAATCAAAAACGGCGTTATAGTAGCAGGCGAGGTGACAAGCGGTGCTTGATAGAAGAAGAATGCTGATAGCGAATAGTAAAGGCGGCGCTTTGCCGAGAGGATACACGGCTTTAGCCTACCTTGAAAGCACGGGAACGCAATATATGATAACCGATATAACCGATATAACCGCAACGGACGAGTTATATATTAAGGTTGCTACCACAACAAGTGGAAGAGATGAACAGAATTATTACGGCTTCGATTATAGTAATCATTACTTTGACTTAAATGGAAGACATCCGAGCCAACAAAACAGAGTACAATTCGCTTGGGGAGTGGGTGTGACTCTTAACACTTCAATTGTTGCAACAGTTGGCACGACTTATGAGGTTACAACCAAAGTTGAAAGCGGAAACCTTAATATATATATTGATGATATACATCAAGGCTCGGTGTCCACTACATCATATTCAGCAAATCAAAAACACGCACTATTTGGAAGAGCGAGGGATAGTGCAATACGCTTATACGCAAAGGCAAAAATCTATGCCTTCAAATATTGGCGAAACGGCGATTTGATTGCTGATTTCATACCTGCTCTTGATACGCAAAACACTCCTTGTATGTATGATGCGGTATCCCATAACACTTATTATAATTTAGGAACGGGAGTTTTCTTATATGGCTAATTATTACGAATTAATTGACAGACTTACAATAAGTCCTGCTCCAAAACCATTAAGGATTGACGGCAAGGACATCTTTACAACAGACGAAACAATCTATAACGATAACGGATATTACAGACTTGAGCGAGAGGAATATCCCGAAGGCGAGAAAGTGTATTCACCTTACTATGAAATGCAAGGCAACATAATTAAGCAGAAATGGGAAGAGGTGATACCCGATGCAGATTGACTTGAGCATAATCGTTTCGATAGCGGTTGGACTTTGTACGATTATAACATTCATTCGCACTAACGAAAAAAGCAAAAACGAAACGAACAGTAAAATCGATATTCTTCGCAACGATGTTAAGCACTTGAGCGACAGAGTCGAAAAGCACAATCAAATGGTTGAACGGACATACAAGCTCGAGCAAGAAACGGCGGTGCTGAAAGAAGAAATGAAAGTTGAACAACACAGAACGCAAGACCTTGAGGAAGGCTTGGAAAAGATTAGTGACAGAATCACAGAAAGGAAAGCGGTATGAACATTAATAAAGACTTTATCTTCCGCATTTTAAAAACCTTCGTTCAGGCGGTTATCGGTGCGTTAATCGTTTCTCTTAAAGACGGAGTTGATTTCACCTCTAAGGAAGCGGTTGGCTCGTTAATCGTTGGATTAATCGCCGCAGGAATATCTGCGGTAATGAATATCCCGAAACTCAAAGGCGGTGCTGATAATGACCTTCAGTAAATTCATTGAAACCTACAAAACAGGAAAAGGCTATGACTATGATGGTGCTTATGGTGTTCAATGCGTTGACTTGATTAAGTATTACATTCGTGATGTATTAGGTGCAAAACCGCAGAACGCAGGAGATGCCAAAGACTATTGGACAAAAAGAAACTCCGCATATATCAAAAGCCTGTTTATTCCGCTTAAAGACGGCGCAAAGGCAAAACGGGGCGATGTCTTTATCAGATTGTCGGGGGAAAATGGGCATATCGGCATAGTCACACGGGCGGATGACGATTTATTCTATACATTCGAGCAGAACGCTGGCGGAAAGCATAAAATCACTAAAAATGCTCACACTTACTCCGACGACTACAAGTTCCTTCGCCCGATTAATCAAGATAACATAAAGGCAAACAAGCCAAAGGTTGAGAGTGGTAAGACTTATACTTTCACAACCGAGCCGTATGTTTACAAAAATACGAAAAAGGAAGCGTACAAAATCTGCGATGTAACAGAGCTTAATTCGACAGAGAAGGCAAGGTTGAAGAACGGCACAAAGGTTAAGGTGCTTGAGGTCAGCACTATCTCAAAGAATGTATGGATTAAATTCGCCTGTTACAAGAAGACTGCTTTTGCGCTTGTTTATAATTACGACAAAGACAAAGCATATATTAAATAAGGCATAAAGGGGTTTCGCCTCCTTTACCCTTTGGCAGGCATCTGCTTCGGCGGATGCCTTTTTTTATTGCAATTAATAAAGAAAACTGTTATACTAAATTTAACGGAATTAGTTAATATATGCGTTAAAAATACCGAAAATGTAGGTATATAGCCAAAGTATAAGGATTTTAAATCGTTCCCGGCTCTGTTCATATATAGCCTCCAAAAATGGCATAAATAAAGAAAAACCTTGAGTTTCTGCGGATTCTCAAGGTTTTCTTTGTTTGCACAAACCTGCATAAACTTGCATAAACTTGCAAAAATAGTGCGTTAAAAATTCGTTAATTCGTTATTTTTGCGTTAAAAATTCGTTAAGTTTTTCGGCGTTAATCTTCTTTCGGGCGGATGTGATGTGAGTATATATATCCCTCGTCAAAGTTATGGACGAATGACCGAGGAGCTCGGCAGCATCTTTCTCATCGAGGTTTGCGTCAAAGCACAAAGTTGCGAATCCGTGGCGAAGCTGATGAGCGGTAAGGTGAATATCGTTATCCGTTAGGAACTTATTCCACCCTTTTTGGTAGTCACTCTTTGTCATATAACCGCCTTTTGGACTTGGGAATATAATTCCCTTCCTGTTCTGCAAAAAGGTTTCTATGGGCTTGAGAACGGGTATATCACGCACACTTGAGGCGGTCTTGGGTGAATCCTTGATATGAGGAACGATAGTAACCCAATAAAGCGTCTTATTAATGCGAATATATCCGTCCTCAATATCCCCGGTTGTGAGAGCAAGAGCCTCACCTAATCTGCAACCCGTATAATACAGAAATCTTGCCAAATCAGCGAACTGACCTTGTGCCTTTAACATCTTGTCTATCTCTTCCGCTTCAGGTAGGCTTCTCGGCTTGTGTGGGGCGTTTCTCGGCACTTTTAACATTAAGGCAGGGCTTGAGTCAACATAACCCATCAAGACCGCATAATCGAACATAAGCGAAGCGGTGACCTTGCGGAGATTAATTGTCTGCCGAGCATAACCCTGTGCCTTCATTCTGTCGAGTAAGGCTTGGAGCATTTGGTAGGTTATTTCCGTTATGTGTAAGCCTTCAAATTCTTCCTTCAGGTCCTTCAAAGGACGCTGATAGCCGTTCCAAGTGTTATATGCTATTTCTTTATAGTGTTTTTCGTTCCATTCGTCTGCGACAGAAGAAAGCAGAGGGCAGAGGTGCAGTTGGTAGTCTTTTTCGGCTTCCTCCTGCACCTTATTTATTTTTGCCTTTAACTCCTTGTCTGTCTTGGCGTATATCGGCTTACGCTTATAGGTACCGTCAAGCTGACGAACGGGAACATCCTTTCTCTTATACTGATACACTTTACCACCTCTTATATGAGCCGATAACCTTGCCTTCAACGGAGCAACGAAGAATATCCTTGCCCGTTAAGACCATAGGCTTATACTTTTCATTTAAAGAAACGAGGCGGATGTATTCAGGTGTATACTCGACCTTCTTGACGAAATGTTCCTCATCAACACGGACAACGGCAATATCGCCATAGTCAACAGAGGTCTGCCTTTTTACTATGATGGTATCGCCGTCCGCAATAGTCGGGGACATTGAATCGCCCGAAACAAGAACGGCAATGACATCCTTTCCGCCGTTAGTCACGGGGAATGTTCCTATTGCCTCCTCCCGAGTGCTGCCGAATCCTGCGGAAACGGATGCGAAGAGAGGCACTTGAACTTGCGAAGGTATTTCAGCATTCGGCTCGATTCCGTCCATAAGATATTGCGGTGATACATTCAGCACTTTAGCGATTGCTAATATTTGCCCTTGCCTAATGTCACGCTGACCTTTTTCGATTTTGGATATGCTCGAACGGGAGGTAAATCCGCATTTAGTTGCTAACTCTTCTTGCGACATTCCTCGTTCCGTTCTTAATCGTCTAATTCGCTCATACATTGTTTCCATATAATCACTCCTTTACTGTATTATAAATAATCGTTGACAGATTGTCAAATTTTTTTGTGAAAATGCAAAAATAATTGTTGACAAATTGTCGACAAGGTGCTATATTGATAAGTGTAGACGGAACGGCTACAAGGTATAGTGGATTAGGAGGTGAGAAAATTTGACCAACAAAAACCTTATTCTTGCGAAAATGACCGAAAAAGGCATTCGCAGAGAGGACGCTGCCGAGAAACTCGGTATATCGTTAAATGCTTTTAATATGAAACTGAACAACGAAACCGAATTCAAGGCAAGCGAGATTCAGGCATTGAGCCATATGCTCGGAGTATCAAGGCAGAAGGATAAGTATTTTTTTTGCATATGATGTAGACAAAACGGCTACGAGGAGTAATTATGAGAGAGAAAAACGGATACAGAGAGCAACTTGAATGCATTCTAACATACACCAACGGCAGACAGTTGCTTTCGCTGAAGGATGTCCGGGGATTTACGGGTATCAAGGACAACAGAACACTCAAGAAGCGGTATTCATTCAACAACGGATTTATATCAGCTTCGCAATTAGCAAAGGAGATGTGACAAATGGTTGAAATGTTCTCAAGATTAGAAACGCAACGCTTCGGGATAGTATTCTTCGCTTGCATTGTAACGGCATTGATTATGTCAGTAGCGTTCGAGCTCTACCTCAGGAAGAGGGAAAACAGAATAGACAAGGTCAAGTTTGTCCCGAGGAACGAATTCAACGAACTCGGCGAATGGGCGTTACATTATCAAAAAATGATTTCATTCATAGCAGAAACGAACTTGGACGAAATAACGATGGTGGTGATTGATGTTGATAGTGACAAGAAAGACGCTTGACGAGATATTCTTCCTCAAGGACGAATACTACAAGGAAACCGCAGAAGATGTGTTCGGCGGAAAGCTGAGCGAGTATGACGATGACGATGAGTTCTATTCAGGCGGAGAGTATCACCTTCCCGTAAGCGAGGCGGAACGGCTTCTCGACTATAACGAGTGCGTTCAGTATCTCGAAGATGAAAAACTGATGGAAGAGTTCAAACACTATGCGATTGACGATTATGTTGACGAATGCATAAAGAACAGAGTGCAACTCTTAATCACCGCAGAAGAAATCGAGTTCATCCTATTCGACTATGTTCGGGAAGACATCTGCTCATACCTCGAGTGGTATTGGGGAGGCAGAAATGAGAACTAAACACAGTAGGATGGCACAAGACCAAATCACTAACGAAATCGCAATAGTGAACGAAGAAATTCAGCGACTCGAACAGACTCATAGCCGAAGCGAATATCAGGAAATCACATTGCAAGTATTACGAAACCGCAGAAGATGGTTATCGAATTTATAAGGAGGATATATGGAATTCAGGAACTTAAAAGAAAACGAAATCGAGTGCCGAGTGGCACAAGTGTATGACGGAAAAGGAATCACGCTTCTCTTATACAAGAACGCCCGGACGGACTCGTCAATACTTGACGCAACAGTAGGGTGCGAGAATTGGCAGAACAGATTCTACGAATGCAAGGGTAATCTTTACTGTTCCGTTGGTATCAATGTTTCGCCCATAGTCGAAGCCGAACGGTGGATATGGAAAGACGATTGCGGAACAGAGTCTTATACCGAAAAAGAAAAGGGTGAGGCTTCGGACGCTTTCAAGCGAGCTTGCTTCAAATGGGGAATCGGCAAGGAACTATACACCGCTCCTTTGATATGGATTCCGCAAGATAAGATTAAAAAGTGGAGCGAAAACGCAAGCGGTAAGAAAACGCCGAAGGATAAATTTAGGGTTAAGTATATAAATACGATTAACGGCAAAATTGAGCAATTAATCATATTCAACGAAACCTCAGGCAAGGATGCCTTTGAATACGGGGTGGGAAGATGACCTTCACGGCTGAGATAAAAGGCTTACAAGCGGACTTTGTAAGCGGTAAGGGAATTATAACCCTTGAAACCGATAAGCACAATTTGACCGCCTTGAGCGAGTTATCGGGCGAGTTAGATGTGAACATAGGAAAGCACCGAGAGAAGCGAAGCCTTAACGCTAACGCTTACTGTTGGAAGCTCTGCACCGAGATAGCGAATGTGCTGACCTTGAAAGGCTCGGTAGTGGCGAAAGAGGATGTTTACTACAAAGCCTTAAAAGATTACGGACAGAGCGATATAGTCACAGTATTGTCGAGCGTTCCTGCTGCCGATTATTTCAAATACTACGAAGAAATCAACAAGGGACAGGTTAAAGGCAAAGAGTTCACGGCATACCGAGTATACAAAGGCTCAAGCGAATACGATACAAGAGAGATGTCAATTCTGCTTGACGGAATCATAGCGGATGCGGAGGAACTCGGGATTCACACTATCACGCCGAACGAAGCGGAACAGATAAAAGCAAGGTGGGGAGTTGAGGTATAACTCAATTTTGCAGAACGCCTTCGAGCAAGATTTCTGCTTCAGGTGCGGAAGGTACGGTCCTACCGATTGGCATCATATTTTCAACGCAAGCGACAAAAAGCGGAGCGAGAAATACGGTGCGATGATTAAAGTATGCAGACAATGCCACGAAGCAATTCACTCGTGCGAGATGCAGAAATACAAGGAAATGGCTCAAATCGAAATAATGTATCAAAACGATATGACAGAAGACGAGTTCCGCAAGGAATTCGGGAAAAGTTGGATAAAGGAGTAATTATGGAAAATCAAGGCTTACACGATAAGATTCAGCGACTTATAACGCTACACAAGGAAAGAGCAATCTGCCGAGAGTTCAAGACGATGAGCTTCGACCTCAAGGCAGAATGCGAAAAGTGGTACAACAACGAAATTCAAGCAATTTTAAGTGACCCGTATATCTATGATAAATGGTACGGAATGCAGACGGGAGGAATTATCTAATGATTAATATATGTGCAATTCAAGGAAGGCTTTGCAACGAGCCTGAACTCAAATCATCAAGCAACGGCGTTTCGGTATGCCGATTCACACTCGCCTGCGACAGAAACTATCAGCCTCAGGGTAAGGAACGAGAAGCGGACTTTATTGACATAGTGGCATTCAAGCAGAGAGCCGAGTTCGTTTCAAAGTGGTTTCATAAGGGCGACCTGATGGCTCTCGAAGGCTCAATACAGACTCGCAACTATGAGAAAGACGGACAGAAAAGGAAATCCGTTGAGGTTATTGCTAATAACATATCGTTCTGCGGAAAGAAAGAAACGCCGAGCGAAACAAGCGTAACAATCGAAGAAATCGGCAGCGATGACGATTTACCATTTTAACGGGAGGATAATACTATGAGAGAAGCGAAACAGAGGGCAAGAATCAAACAGTTTATTGAAGAGAACGGAAGCATAACCGGGAAGGAAGCAAGTGATTTCCTCGGCATTATGAGTTTCACAAAGAGGATAAGCGAAATGCGACGCCTCGGTGAGCCGTTGACATCTGTATGGGAATCGGGCGAGAACAGATACGGCGAAGCGGTAAGGTACAAGAGGTGGTATCTTGAGCAAAATTAAAGACGGAAACTATATCGTAATTCAATCGTTTATGGTCAAAGACTTGCACCTGAAAGGCAACGAGCTTCTTATATACGCTATCATATACGGCTTCACGCAGGACGGAGAGCATCAGTTCAACGGCGGTCAACAGTATTTAGCAGAGTGGACGAACTCAACGAAAACGGGCGTATATAAGGCACTAAAGAGGTTAGTCGAAAAGGGATTGATTGAACGGATTGACGGAAGCATTAACGGGGTAAACTTTGTTAACTACCGATTAACTAAGTTAATGGGGGTGCTTAACAAAGTTAATGAGGGGGTGCTTAACAAAGTTAATCCAAATAATATAGATATAGATAATAAAATTGATAATAAAGATATATACGGCGAGTTCAAGAATGTTTTACTAACAAAAGACGAATACGCCAAACTGAAAGAAAAGGGATTGCTTGAATACATTGAGGACTTATCAATCTATATCGACAAGATAGGAATAGCGGCGGCGAATAAGAAATACAAATCGCACTATTCAACGATATTGAGTTGGAGCAGAAAAGACCGCTCCGAGAAGAAGATAGGCAGGTTAAAAAGCAACCCGAATTTTGACATTGCTGACTTAAAAGAAAAGGCAGCATTAAACGATAATTTTGATATATGAATGGATGCGCTGTCTCGCATAACTTAATGTGATTATAGATATATTTATACGATTTTCTACCGATGGCACTGTAAACTTATATCGCCTCTTGAGATTATGCAGACAGACATCCCCATAGGGAGAGATATGAAAGTTTTCAACAAGGAAGAAACCTTATTAGCCATCAAATCCAAAATGGAAACGAATGGCATAGGGATTCGACAAGTGGCAAAGGTTATGCGGACAAGCGTTTATAACCTATCGAAAAAGTTAAACGGTGAGAGAGAATTCACGCTGAAGGAATTGCTTATCTTGAGCGAAATGCTCGAAACCGACTTAAACGATTTATTGAAGTTTGATGTGATATAGGAGTGAAATATGAGAGACATAAGAGAACTCCGCTATATGCAATCGCTTCCGCTTGAGGAAAAAATCATAATGACTCAGCAACGAATTGAAGGTTGGTATGAGCATTTTGATGGACAAGTGTATGTCAGTTTTTCGGGTGGCAAGGACTCAACAGTATTGCTTCACTTGGTGCGAGAGCTTTATCCTTCGGTTGAGGCGGTGTTCGTTGATACAGGCTTGGAGTATTCGCAGATAAGGAATTTTGTTAAGACATTTGATAATGTGACGATATTAAGACCGAAGATGCGATTTGACGAGGTAGTGAAAAAATACGGCTATCCGCTTATCAGTAAAGAAGTATCACGGCATATCCAATACGGGAAAAAGGCTCTTGCTGAAGGTAGAAATACGATTGATGTGCAAAAGCTGATGGGAACATACAAAAGAAGAAACGGCGAGGCTTCGTTTTATAATTGTGAAAAGTATCAGCCATTGCTTACTGAAAAATTTGAGTGTTCTGCCGAGTGTTGCACGATTATGAAGAAAAAACCTTCAAAAGAGTATGCCAAGAAAACAGGGAAAAAGCCGATAATTGCAATGATGGCAGAAGAAAGTTTGTTAAGAGAACAAATGTGGCTTAAAAACGGATGCAACGGCTTTGAAGCGAAAAACCCACATAGCAATCCAATGATATTTTGGACGGAACAAGATGTGCTTCGTTACATAGACGAAAACAATATTCCAATCTGTTCCGTATATGGCGATGTTGTCCACGATGATGAGCAATTAAACTTTGAGGGCAAATGGGAAACGAAATACTCAACAACGGGATGTGCAAGAACGGGATGTGTTTTTTGTGGTTTTGGAGCGCATCTCGATAAGGAGCCGTCACGGTTTCAGTTGCTCAAAGAACTTGACCGAAAAAAATATGATTATTGTATGAACGGCGGTGAATTTGTTGACGGATTGTGGAAGCCGAATAAAGATGGATTGGGTATGCGATATGTGTTAAATAGGTTGAACGAGATTTACGGCGAAGGATTTATTAAATTTGAATAAGGAGTGAATGTATGAAACAAATAGACAGAATACGAAATATGACTGCGGAAGAGTTGGCGGAATTTTTAAATGATATATCTTGCACAATGGTTTTATGTTACGAATATTGCGTAAGACATCACGAGTGCAAAGAAGGAGAAGATTGCGACCTAAATGTCAAGACTTGGCTTGAAAGTGAGGTAGAGGATGCTGATTAAAGAAAAGTGCATAGATTGTCCTGCTTTTTGCGAGTGTTCAGGCGATTTGTGTTACGCAGAAGAATTTAAAGAAATGTATGAAAACGACGATGTTGAAAGTGAGGTAACAGATGAGTAAATACGAGGTCAAATCCGTTGTCTGTGATTACGGCGTTTATGAAAACGATGAACTTAAAATAATCGTCAATAGCGGAAAAATTGCAAATATGATAGTTGACTTATTACAGATTGACGAGGGTTATCACAGGGCATTAAATCCACAGAATTTTGGAAAGTGAGGAGATTAAATGATTGATATGTCGGGTAAAGACCCTTATTCGTGGTATCCAAATATATTTACATCTAACATTGATAATATAAATTATACTGTTTATTTCATTGAAAAATTAAAATCAATGGGATATACAGAAAAACAAATTAGAGAAATATTTAGAAATAATAGTGAGGTAAAGAATAATGACAGAACTTAAACCTTGTCCATTTTGCGGAGGTAAGGCAGAACGCTATAAAGGGCAAATATTTATGTACGGAGTACGATATACACATTGTGGCATCGTTATTAACGGTTATAAAACGCAAGGTGGTGCAGTAAGATTTTGGAACAGGAGGGTGAGTGATGGCTGATTTAATAAGCAAAAACGAATTATACAAAAAGGGCGAAAGTTTATTAAACAGTTTTATCAACGGCAAAAAGAACGGCGAACAAGCATTTAGGGATTTATTTAGTGCGATTGCGGATATGCCGACAGTAGAACAGAAGCACGGACATTGGATTATTGAAGATGAAGACTACAACGCTTACAAATGCTCTAATTGTGGTGAGGTATGGTGTATTAACGACGGAACGCCTGAAGAAAACGGAATGGATTATTGTCAGCATTGCGGAGCAGAGATGGATGAGGTGACGGAAGATGACGGATAAAGAAAAACTTGCGATGGCAGATGGCTTGCTTTATGGGTTTCTTATCGGTTGCGTATTTATTTGCATATTAATTTTATTGAGGTGAGGTAACGAAATGGCGATAAATTCAAAAAGCAAAGGACGAAGAGGCGAACAAGAGTTAGCAAAGAGGCTTCGGGAATACGGATACGAAGCAAGACGAGGGCAACAGTATTCGGGTGCAAGCGGTGACCCTGATGTCATAGGATTGCCCGGTATTCACATTGAGTGCAAACGAGTTGAACGGCTCAACCTTGAAGATGCAATGGCACAGAGCAAACGAGATGCAAGGCAAGGCGAAGTGCCGACAGTTATGCATAGGAAGAATAATTGCGAATGGTTGGTAACAATGAGGCTTGAGGATTGGATTGAAATGTATAAGGAGGTAGAATGGCAAAATATATAGTTTATATGCACAGATTGAAAAAAGACAACCGAGTATATATCGGTATCACTTGTCAAAACCCAAAGAAAAGGTGGCAAAATGGTTTAGGGTATGCTCATTCCTCTTATTTTTATAATGCCATTATGAAATATGGGTGGGATAACTTTGAACATATAATATTATATGAAAATTTAAGCAAAGTGGATGCCGAACAAAAAGAGGTTGAATTAATAATCAAATATAAATCAAACAAAAAAGGTTATGGTTTCAATCTTACGGAAGGTGGTTTCGCCCCAACAATGACAGAAGAGCAAAAAAAGAAAATAAGTGAGTCTGAAAAAGGAAAAATCGTAAGCGAAGAAACGAGGATGAAATCAAGCAAAACGAGAAAAGAACTATTTAAAAAATATGGCTTAACGCCAAAGCAAAAAGAGTGTTACAAGCGAAGAATAAGACCGATTATTTGTGTTGAAACGAACATAATCTATAACGGGCAAAAAGACCTTAAAGAAAAAGGTTTCAATGCGGGTAATGTTTGCAGAGCTTGTAGTAACGCAAGATATACGGCAAATGGCTATCATTGGAAATATTGGGAGGGGTGATTATCATAAAGATAGTTATTATGTGCGGCGGATATTACGAACAATGGGAAACGCCCAAGCAATTACAAATTGTAAACGGGGAACGAATTGTTGAACGGACTATTCGTCTGTTGCAGGAGAACGGATGCAAGGATATCGTTATCACATCAAATAACGAAGCCTTTGACGGACTCGGGGTTGAGCGGTTAGAACACGAAAATACTTACCGATACGAAAACGGAAAGCTGAACGGATATTGGGTAGATGCATTTTATCCGAAGTTCCGCAAAGGGACAAAGGTGACCTTCATGTTCGGCGATGTATATTTCAGCGACGATGCGATAAAGCAGATAGTCAATTATAAAGGCGAGGACAATGTTCTGTTCGGCAGCAAGGGCGCAACGATACAGAATAAAGTATGGGGAGAGCCTTATGCGTATGTAGTCAATGACATCGAATCGTTTTACAACGGAATCAAAGCGGTTAAGAAGATGCAGGACGAGGGTAAGACGAACAGAGTGCCGATAGTGTGGGAGTTGTACAGATACCTCAACGGAATCGATGTCAACACGCACCGAGTGAAAGCAGAAACCTACAAAGTGATTGACGATTACACAGACGATGCGGACACGCCTGAGAAGCTCGAACGGATTCGGGTGAAGGTTGAAAAGCAAGGAAATGTGTTCACAGTAGTCAACCTTAACTCAATCGGCGGAGGCGAATCCTTCCTTTGCTACCTTGTGAATAAATACAAGGACAGAGATATAACTATTTACTACACACAGGGCGACATTCAGCAAGTAGAGAGGCTGAAAAAGTATGCAAGAGTTATAAGATACACGGGACAGAAAATCAAATGCAAGAGGGTATTCTTTAACTATAATCAGGCATACAAGGAAAACATTGAAGCTGACGAGTATTATCAAATTATTCACGCAGACTATTACAAGCGAGGACTCACGCCGAAGAACGATGACAGAGTAAAGTTCATTGCGGTATCGAACACGGCCGCCGAACGCTTCAAGATGCAGACGGACAAGGAAAGCATAGTATGCTATAACCCGATTGTCAATGACAGAAACAGACCGATAATACTGATGTCAGCAACAAGGCTGAACGATGGCAAAGGCAAGGGCAGAATTGAACGATTCGCAAAAATGCTCGAAGCGGAAGGCGTAGAATTCATATGGTTTGTTTTTACGAACGATACAAAAGCAATAAGCAATGACAACATAGTTTTCTGCAAACCTCGGCTTGATGTTGTGAACTTTATGTTCCTTGCGGATTGGTTTGTACAGTTAAGCGACGATGAGGCATATTGCTATTCGGTTGTAGAGGCGTTGACTCAGGGAGTGCCTTGCATAGTAACGCCTTGCCCGGTGTTCAAAGAGTTAGGGTTAAACAGTAAGAACTCAATAACGGTTGACTTTGACATTAAGAACTTGCCGATTAAAAAAATAGCCAAAGGACTCCCGAGGGTTAAATATGAAGCACCGAGCGACATATGGGATGAACTTCTCACGGATGACAAGTCAACATACATTCAACCAAAAAGCGACGGCTTTGTAAATGTGGAATGCATACGGCTATACGATGATGTGCTGACGGGCGAAAGAATCAGCATAGGCACAAAGATGAAAGTAACCGAAGGCAGAGCAAAAGCGCTCATAAAGGCAGGAGTGGCAAAGAAGATATGAGATTAGACAACTATATCAATTTAGCAAACAGAAAATACAGACTAATGGCGGAAATATCACGGCTCGAAATGTTGCGGAGTTCTTACTCGCCGTCAATCTTGAATTCGGGAATCGGCTCAATTCACGGAAGCGGAACATCAGCGCCGACGGAAAACGAGGCAATCAATCGTTTAATGTTCTTCGAGAATATCAACAGAGAGATTGAAGATAAGACCGCCGAGTTATACGATGTGACCGAAGAACTCTTATCGATGGACAAGTTTATACAAAGCATTGAGGACGAGCAGGTGAGGGAATGGACTCGGCTAAGGTATTGTCAGGGCGAGAGTTGGGCAAACATAGCGGTCAAGTGGTTTTATGCGCCGACGAGTTGGATTGTTATCAAGAAAAAAGTGACAGAATACATAAATCAACACGAATTTATATAATTATTCACATAGACAAGAAAAAATTATTTTGATATAGTAAAATCGGAGTTTGAGATGATTTCATAATTCTCCTTTGTTAATCACTTTCTTTCGGGAAAAGCACTCTTCACGGGGTGCTTTTTCTGTTGCAAATAGTATGATACAAAACATTATTAACGAAATGCACAACGGCAATTTCAGTTTCTTAATATTGCTCGTTGGGATATTTCAGCTAATCGTAATGATTGGCAAAAAGGGGCGAAAAAATGAATAAGATTGTACGGCGAAAGATTGCGGATTTAATTCCGTATGCTAACAACGCAAAGGAACACACGCCGAAGCAGATTGAGAACCTCAAGAAGAGTTTGACAGAATTCGGTTGGGTATGTCCTTGCGTTATTAAGAATAATGTGCTGATAGTCGGACACGGACGCATTCAGGCAGCGAAGGAACTCGGTTGGGAGTATGCCGAATGTATTGAACGCAATGACCTTACAGACGAGCAAGCGGATGCTTATAGGCTTTTGGATAATCTGTTGAGCGAAGGCGGATATGACGGCGAAAAGATAAAAACAGAATTACAGAAGGTTGATATAAGCGGATATGACTTTAGCGAGATACCGAGTTTTATTAAAGGCATTACGGATGAAGGAGAATACAAAGCGGTTGAAATAGAAGAAGCTAATGAGGTTGCTGAAGAGGATGCTCAAGGGCCTCGTACAAAATTAGGGAATATATGGAAACTCGGCAAGCACTTGCTGATATGCGGAGATAGTACAGACAAGAAAACATTTGAAAAACTTATGGGCGACGAAAAAGCGGAAATGTTATTCACTTCGCCGCCTTATTCCGATATGAGAGAATACAACGGAGATAAAGACTTATCTGTGTTGAAGATTGCACAGTTTATCCCGGCGACAAGGGATTATGCAAATTTCTTATGTGTGAATCTTGGATTGCAGAGAAAAGACAGGGAAATATATCCGTATTGGGATGAGTATATAGATGTTGCACATCAAAGTGGACTCAAGGTCCTTGCGTGGAATGTATGGGATAAGTTTATGTGTGGCAGCATAGGACAGCAAAATGCTTTTATACCGATAAGACACGAATGGATATTTGTATTCGGGGAAGAACCGAAAGACTTGAATCTTACTTGGGAAAAGAGGAAGTCAAGTATATATCAGGTTGGCAGAGAGCGAAATGTTCGCCAAGCAGACGGAAGTATGAAAACCTCAACTTGCGGAGTTTCCTATAAGCAATCAAAAAAAATGGAATCCGTTCTCAAGGGTTTTGATAAAGAGACGATAGATAGTGTTACGGAACAGTATTGTGAGCAAGGTGCAATTAGGCAAAAGCACCCTGCGACATTTCCCGTATATCTTCCTGCGGAGTATATCATTGCACTTACAGACGAGGACGATATTGTAATAGAACCATTCGGCGGAAGCGGAACAACTTTAATTGCTTGCGAACAGTTAAAGAGGAAATGCAGATGCGTTGAATTGGATGAATCTTATTGCGATGTCATTATTGAGCGTTGGGAAGAATACACAGGACAGAAGGCGGTCCTCATAAATGAATAGTGCCATAGATTTTGCTAAAGAGATATACAGAAAGATAAAGGCAAGAGAGAAAACACAGAGCGAATATCTTAAAAGGGATTACGCAAAGAGCATTGAAAAGGACTACAAGGAACTGCTTTACTATTGCCAAGTAAGGAAGATAAACATTGACGATGTATGGGACAGAGTAATCAATGAAACCTTATGCAAGAAAGTTTTATAACTCGGATGCTTGGCACAGATGCAGAAACGCTTACATACAGAAGCGATTGCTCATCGACGGAGGACTCTGCGAAGAATGCCACAAGGCGCAAGGATATATAGTACATCATAAGGTATACATAACAGAGAAGAACATAAACAACCCATTGATAACATTGAACGAGGAAAACTTATCGTATGTATGCAAGGAATGCCACGATAGTTATGAAGGTCACGGCATAGGTCAATACAAGAACAGACTCAAGGTTGTATTCGACGAAAACGGAATGCCGATAGACCGCCCCCATTCACGAACATAGGTAACCTCAACGGGCTAC
>Ga0326514_10000389_pt1 | contig 30167 bp, 26 predicted proteins | sample 3_2548_0518_D_FD_203653 | JGI IMG/M metagenome (GOLD analysis project Ga0326514, IMG submission 203653) | Bovine rumen microbial communities from UC Davis, California, United States - 3_2548_0518 | ecosystem: Host-associated > Mammals > Digestive system > Stomach > Rumen | place: USA... | reverse complement strand
ACTTGAGCGAACTCTTGGCTTCTCCTAATGAGAAAGTACGCTGCCAAAATTCAAATCAAAATGTCAAAGAACTAACTTTATTTTAAAAACTTAATAATGTTCAAATTTTAACGCACCAGTAATATTTCGATTAAAGCCCTCCACATAAAACCAATTGCCTCCGCCCCAGAACTGGCGGTCTCCGGTGGGACACCATTTCGGGGTGGTCTCGTAGATATATGGCTTGCCGATGTATGGCTTGCCTTCCTCTATCGCAACAAGATTCATAGGATAAATATAGATGTATGCAGGCTCTTCCATCATATCGCCACACTCGTATGCTAAAACGAAACTACCAACCGCTTCTGAGCCAAGCACTATGTTGTATCCCACAATGTTTGTCGTATCGTCGAGGAAACGCGTTTCGCAGTAATCACCGGCACAGATTTCTATGCACCTATCACCTTCGAAAGCAAAGAAGCCGCACTCGTCCATCAGCTCAGGGGCAAACTCCAATCCGTGTTTTGTAAACCATTCACGGACAATCACCGTATCTTCAACCGTTAGCTCGCGTTCCGTGCGGATATATTGCCATTAATCAGCATACAATCCGGCGGAGTCGAACTCGTCAGCGGTTATCTCTACGTCCTCAAATGTATCCCCTTCCTTTGATGATTCGGGGGTGTTCTGTTCATTGGCGGTGTCGCTCTTGCATCCGGCCACCAGCCCGATGCCGCACAGCACGGCAAGTATCAAAAATATTTTCTTCATATTCGGCTTTCTGCTATGAATGTCTCAATGATTATTCCTCTACGCTTATACGCATATAAATGGTGTCACCCTTGTATAGCTCTTCTATAAGCTCATATCCTTTCACATAAAGTACATCCCCTCCCCAACAATATGCCTCAGCAACAAAGTCATTTGGTGCATATTGTCCTATCTCTTTAGGAAGAGCATTCTTGTCCTCCCAGCGATAGAGATGCAATATCGGCGGCCCATCTAATCGCCATTCGAAAGTGGCTATTCGCCTGGCACAGCAGCTATACTCGGCAAGCTCGCCCACAATGGAACCCTTCGGTTGAAAAAGAGTATCAATGAAGGCTGTGCGGCCAGTAGCCACAGGGTCACCCGAACCTTTGAACTCTGGGCCATAACGTACAATATAGCAATTGTTGCCTGCCAGTTGCAATACATTCCTGTCCCACCATAGGTCATACTCTGGTTTATCAAATCCATCTGCGGCGAGAAAATCATGCCGCAAAAGGCTGTCGATGTGCATACTATCGGCAGGGGAAAAATTCGGTATGGAAAATGACAAGCAAGAGCAAGCAAAAATACTTTTCTTTGCCTCGTTATAGTCATCCTCCGTGCAGCGGACGGCAGTTACCCGTGCATTTGAAACAAGATTGGCAGGAGGGACGATATTGTATTTCTTACAAAAAGCCCAGACGGGCGGGAGGCCAATCGCGGCACGGCGTTTGTCGACAGTGGCGGCGTCCTCTACCTCGACGCAGCGGTGCTTCCCGGTCTCCGGGTCAAAGGTTAGTTGCCGTCCATAGTAGGACTTGCCATAATTGAACCAATAGACGATGTCGTAGACGCTGGCGTAAACATCCGGATACAGATTGCCTTTCAGCACCTCCTGCTTCAACAGCTCCATCATACCGGTGTACAGCGTGTCCCTCGCGTATTCTTTCAACCCCAAGGCTTTCGCGCAATGAACCAAAGCAATCTGCAGCAGCTGGCTGTTCCACACGTCGACATGCTTTCTGTCCAGTTCCTTGTTCTTGAGCAAATCGCAGAGGTCGGCCGCATTCTGCGCAAACGGCGCATTGGTCCATCGCTCCTCACCGAACGCTCCGTCCCTTACTTCCTGACAGAAGATTTCGTTCAGGACAATCCGTTCGAGATAGGCGTTCAGGGCGGGGTCGATCTGTTGCAGATACTTTTGGCGCAACGCCGGGTAGATGGCGGTTATATGGGCTATCCGTACCGAGTCAAAAGACCCGATTCTGTTTTCCATAGGAGTAAAGTCCATCACGGGGTAGGTCTCGCGGAGCTGCCATCCGCAGGCTATCATGCGCTCGACGCAGTTGACCGCACTGGCGGTGTCGCCCATCGCGAGGTAGCAGTCGCGCAGATTGGCGAGGTCGTCAGGGAAAGGGAGGTTATCGGCAAAGGCTTCTTCGTAGAGTTTCGCCGCCAGACTGTAATTGACTTCCGCCATATTGCCATAGGCGCTAATGGTTTTTTCGTAATAGGCGGTGTACGGAGCCTGTGCCGGCAGCACGCTAAAGATGTTCAGGAAGAGCGCCAATAAAATGACACGAAGAAAGTTATTCATGGAAATGACTAGTTGGTTTGTATATCAGTGCAAAAATGTTAGTTGCCTTATTCCGGCCACGTGATGGCCAGCTGCTCGAAGAGCACAGGGAGGTACGCACAGCCGTTGTTCGACAGGCCTATCCGCACCACGACGAGGTTTTTGTACGGGTTGACGTATAGGATCTGGCTACAGATGCCCAGTGCGTAATAGCCCGAATTTTGCGGCCTGTTAAATCCTTCATAGCTGATGTTGTACCAATTGAAGTGATAGCCTTTTCTGAAGTGACTATTGGTGTCGAAGTCGATGGTCTGGCGTATCCATTCCTCGCTCACGATGCGGTTGCCGTCCCACATGCCATTATGCAAATATAAACGGCCTATTTTGGCAAGGTCTTTCAGGGTGGTGGCAATGCCGCCGAAAGCGTGTGCCACGTCGTGTTTGCGGCTATCAATATTAATCAACGCAGGGTGTTCCATCCCGAGCGGCTTCCAGACTTTCTCGCTGAGATAGTCGGCATAACGCTTACCCGAGGCGCGCTCGATGACAACACCGAGGATGGCCGCCGTCATGCTCTCATAGCGGCTTTGGGTACCCGGTTCGCAGCGGAACTTCAACCCTTTTATCTGCTTCATAATATCGTGCCCGTAATTCAACTTGGCCATCGCGTTGAGGTACTTCAACTCTTTCCAGCTGAATTCGTAGGTATCGCTGAAATCCAGACCGCTCTTCATGTCGAGCAGGTGGCGGATGGTCAGTTTCTGCCACATCGGGTCTTCTTTCTTCAGTTCCGGCAGATAATCGGTAACGGGGTCATCGATGCTGCGGATATAACCGTCGTCGACGGCAATGCCACACAAGAGAGAGGTGATGGACTTGGAGACGGAGAAGATAGTGGCCAAACGGTCGGCAGAGAAATTGCCCCAGTACCTCTCGTAAACGATGTTGTCGTTATGGATAATGATTATCCCTTGGGTGTTGCTTTTTTCGGCGAACGCTTCCTCGTAGGTCATGTACCTACAATGATGCGGATCATTGTAGAAATGCGTCGTGTCAATCCAATCGGCCCTCTTGCCGACAGGGAATCGGAATGTCTGCTCGCCGTTAGCTATTGTGTCGTGTTCGCGTTGCTCGAAGCTGAAGATGTTAGGACCATCCTTCCCATCGGTCTTCAATCCTCTTACAATCGCGCAAGATGACATTGCCGAAGCGAGGATGGAGAGCGTCAGTATTTTGATTAAGACTTTCATTTTTTTCTTTTGTAATATACATAACGTCCCGCCCCTGTTTTTATTGCCGCAGGACGGCGTCCCAAGCTTATGCTTCGACGATTAAACCAAAGCCAAAGGAGGGTCCGTTTTTGAAGTAGAAAAGATCTTTTCTACTTTCAAAATCTCCATGCTCCTGGTCTTGCGCATGAGCCGGAATAGAAAGAATCGACAGAAGGGAAATGCTCAGCAGCAGCGCTGCCTGTTTGATGTGTTTTACCATGGTTTGATAGAATTAAATTGAACAAAAATGATTTCAATGGTATTTAATTCTTCATCATGGTATCTGTTTAGTTATACTTCTTTTGCCCTTAATAACGGCGCCGATTGTAAAAAATTGCCCGACAGGCGAAAAAAATCATTACTTCAGCGCTTTGACGGGACAGACTTTCTTGCATTTCTGGCAGAGGATGCACTCGGTGGCGTTCTTGCGGTTGCGGGCGTCGCGGTTCACCTCGACGTCCATCGGACAAACCTCAAGGCATTTGCCGCACTTGATACACTTGCTCTCGTCGCAGCGCACACGCAGCAGCGAGTAATAGCTCATCGGCTTTAGGAAGACCGTGACGGGACAGATGTATTTGCAGAAGGCGCGGTTGTCCTTCAGCACCAGGGCGAGAACGATGCCGACCACATAATAGAGCACGTTTCCGGCCACGAAAAGGTAGAACAGGGTGGCCTTGTCAGCCTTACCGAGGGCGATGAGCAGGATGACTGCTCCGAGCGAGAGGGCGAACATGATGTAACGTATGAAGCCAATGCGGCGTCTCGGCCCGACGGGCTTCTTGTGCGGAAGCAGGTCGAGGATCATGGCCGTCCAGCAGGCATAGCCACACCATCCGCGGCCGAAGAGCAGTGGGCCGAAGATCTTGGCGATGGCGTAGTGCAGCACGCCGGCTCCCACCACCCCCGAGAAGAGGTAGTACCAGAAGCCCTCCAGCTGCATATTCTCACGGCATATCAGGCCCAGGAAGACAAGGATATAGGCACCTACGGTAAACTGCACGAACTCGCGCGCATACTTCCATCCCGCCGCCAGCAAGGCCGAGCCGATGCCAAGACAGCATCCGATATAGGAGAAGTTGAGCAGGAAGAACAGGTTGCCCGAGGTCAGCCACAGCGCCACCGCGATGGCCTCAAAAACGGAGAACAAGATGATGGCTGATTTGTATTTTCTCACAGCATTCGGATATTGTGTTTCTCTCTGTATTTTTTGAAAACAAGCACCAAAATGGTTGCGTTCATGGTTTAGCGGTCTTCGTCGAGACCGGCAAGGATATTGAGGTAGTTCTGGTAGCGCTCAGCACTGACAAGGCCCTCTTCTACGGCTTTTTTTATTGCACAGTCTGGCTCATGCTGGTGGGTGCAGTTGGCGAAACGGCAGTCGTGGAGGCGGGCACGCATCTCGGGGAAGAAATGCGAGAGCTCCTGCCCGTTGAAGTCCACCATGCCGAACTCCTTGATGCCAGGAGTATCGATGAGGTAAGTGATGAATGATGAGTGATGAGTGATGAGTTCGACGGGGTGGATTTCGGCGAAGGTCGTCGTATGCTTGCCTTTGAGGCTCCAGTCGGAGATGTTGCCCACCTTGAGTCCGAGTTCGGGGCTGAGGGCGTTGAGCATGGCGCTCTTGCCCACGCCACTGTGGCCAGAGAAAAGGACGGTCTTGCCGGCAATCATCGCCTTGAGCTCGTCGAGACCGTCGCCTCGCAGCGCCGACACCTCGAGAACTGGGTATCCGGCGGCGGTGTATATACTCTTGATTTCGTTGTGCACCTCCCACAACTCTTCGTCATAGAGGTCACATTTGTTGAAGATGATGGCGGCGGGGATATGGTAAGCCTCGGCGGTGACCAGCAGGCGGTCGATGAAACCTGTCGAGGTGCGGGGCAGTCCGAGGGTGGCGACGATACACAGGAGGTCGATGTTCGAGGCGATGACATGTGTCTGCTTGGAGAGCTTGGTGGCACGGCGGACGATATAATTCTTGCGGTCGGCAACATCGTGGATGACGCCGGTACCGTCGTCCTGCACCTCGAAGAACACGTGGTCGCCCACGGCCACGGGGTTCGTTTGCTTGTTGCCCCGCAGGCGGTAGTTTCCGCGGAGACGACAGTCGATAAAGGTGAGAGGTGAGAGGTGAGAGGTGAGAGGTATTTCATTTTCACCTTTCACCTTTAACCTTTCACCTTGCAGCACACGGTACCAGCTGCCCGTAGTTCTTATGACCAGTCCTTCCTGCATGATTTCAGGGTGCAAAGATACACCTTTTTTCCGAAACGTTGCATATAAAACGCATAACATGAATCTTTTTTCGTATCTTTGCACCTGTCTTATGAAACGGCTTGCGGCACTCATAGCATTGATGGCGACACTGTTAGCGGTGTCGGCACAGCCTTATTGGAACAACTTGAAGGTCTATCGACTCAACAAGATGCAGCCCCACGACCGCATCATCCCCGACAGCAAGCCGGGCTACCCATACGGCCACCAGTGGTGCATGAGCCTCAATGGCACCTGGCGTTTCGCCTATTTCGAGAGTCCCTCCAAGGCCACCCTCACCCCGTCGCATTGGGACACCATCAAAGTGCCCGGTAACGTGGAGCTCCAAGGTTTCGGAGTGCCCGTGTATGTCAACATGAAGAACGAGTTCCCCAGCAACCCGCCCTATGCTCCCGCCGATTACAACCCCACATACATCTACGCCCGCACCTTCACCCTCCCCGACCGCTGGCAGGGGCGCCGCACCATCATCAAGTTTGGCGCCGTGAAGTCGGCCATGTACCTCTACGTCAACGGCCGTGAGGTGGGCTACAGCGAAGACTCCAAGACTCCTGCCGAATGGGACATCACCAAGTATCTGCAGGAAGGGACGAACGACCTCAAGGTAAAGGTGCTGCGGTGGTGCGACGGCAGCTACCTCGAATGTCAGGATATGTGGCGCATGAGCGGCATCACACGCGACGTGGAGCTCTACTCCGTGCCACGCACTTATATCAGCGACATCAAGGTCGTCGCCGACCTCGACACCAACGACTGGACAACGGGCTTGCTCGATGTCACCGTCGACCTCAACCGCGAAGTCAGCAGCGGCAGCGTGGCCGTTTGCCTCTCCTACGACAATGTCTGCCAGACCCGTCGCCTCACCAATAACGACTGGTTCGCCTCCGTCCAGAGACGTTACGAAAACATCGAGCCGTGGACCGACAGCACCCCGCGACTCTACGACCTCACCGTATACCTCTATGATGCTTCGGGCAATGAGCTTGAGCATATCACCAAGAAGATAGGCTTCCGCCACATCGACATCGTGGACGGCCAGCTGCGCCTCAATGGCAAGCCCATGGAGATTCGCGGCGTGAATCGCCACGAACACAGCATATACGGCGGCCACCACATCACTCCCGACGAGATGCGCGAAGACATACGTCTCATGAAAGAGATGGGCGTCAACGCCGTGCGCACCTCCCACTACCCCAATGACGAGCTGTGGTACGACCTCTGCGATTCCGCCGGCATCTATGTCTGGGACGAGGCCAACGTCGAGAGCCACGCCCAAGGCTACGGCGAGCATTCGCTGGCCAAGAAGGAGGAGTGGCTCAACCCCATCCTCGACCGCATCTACAACATGTACCGCCGCGACCGCAACCACCCCTGCGTCATCGCCTGGAGCCTAGGCAACGAGTGCGGCAACGGTTACTGCTTCGAGGAGGCCTACCGCTTCCTCAAGGGCAAGGATAACACACGCCCCGTCGTCTACGAGCGTGCCGAGCTGGCCCGCAACACCGACATCGTCTGCATCATGTATCCCTCGGTGGACGACCTCGCGCGCTACGCCCGCAACCCGCGCAACAAGCGCCCCTACATCATCGCCGAATACTGCCACGCCATGGGCAACAGCATGGGCGGTCTGAAGGACTACTGGGACACCATCGACAAATACCCCAACCTCCAAGGCGGCTTCATCTGGGACTGGGTGGACCAGGCTTTTTTAATTGAAAATGGAAAATTGCACCCTGAAAGGGAACTGAACACCTTGAAGGATAAAGATAATCCAGTGAAGAAAATTGAAAATTATCCGGGTGCGGCAGCCAATTCTCAATTCTCAATTCTCAATTCTCAATTCAGCTGGGCTGCGGGTGGCGACCTCGGCGAGTTGCCCGGCATCAAGGACGACGATGCCTTCTGCGCCAACGGCATCCTTGCCGCCGACCGCACGCCACATCCCCATGCCGCCGAGGTCGAGGCCGTCTACACCCGCGGACGCCGCAATGTGCCTGCCAACAAGGAACAAGCGGTACCAAGCCGTTGGATGACTGGTGAGGCCAAAGACTACAGCATAGACAAAGACAAGCACCACGTGACCATCCATGGCAAGAAATTCAGCGTAGCCGTCAACACCGACGACGGCAGCATCACTTCCTACCGTATCGACGGCCATGAGCTGCTGGCCCGTCCGCTGAGGTGGAACTTCTGGCGTCCGCCGACGGAGAACGACCTCGTTGACCCCCTCGGTGCCCGCGCCTGGCAGGGTCTCGACCAACTGAAGGCCGAGGTACTCAGCGTCTCCACCGGCAAGGCTGAGGTGCAGCTGCTCATGCGCCTCACCACTCCCGACGGTGCCTCGCTACGTCTCAAACAAATCCTCGTAGCCGACGAACAGGGACGCCTGCAGCTGAACTACATGGTGTTGCCCGGCGGACAGTTCCGCACACTACCCAAACTGGGCTTCCAGTTCGGGCTCGACACCTCCTATTACGCCTGCACCTTCTACGGCAACCTCCATGAGGCCTACCCCGACCGCCGCGAGGCGCAGAGGGTGAGCACGTGGTACAAGAGCCTCGACGACCTCAGCGCGCCACAATATGTGGTGCCCGAGGAGCAGGGCAACCGCGAAGCCTGGTGGGTGCGTTTCAAAGGCGACGGCCCCGACTTCACCATCGCCCGCAACGACGACTGGGGCACGCCGCTCAACTTCAGCGTGCGCCGCTGGAGCGACAGCATCCTCACCGCCGCCCGCCGCTGGCGCGATGTCGGCGAAGCCGATCCCTACTACACCGTCAGCGTCGACCACCTCGTGGCGCCCCTAGGCACCGCCACCTGCGGACCCGGCGTAGCCGATCGACACACCATCAGCGGCGACAGCAGCTACCGCTACAGCTTCATCATCTTCCCCAGCATCGAAAACCGCCTTTACGCCTTCAGCAGCAGCATCCACCCCGACCTGCGGCAGCTGCCCCCCGAGACAGAAGGCAAAGCCCTGCCGATAAGGTCTGTCGTCACCAACGTCAGACCCGCCGAGCAGTACGGCACCGCGTTCCCCGAAGTGCTGACCGACGGCCGACGCGGCATCGCGGGCGACTATCGCCGCGACTGGGCAGGCTTCGACGGCAAGGACACCGTGGAGATGTACGTAACCCTCGAGAACTACGCCACGCTCGGCGAAATCAGCGTCGGCACCTGCCACAGCCCCGCCGACTGGGTCGTCATGCCACGCGACGTGCAGGCCTCCTGGAGCATCGACGGCAAGAAATGGAGCACGTGGCAGAGCCTGTCGCTCCAAAACCCACCCAGCGACCTGCAGAACGACAGCCGCCGCCTGCGCTACTCACTGAAACCGCGCAAAGCCAAGGCCATCAACTTCGTCAAGTTCCGCTTCATCTGCGACCCCACACTCCCCTCCTGGCACCCCTATTCCGGCCAGAAAGCATGGCTCATGATTGACGAAATAGAACTGAGAAAGAAGTAATTGTGCAATAATTTTCAATTTTAGATTCTCATTTTTCAATTTATTCGTATCTTTGCACATTATTATTGAATTGACGAAATGGGCTTACTCATTATATTTCTGTTAGGTGCGATGTCTATATCGTTCCTCTGCTCTGTGTTGGAATCGGTATTGATGTCCACCCCGCTCAGCTACATCACCATGCGCGAGGACGAGGGCTACAAGGCCGCACCGCTCTTCAAGAAATACAAGCAGGACAATGCCCGCGCCATCGCCGCCATCCTGAGCCTCAACACCATCGCCAACACCATCGGCGCCGCCGGCGTCGGCTACCAGACCACCGAAGCCTTCGGCAACGAATGGTTCGGCCTCGTCTCCGCCATCACCACCGTGCTCATCCTGGTGTTCAGCGAAATTATCCCCAAGACCATCGGCACCAGCCAGTGGCGCCGTCTCATGGGCTTCACGGCCTACACCATCCGCACGCTCATCTTCATCCTCTACCCTATCGTTGTGGCCGTGCAGTGGTTCACCCGCCTCATCGCCAAGAAAGACGAGGAAGAGACCTCCGTCAGCCGCGAGGAGGTGGCTGCCATGGCCGATATGGGAGAAGACGAGGGCGTTATCGACGAAGACGAGAACAAAATTATCCAGAACGTCATCAAGCTCAACGACATCAAAGCCTACGACGTGATGACGCCTCGTGTCGTCGCCGCCACAGCCCCCGAGAGCATGACCCTCAAGGACTTCTACCGCGACGACGAATACAGCCACTTCTCACGCATCCCCGTCTATGCCGACGAGGAGGATTTTATTACCGGCTATGTACTCCGCAGCGAGGCCCTCGAGGAACTGGCCGAAGACCACTTCAAGAAGACCCTCGGCGAAATCAAACGCACGATACCCCTCTACAACGAGGAGATGTCGGTGGCTGATATCTGGGACAGCCTCCTGAAACACAAGGAGCAGATTGCCGGCATCATCGACGAGTTCGGCTCCTTCCAGGGCATCATCACCCTCGAGGACATCATCGAGACCATCTTCGGCCTCGAAATCATCGATGAGAGCGATGAGGTGGCCGACATGCAGCAGTATGCCCGCGAGCGCTGGCAGAAACGCCAGAGCCGCTTCAAAGAAATCAAACTGCCGGAGTAAAATCCAATCGCATTATTTTGACCGGACGGTCGCTGCCGAGCTGCAGACGGCTGCAATAGTTGATGTCGCCGGTGTCGCTGAAGCCACAGTGCTCCATCACCTTGCCGCTGGCGGGGTTGTCGGGGAAAAAGTCGGCCCAGAGGGTGCAGAAGCCTTTTTCCTTAAAACAGTAGTCAATCAGCAACCGCAGCGCTTCGGTGCAGATACCGCGGTTCCAGTAAGGTCGTGCAATCCAGTAGCCCACCTCGGCGTCGTTCTCGCCGATGTTGATGTTGCTCTCTCCGTGAACCATATAGCCCATGCAGCCTATCGGCTCGCCGGTCTCTTTCCATTCGATGGCCCATATATGGTCGCTGTGGAAGATGGTGCGGATAATCTCGAGGCTCTCCTCAACACTCTTGTGCGGCGGCCAGCCGGCACGCGGCCCCACCTCGGGGTCGGAAGCGTATTTGTATAACGTTTCGGCATCATTGTCGCGCCACGGGCGAAATAGTATTCGTTCGGTTTCCATATTAGTCATGATAATCAATCTCTTTCCATTCAAATTTCACTGTTTCCGGAACCAGGTACCTGCCGATCTTGTAGTCGATGTTGGCTTTATGTGCTTGGCTGAGCTGATGGCAGCGGCGCACACGGTACATGCGGCCGTCCTTGATGAAATGAGCGCCCGTCTGGTGGAAGCGGAAAGGGACATCCTTCGCAATGCACTGCTCACGGAGCGAGAGTACCCAGTCGTAGTCGCAGGGCCGCGCGTCGACGCCCGACTCGCCCCCTACCGATACCTCCTCTATCGTTTCGTCGAGCCACGGCGTGATGTCCATCGCCGTGAGCAGTGGCGATGCGATGATGGCCTTGTGGCGGATGGGCAGCGAGCGGAAGATGGGCAGGCGGTAGTCGGCCATCGCCTGGTTTTCCACGGTGCAGCCCACAATGACGTTCTCGTAGCCGTCGCCCCAGTCGTCGGGCACACACTCCATGAAGCGGTCGATGCGTTTGGTGAAGAAGAAAAACCAAAGGTCGCTCCGCAGTCGCATCATCTCCCAGCATTCGGGGCGCCACGCGTCGGCGTCCTTCAGCAGGAAGTCGGAAGTGAAGCAGGTGAAGACCACCTTGCCGCTCTCAATCTTCCACGACTTGTCGCGCTTCTTCTTAATGGGCAGGTTGAAATTGCCTGTCTTGCGGCACACGCTGCTTGCAATCTCGCTGCCATACATTTCATCCTGTCGGTAGACATAGCAGTACTTGCAGCCAGGACTAATCTTGGTGCACCCGTGCCACGGGTTCCAGTCGGCGTATATCTCCCAATGTTCTGACATGTCAGTTTGTTGTTGCTTTTATGGCCCCTTGGCAGTGGATGCGGACCACGCGGTTGGGGTCGGTTTCGGCTAGGGTGAGCAACTGTTCGAGGTAGGGCTTGACGAACTCAGGCCTGCGCTTGCCGAGGACGCGGAACATCTCTGGTGCTTCCATTCGCACACGTTCGTCGCTGTCGTGCAGCAACTCGGCGAACAGTGGCAGATGGTCGCGGTAAGGGTCGGGAGTGTTGGTTGCGATGTTCTCCGAGGCCCAGATGAGGGCTAACCGGACGCTTGCATCTTCGTCGTCGGCAAGGCGGAAGAGGTTCTCCCAATAGGGCTCGACGGTGAGGAAGCAGCCCCGTCCGATGCGGCCGAGGGCGTTGGCGGCACGTTCCCGCAGAAGGGGCTCCGCGCTGTCGATGAACGAAACGATTGCAGCGACGCTGTCCTTGATTGCCTCCGGAAATGCCAGCCCCATCTCGCCCAGCAGCCACAAGGCCTTGGCCTTGATTTTGACGGAGTCGTGGTCCAGCAGCGACGCGACGCTGGGGATGTTCTCCTCCCAGCGCTCCTTGTCCCTAGTCAGCACACCGAGGTTCTTGTATAGTTCCGTTTCTGTCATGTTTTCAAAGTTCCTTAACCAAGAGTGCAGAGTTCCTTAAGGAAGAGCGGAGAGATGCTTAAGGCGTTTTTCGGTGCCCCTAAAAGTTCCGTACGGAAGTTTGGAGAGTTGCGTACGGAACTCCAAAATTATCCGTACGGCGTTCTTCGGGGCCTTATTTCGCGTCGCATCCATACTAATTTTCCTGGCAGATGTAACTTATGTGTTTCTCTTATGTCATCTAGATTGACAATACTCTTTGGGAGAGAGCCCCGTGGCTTGCTTGAAGTATTTTCCGAAGGCCGACTGGGAGGGGAAACCGAGGGCATCGGCAACCTGCTGTACGTTGTGGTGACCATCGAGGAGAAGAATCTTGGCTTCGAGGATGACGCGGTCGCGAATCCATTCTCCCGGTTTTTTCCCACTGGCTCGACAGATTACCTGAGAGGCATATTTGGGTGCCAGACAGAGTTTATCGGCATAGAAGGATATGTCGCGTCGCGTGTTGAAAAAATGTTCAACAAGGTCGAAGAATTCTTTCAGCACAACCATCTGTCGAAGGGGTTTGTTTCGCGGGATGGCATTGTTATTTAAGAATAAGGCGCTGGCACAGTGAAGGTAAAGTAGTTGCATGTAGGCTTTGGCGAAGGAGGTGGTAAGAGAATTACGTTGCTGTTCCATGACCTCCTCTAGATGGCGACAGGTATCGACAAAAGCTTTGGCCGACTGGTGGGTGAGATGCACAAGTGGCGTCTGCGACATCTGTTCGTGAAAGACCAGATAGTCTTTCATACCTACCTCGACAGGAAGGAATCCTTCGCCAGAAATAACCCCGACGATACATACGCTGGGGTCGTCGACAATGATTTCAACAATGGAGTTCTCTCGGATGAAAATGATGTCGTCACGACGGAGGGTATACTCAATCATGTTTAGGCGGCAGGAAATGGTTCCTCCGTAGCAGTAGAGCATGCAGAGATGCTCCGTCCTTACGGGCCGCGAGACCTGGTTGACGATTTCATCCCCATTCTTGGGTAGTATCCTTGACAAATGTCCATCAATGCTATTGATGACGGTCAACCCTTCTATATTGGTGATTCTGCGCTCGTAAGGATATAGGTGGTTGTTGAGGATGTTAGAGATTGATTCCATATAGTTTGCGCTCTTTGGGGATGCAAAGATATGAAATTATTCCAATATATTAGGATTATTTGGAATAAAATGGCAAAGAAAACAATCTTTTATTCCAAAAGTTATTTCTTTCGGTTGAATTGAACCATAAAACAATCCTTTACTCCAACAATTTCTACTTTTCGTTTCCTGTGAAAATATTTGTCCTATGTATTTTTGCAACTCAAAAATCAAAAAGAAACAATATGAAAATGAAAAGCAAAACACTGGAAATGATTGTTTTGTCGTTTATTGTGCTGACATCCTGCCATACTGGAAATGGCGGGGAAAACGATGTGCGGCGTTGCGTGGAGGTAGTCCCTGCCACCGAACAGGTGGGGCAAGAAGCCAAGAGCTATCCGGGCCGTGTGCAGGAAAGCGACCAAATCAACGTCGCTTTCAAAATGGGTGGACAGATAGAGAAGATATATGTACGTGTGGGGCAGCGAGTGACGAAAGGTCAACTGCTAGCTCAGGTGGAAAGCAGGGATTATGAACTGGAACTGCGCAACTACGAGATACAATACCAGCAGTTGAAAGACGAGGTAGATCGGCTAAAAACGCTCTATGAGAAACGGTCGGTATCGAAGAACGACTATGAGAAGGCCGTAGCAGGATTGGAACAGCTGGAAATTGCTGTCGAGGGAAATCGGCGCAAAGTGGAGTACACCAAGCTTTATGCCCCTGCATCAGGAGTTATCACAGATGTTTATTATTCCGCTGCCGAACTCGTAGATGCCGGCATGGCAGTCTTTGCGCTGCTGGCCGAACGTGAGATGAAGGTACAGTTCGACATCTCTGCTGCTGACTATTTACAGCGGGCCAATTTCAGCGAATTCGGTTGCCGTCCATCCTTTGCGCCCGACACCCTTTTCCCCATGCGATTGGAAAGCATTACCCCCAAAGCCGATAATAGTCAGCTGTACCGCACCACGCTCACCTTTGCCCATGGAGCCGACAAACGCCTGACTCCCGGTATGACAGTGTCGGTGGAAATTAAAGTGGAAAGCGGCAAGCAGGAGGAAACGAAAGGAATATGTTTGCCTGTTTCGTGTGTGCGGCAGGATGGGGAAGAAAACATCGTGTGGGTTGTCGATGCTAATGGCGTTCTGCACCGCCGACAAGTCTCCCTCGGAGAGGTGACGGGGCAAGGAACCGTTTATATTCTATCAGGTCTGGAGGGCAACGAACGAGTGGTTAGGGCAGCGGCATCGTTGCTAAAAGAAGGCGAACAGGTACGAGTGCTTCCTGAGCCTTCAGTTACAAATGTAGGAAACTTGTTGTGACCATGGAACGACTGACTAAATTCTTCATGCAGCGGCGACTTCTTTTTTGGTCGCTGATTATCATTTTGGCACTCCTTGGCGTAATCTCTTTCATGCAGATGCCGAAATTGGAGGACCCCGCCATCTATGGACGTCAGGCCACGGTGGTGGTGCCCTATCCCGGAGCAACAGCCCACGAGGTGGAGTTGGCAGTGGCGCAGATGGTTGAGGAACAACTGAACACGCTGCCTAATATCAAGGAAATCCGCACCACATGCAGCGAGGATGCCGCCGTGTTCACGGTGGAATTCAATGACGAAATGGAGCCGACGGAAATGGAGCAACAGTTTGACCTGTTGCGCCGCAAGGTGCATGACTTCTCCACCTCTCTTCCACAAGGTAGCTATGATCCCATTGTGGTAGACGATATGATGGATGTTTACGGCATCATGTACGCCCTCATCGGCGACGGATACAGTTACGAGGAGATGCTGCGTTATGCCAAGCTCATCCGTAATCGACTGCTGGAAGTGGATGGCGTGAAGCGCGTTAATATCGCGGGGGTGCGCAGTCAGAGCATTAACATCATAGTAGACAAAGACAGGTTGGCTGCCAATGGTTTGCTGCCCACGCAACTGATGCTGACCCTGCAAGGCATCGCCAAACCCCTTACCGCCGGCAAGATAGATGGCGGCGAGAGGCTCTACACCCTGCGCGTATCGGGAGAGGAAAGTTCGGTGGAGGAGATTCGCGACTTGCTGCTCACCACTGTACAGGGCAAGACCGTGCGATTGGGCGATGTGGTACAGAGTGTCAGTCTCGACTACGATGAGCCGCAAACTGGAGGATTCTTCGTCGACGAGCATCCGGCATTGGCTATTTGTGTGGCGCTGGAGACCGACGCCGTGGTGCCCGACGTGGGAAGCGCTGTCGACAACCATCTGCAACGTGTGATGCAGAATGTGCCTGCAGGTCTCGACATGAACAAGATATACTTTCAGCCTGATAAGGTGAGTAGCGCTATCGGCGGTTTTGCCATGAATGTGGTGGAGTCGGTGCTGATTGTTATACTGATTCTAATACTATTTGTAGGTTGGCGCAGTGGTCTGATAGTAGGCTTTGGGTTGATACTCACCATCCTGATGTCATTCCCCATCCTTTCGGCATGGGGTACCACGTTGCAACGCATGTCGCTCGGCGCATTTATTGTTGCCATGGGGATGCTTGTCGACAACGCCGTGGTGATTATCGACGGCATTATGAACGACCGAAAGCGAGGTCTGTCGCACCATGTTTATCTCTACCGGACGATACACAATACAGCATGGCCCCTTCTGGCCGCAACGCTTATTGCCATATTGGCCTTCATAGGGGTCTACCTTAGCAAAGGCTCTATCGCGGAATATGCTTCCGATCTCTTCAAAGTGCTTTGTGCAAGCCTGTTGGTGAGCTGGCTGTTGGCCATAGTGCAAGTCCCCGTCTGCACAGCTGTGTGGGGCGACAATGGCAGGTGGCGCAAGCAAAAAGAAAAAAAGAACTACCTAATGGACAAGTTCTCCTCTTTTGTGCGGCGCACAGTTACGCTACTGGCTGCTCATAAGGCTGCCACTATTGCTGGCGCAGTGGCTCTTGTCGGTGGGTCGGCAATGGGATTTTTTATCATACGCAACAATTTCTTCCCTGATTTCGAGTACAACCAGATTGTCGTCGAATGCTTCTGGCCAGAAAGCGCCAATGCCGACGATGTGCGCGACAACTTGTTGAAGATGAGTCGTGAAATCCATTGTGATAGTAATGTCACGCGTGTCACCGTCAGCCAGGGCAGTGCTCCCGCTCACTACTGTTTGGTGCGACCGATGACGGCGGGAGGAAATCGCTATGGCGAGTTGATGGTAGACTTCACTTCGCCCAAGAAACTTGAGAAGGCGTTGCCTGAGATGCGTCGCAGGCTTCGTGCCGACTATCCTGATGCCTATATTCGCTTCCGAAAGTACAACATGTCGGTTGCCACATCACATCCTATCGAGGTGCGGTTCAGGGGGGCTGATCCTGCAGTGTTGCGCCAACTGGCAACGCAGGCTGAGGAGGTTATGAAAAAGAGTCCTTATATCGACGCTTATTCCGTACAAAACGACTGGGGCGAACGCAGTCGCAAATTCTCCGTAGCTTTCAACCGTGAAAACGCCCTTGCTGCGAACGTGAGCCGTTCTGATGTCGCCAACGCCCTTGCAGCTGCTACCGACGGCATGCCCGTGGGCCTTATTCAGCAGGTCGACGAAAGACGCATTGTGCGATTAAAGGTGCGCAACAGCGATGGCTCACGCATTGAGGACCTCTCCTCGGCACCGGTATGGACCACCCTGAATATTCGCTCTGGCGATATATCGTTGGCCAAATTAATGAGCAATGGCATGAATGGAAACGGAGACGAACTCTTCCGCACGGTGCCCGTTGGCGCTGTGGCTGACAGCATCGGCCTTGTTTGGGAGGAGAACAACATACACCGTGTCAATGGACGTCGTGCCATCGAAGTGGAATGTGACCCCAATCCGGATGTCTGGGAGGCTACCTCTTGGCGCGCCTTGAACGACATCCGTGACGCCGTCGACGCCATCCCCCTTCCTCCCGGTTATGACCGCGAGTGGATTGGTACCCAGAAGTCAGCCATCGATGGTATTGTGTCTGTGCTACTGAAGAGCATCATCGGTGTGTTTTTGATGGTGGTCATCCTGCTGTTGCTGTTCAACTCTTGGAAAAAGCTCGCTATTGTCCTTCTCTGCCTGCCGTTTATGGTGTGTGGCATCGTCCCAGCATTGCTGCTCACAGGCAAATCCTTTACCTTCATGGTGGCCATCAGTCTCATCGGTATGATGGGCATGATGATTAAGAACTCAATCGTTCTCATTGACGAGACCGACCGCCTGATTGCTTCGGGTGTGGCACGCTTCGAGGCAGTGGTGCAGGCCACCATTTCGCGCACACGCCCCATACTCATGGCTTCACTCACCACCATTGTGGGCATGATACCTCTCGTTCCAGATGCTATGTACGGGTCTCTGGCCGTTGCCATCATGGGTGGCCTCGCCGTCGGCACCCTCGTGACGCTCATTTTCCTCCCGTTCCTGTATATCACGTTTTTCAAAATCAAGAAAGAACCTCTCTCATGAAAAAAATTTTTTTTGCAGCACTATTGTTTTCATTTTTTACTTTTCATTTTTCACTCCACGCCCAGGATACGTTGTTCTTGAACCTCGAGCAGTGCTGCCAACGGGCTCTGGAATGCAGTCAAGATCTGCAACGTAGCAATAACGTCCAACAACAAGCAGAGTTGACGCGTAAGTCTATGTTCACAAATTTTTTCCCCCAGGTGGAAGGCTCGGCAACGGTGATGTATATCAAAGACCAGCAACTGCTGAACGGACAAATGGGAAGCCTCGATATGCTGATGCGCGGAGCCTACATGTGCGGCTTCACGTTGCAACAACCCCTCTTTGCCGGTGGCAAGATTGTGAACGGACACCGTCTGACCAAGGTGGGTGTGGAAGTGTCCAAAGAGCAACAACGCCAGCAACGGGCACAGACCCTCGCCGATGTGGAGAGTGCCTACTGGACTTACGTCGCTGTGCTCAGCAAGGAACGACTGCTCGAGGAGTATTGCCGCAATCTCGACACCCTCCTCTCTCAGGTGGAAGGCAGTGTGACTGCCGGCATGGCCACCGACTATGATCTGCTGCAGGTCTCGTCGGCCCGCAGTAATCTCGCCTATCAGCGACTCCGCACCGAAGGTGGAATCACCCTCTGCCGCCTGTCACTCTCGCGTCTGGTTGGCATTTCCTCCGATGATACTATCCTCCTCCCTGACCCTCACATCCCCACTGCCCAACCGACGTCACTTAGCTCAGATTTCTCATCTCGCCCCGAACTACGTCTTCTACAGCTCGCTGTTGATGCTGCCGACTTGCAGGTGAAGATGAAGCGCGCCGACTTTCTGCCCACGCTTGGAATAGGCATTGGCTACAATTGGGTGGGGAACATTGCTCTGAAGGGAGGCCTCACACTCTCCCAACTGGGCGCAATCCCCATCAACCCGCCAGTGGAGATTCCCATCGACAAAACCTTCGATATTCACACTCCCATGCTGGCCATCTCACTTTCGGTACCCATCACCAAATGGTGGCAGGGAAGCTATGAGATTCGTAAGGCTAAACTTGAAGCACAAAACAGTCGTCTGGAACAGGAAAAAAACCGAGACCTCCTGCGCCTTGAGGTGCAACAGGCCATTCAAAATGTCACTGCTGCCTATGCTCTCATCGAGGCCTCGCAGAAATCTCTCGCCGCCGCTGAGGAACAACTCCGTGTGGCGCAAAACCGCTATAACGTAAATATGCTACCCCTCTCCGACCTCCTGGATGCCCAAGCCAAGCGCAAGCAAGCTGAAAGCGATTGCATTGAAGCTCGCACACAATACTTCATCTACCTCGCCGACTACCGCCGCGTGACAAGTACCAATGAGTAGTTTCTTTTAGTCACACCAGCTGTCCCGGCAGGTGCAATTTCTCCTTTTTCGGGAACGTTGCCTCGTAGGCCTCGAAGGCTTCGGGGTTCTCGTCGGCGACGAAGTAGCCCTTGGGCGGGCAGTAGGTACCCTCGCGGTCGCCCCAGTAGCCAGGGATGAGCTCCTGGGCAAGGAAGAAGGGAACCTCATCCTCCTTAGGCATCTCATGATAGTGGATGCGGAGTCTGCTTGCGAGGTCGAAGCCTGCGTGTCGGTAGAAGTCGATGTTGCCCTCCATCTGCAACAGACCGATACCCATCGCTTTGGCTCTTTCAATTGCATAGCTCAGCAACTTCAGCCCGTAGCCCATGCGTTTAAGGTCGGGGTGGATGCTGATGGGGCCGAAGGTCCAGGTGGGGAATGTCGTTCCGTCATCCAACACTATCTCAGCCTTCGAGAACATAACATGCCCGATAATCTTTCCATCTTCCTCCATCACAAAGTCCAGCTCGGGGATGAAGTCGGGATTGTTTCTGTATTGGTTGAGCACATAATGCTCCGTGCATCCTGGACGGTAGATGTTCCAGAACGCCTCACGCGTGAGGTTTTCCACCTCACGCCAGTCACTTGGTTGTTCTAATCGTATGTTCATGATAGTTGTTTTTTTTCTAAAACCTGCGGGTGCGGCGGCGGTAGGCGTCGTATTCGTCGCCGAAGTCGCGGTGGAGGCGGCGTTCCTCGCTGACCACCTGCACCAGCATCACCGCCAGGAAGGCCAGCCAGACCGTTGCCGACTGCCAGGTCCACAGCCACACCACTACGCCAGCGAGGTAGAGCAGCGTACCGGTGAGCATGGGGTTGCGGTTGAGGCGGTAGGGACCGTCGGTCATCAGGTGCTGCGTGCGCGGCGCCACCTCGTGGCCAAAGGCGTCCATGGGATTCCCCTTGCCGCGGCGCTTCATATAGACGATAGTCCAGACGCTCAGTGTCAGTCCGCCCATCATCAGCACCCCCGTGATGGAGGCCCTGAGGGCACCGATATGCACAATCGGAGGCATGCCCGACGCCAGCCACATCACCGTCGGCATCAGTCCCACGAAAAGCACTCCGCCGAGGAGATAACCCAATATTTCACGAAGTTGTTTCATATTAGTGGTTAGTGTTCAGTGTTTAGTTTCACTTTTCCCCAGCACGCACCAGCGGACGATGGGGATGCGACGGATGGCCTCATAGAGCAGCGGCGAGAGGGTGAAGACGGCCACTATTAGGATGGCGTAGATGGCCACCGGAGGCAGCTGGGTGTAGAACTTCATCATGTAGCCCAGACTGGCGATGACCAGGTAGTGGACGATATAGAAGCCGAAGCTGGAGCGCGTCATGTATCCGGCAAAGGCGCTGGTGCGGTCGAACTTGGCTTTGAAGAAACCCATCATAGCAAGACACATCAGCCAGCCGTAGAGGCAGTTGAGCGGCGTGCTCATATACTGCGGAACGGTATTGTTCTGACCGAAGGTGGTGACGGTAAGAACGGTGCCGGAAATGACGGCAGCAGCCATGAGAGGTATCCAGGCTTTACCCAGCGTATCCTGTACATTGTCCTTCGAAAAGACATAGTAGCCCAGCAGGAAGATGATGAAGTAGAAGACCGGCTTGTAGAGGTTCCACAGTCCGTCAAGACTTTCGGGACGCGGGTTGAATATAAGCGTCTGCTGGCCTGCCCAGAACAGCACGCCAAGGATCACGAGCGCGACAACAAGCAACCATTCCCGCGATGCGAATAATTTACAAGACTTTACGGAGCAAGGAATCTTTCGCACCAGCAGGAGCAGTAGCGAGAACAGCCACAGGTCCTGGATGAACCACAGGGGTCCGATGCCACTGAAAGCCCAGATGAAATACTTCGCCGGTTGCTGCACGGCGGCCATCACATCGGTGCCGGCCACACGGGTGTTGAAATAACCCGTCATCCACTGGAAGACAAGCAGGCCGAGGGTGGCAGGAACGAGGAGTTTGCGGGTACGGGACTTGAACCACTGGTACGCAGGCGTCTCGCCTGCAAGGGCATAGCGTGCACTCACGCCTGCCAGCAGGAATAGCAGCGGCATAAACCAAGGGTAAAGCACATACATCAGCACGTCCTGGTACTGCGGCCCGTCGCCGAAACCGCCCACGCCACCGAAAACGCCCTTGTTGTTGTAGAAATAGATGACGTGGTAGAGCAGCACCAGCAGCACCGTCACCCAACGCAGATTGTCAATCCAATGCTTCCTCATAAGTGTTTAGTGTTCAGCGTTTAGTGTTTAGTATTTCTAAAGAATTGCCAAGTGTCTGAGTGGCCGTCGCGGTAGGTGAGGCTCCACTGCAGCTTTTCTGCGGTCAGCGCGTCGAGGTGGTACTTGGTGTCTCGGTCGATGCCATTGCGGTAGAGGTCGGCAATCCTCTGCGCCAGCTCGAGTTCCTGGTCACCCTCTATCACCTCCATGCGGAAGGACTCTTTCGAGATGCCGCCGAAGTGGAAGTCTTCGCCGTCCATGGCCCAGAAACTGGGACTAATGTAGTTGAACACCCACGTCACCGTCCTGCCATCCTTCAGCGTCACCGTATACACCTGACGCGCCGAGTCTAGCGCTGTGCCGTCGGCATAGAAATCCATCGTGCCGGTCTCACTCACGTCGAAGTGGTTGCCATCCATATCGTAGTTGAAAGAATGTTCATAGGTGTAATGTCCCTCGACACCTCTATTATAGTGTTCCACGAAGTCCGTCACCAAGCGGAAAAGCGGCTCGTATGTCTCGGTGCGGAAGGTCTCGTAGTTGTCGCGGAAAGTGTGGTAGTACTTGAAAGCGTCGCCCTCCTCGTTCTCGAAGAAGATGCAAGGCACATGGCGCAGGGCAAAGGGGTAGTGGTCGCTGTTGCCAGCCAGCTCGCCACGATTCAGCACCTTGAAGTTATGATTCTCGCTGTTGAGACGTTCAAACAGTGCGAAGCCGTTCATGCCCTCGTTACTCACCTCGCAGTACTGCACCGGGTTATTGTCGCCAATCATGTCGATGTTGAAGAGGTACTTGATTTGCGCGAGCGGCACCACAGGATGCTCGGCATAGTACTCCGAACCGCGCAGGTTGGCATCCTCGCCGGAGAAGGCAATGAAATACATGTCGTACTCCGGGCGCTGCTTGGCATAGTGGGCGGCAAGTGTGACGATGCAGGCGGTACCCGAAGCATTGTCGTTGGCACCGGGATAGAAAACATCGCGGCCGAGATTGCCGAGGTGGTCGTAGTGTGCCGTGAAAACGAAGCAGCTGTCATGCCGACGGCCCTCCACCTTGGCGATGACGTTGAAGCACTCGTAGCCCTCGAGGAAACGGTTGTCGATATCGGCGGTGATGCTGCGAGCCTCTTTCGGGAAGTCGGCCGACACCCAGATGACGGGCTTGTCCACCACCTTCTCGCCGTAAGCTTTGTAGAACTTCAGCGGCTCCCTCCAGGTGTAGATCATGCCGGCATTTTGGCACTCGGTCCCTTCTTCCATCTTCTGAAAATCCTTCCGATGCTTGTAGATGAACAAGAAGTCGCACACCACCATGCAGCCCTTGTTCTCAGGCTTCGCCAGGTCGCGGAATACCTTCTCAGGGTTATAGTTCAGCGTGTCAATATAGTAGAGGGGGTAAGTGCCGTGCGCTCCTGGCGAGTATTCGCGCATCACGAAGTCCACGCCCGCTGTCAGCTTCTTGCCGTCAACCGACAGCGCCATTTTTTCGGGGAAAGTATTGATGTCCAACTTGAACGGCTGCAGTGTCACCTCGTCCACCCCCGCCTTGCGGAACTCTTGTTCCAGATACTTTCCTGCTTTGTTGGCACCGCCATACGCATACCCGCGGCCCTGATACTTGGCGGAACTCAGTTCCTTGACAATCTGCTTGTAAAGTCCCAAATCCTGGGAAAAACAGACTGTAATTGGAAACGTGAAAAATGAAATCAATGCCGCTATAAAAACTGCCTTTTTCATAATATACTAAATTATAATCTTATCATTTGTCCTTTCACTCCCTCTCACTCCTTTTCACTCCCTATATTAATTCTTTATACTTATTCCTCCCATGAAGACGCTGGCTGTAACGTGAAGCGTCTTCACCTCAGGACCGATGCACTGACGGGTCTCGTTCTCCACGCCGCCGCAGAAACTGCGGCTGTTCACCACCACGTTCACATTCGACGGAACAATAATCTCCACACCGCTGCAGTTGGCGTGGATGTCGATGGCCTCGTCTTCGGTGATGAGGGCTTCGCGGAGGTCAAGCCGGATAGCGCCACAGAAGAGGTCGAGGCTGGCACCGTGGAAGGTTTCGCCGTGGTAGACATACTCGTCACCCCCGTAGCGGGTACGGCAGACGATACGCTTGCCCTCGTCGCTGCTGGGCACGGGACGCTGCAGGAAGCGTTCATGTTCGTACTTATGGTGATGGAAGATAAGGTGGTTGCCGATGAGAATCAGCGCCACCGGCGCGATGTACGCCGTCCAGGGCTGCTGCCACAGCCAGTCGGCATTCCAGAGATTCCACATGTCGCCGAGTCCTAACACTCCTGCAGCAAAGAAAGCGATTCCTAAAATGATGCGTATTAACATAATGATTCGTTTTTTGATTTCGGATGCAAAAGTACGATGTTTTCAGAAACCCCACAAGCGAATGGGACAAACTGCGAAATTTTGTGACGAGTGACGAAAAGTTTTTGTCCCTAATTCACTAATATTTTGTATTTTTGCATCCGCAATGAGAATCAGTAGGGATAAACGAGATTCGCTGACTGTCCGCATCATAAGTGCCGCTTTTGTGGCGCTGGCGCTGGCTATTTTCAAACCTTTCGGCCTCGATGCAATGCAGTGGCAGGCCTACCTCCATCTGTTTCCGATTTGGGTGATAGGCGTGGGAGTATGCATCGTGACAGACAGCCTCCTGACATATCTTTTCAGGATGCCTAGCACCACACAAAAGGGTGTCAGCTACATCATCCATCGAAATCTCTGGTTCCAACTCATCAACACACCCCTCATCGCCCTAGCCATCTGCCTCTACCGCCATTTTGTGCTGAGCAGCAGCGTGGAAGGTAACCTGCTCTCGTGGGGCAACTACCTGGAGACGTTAGTCATTATCGCCTTCTGCTCCTTTGCCATCGGCCTCTATTGGCGCTTCCGCTTTCGCAGCATGTATCTCGCCGCCGAACTGGAGGAGGTACAGCAACTAAACGAACAGTTATCTAAGGTGAAAGGTGAGAGGTTAGAAAGGAAAGGTGAAATGGTCACCTTGACAGGGACGACCAGCGAGACGGTAACGCTCCAGATTTCCGATCTGCTGTACATTGAATCTGTGGGCAACTATGTGAAGGTCTGTTATCTCGATACCGACAGGAAGCCGGCGATCCAGATGCTGCGTGCCACCTCGAAGCAGATGGAAGAGACCCTCACAGACTACCCCATGGTGGTCCGCAGCCACCGTGCCTTCTTGGTAAATCTCCAACAAGTCGAAAAGATTGTCTCCCAATCGGGAACCATGCAACTGAAGATGAGACACACGGGCGACACCCTCCCCGTCTCTCGAAGCAACACCGCCCAAGTCAAAGCTGCTTTTCAATAATCTCCGCTTTCTCCTCGAGCGGCAACGTACCGTCAATCCAGCGGATGGCCACGCCGTTGCGTTCCATGCGACGGAACCAGGTCATCTGACGTTTGGCGAAACGGCGGATGTCGGTGAAAAGGTCGCGGAAGAGTTCCTCTTTCGTGCACTCGCCCATGAGGTAGCGCGTCACGTGGCGGTATTCGAGGCCGTAGCGCATCAGTCGCTCGGGCTTTACCCCCTCGTCCAGCAGCCGCTGCACCTCGTCGGTCATACCCTCCTCCATGCGGCGACGCAGTCGTCTCTCTATGCGCTCAATGACCACCTCGCGCGGCAGCAGGAGGCCGTAGATGCGGTGCTCCATCGCCGGTGCCTGCGTGCAGGCTTCAGGGTGCGCGAGGGCGAACTCCTGTATCTCGAGGGCACGCACCAACCGCTCGCGCGTCTCGGTGTCGGTGTGGTTATGCAAGGGGCCGAGGGCCGCGAGGCGCTCCGTCAGTTCCTCGTCGCTGAAAGGCTCCAGGGAGCGGCGGTAGTCGGGGTCGATGGGAGCATCGGCCAGCCGGTAGCGGCGCACCACGGCGTCGATATACAGGCCTGTGCCGCCACAGAGGATAGGCTGGCGGCCACGGGCCACGATGCCGTCATAGGCCGCACAGAAATCGCGCAGGAAACGGTAGGCGCTGTACTCCTCGCCGGGTTCGCAGATGTCGATAAGATGATAGGGGATGTGAGTGACTGAGTGACTGAGTGGCTGAGTGACTGAGTATTCATCAAGGTCTTTGCCGGTGCCGATGTCCATGCCGCGGAACACCTGCCGCGAGTCGGCACTGATGATTTCGCCACCCAGGCGGTAGGCCACCGCCGCCGCCAGCGCCGTCTTGCCCGTCGCCGTAGGTCCCAGGATGGTAATCAACTCACTCATGAAGACAACTCTTTTTTGTTTTTTTGAAGACAAGAAAAAACAAGAAAAGACAATCTAGTTTTGTTCTTTCTTGTCCTTTCTTGTCTTTTTAAACTAAGACCTTTGTCTTTTTATTCATCCAGGAAGATGAGCCGCGAGCGCTGCTTGTCGAACTCGTATTTGCCGAACTGCTGCAGGCCCGTGCGGTTGATGATAAATTTGTAGTCGATACCCTTGACGACCACCACCTCGACATTCTCGCGGCGCTGCTCGCCAATCTGCATCTTCTTGAAGATAACGATAGTGCGGTCGAGGATATTGCCCTCGGGGTCAAAGGCCTGGTCGCGCAGGAGGAAGTCCTCCTTGGTGAGACGCTGCCGATAGAGCAGGCTCATGGCCTCTTCCCACGAGATGGCCACAGGCTCGGAATAGCGCTCGTCGATGAGCATGGGCACCTGGAAGCCGTTGGCGATGCACTGCACCTCGCCGCTGGTGGAGTTGAGCATGGTGACATAGACGGTGCTCTCGTCGTGGATGATGGTGGGCTTCACATCGTCGGGCTCGTCGCTCTCGGTGGGACGCTCGACGAGGTCCACCACCTTGCCGCTACCCTCCTTGGGCGTGGCCGTGGCGGTGAGGTTCTCCACCTTGTTGCGCGGCACATAGTCCTCGCGCAGCACCATGAATTCGATGCGGCGGTTCAGCGAGTGGGCTGCCTGCTGGTGGTCGGGCGGCAGGGTGGCGATATAGTCGCACTCCAGCACCGTGCCAGCGGAGAAGTCATAGCGCTTGCCGTTGTAGTTGACCGAGACATCCTCGTCGAGGGTGCGCGGCACACGGTCGCCGTAGCCCTTGGCCACGAGGCGCTCGCGCTCGATGCCACGGGCCACCAGATAGTCCACCACACTCTTGGCGCGCAGCTGCGAGAGGGTGTCGTTGGTCAGGCCCACATAAGGCTGGCAGTCGGTATGCGAACGTATCTCCACCACCAGGTTGGGGTTGTTCTGCATGACGATATAGAGGTCCATCAGCGAATCCATGAACTGCGACTGGAGGTCGGCCTTGGCAAGGTCGAAGTTGATCTGCGGCAGCGGCTGCGGACGGCGCGGGATGGGCTCCATGCGGAAGTCGTGCACGAGGGTCTTGTTGTTGTTGTAGCCCTTGGTGCTCTCCGAGCCCTCGACGCTGTAGTAGCCCTGCTTCTGCAGGTACATCTTATACACCACATCGCGCTTGATGATGGTGCTGTCGAAGAGGTAGGCACCCTTCTTGTCGGTGGTGGTCTCGGCCTGCGAGCCGTCCGAGCCGGCGAGCTTGATGCGCACATTCTTCATGAGCTGCATCGACTTCTCGTCGCGCACCGTGCCCTTGAGGGCGAAGTTGAGGCCGGGAATCTCGAAGTAGAAGATATTGTCGTTGATGGGGGGCGTGTTGGAGGCACGGTTCTCGTTCTGCTTGCTGCGGTTGTGTGGGTCCTCATAGGGACGGTTCGACGAGAAGAAGCCGCGCTCCATGATATTGTTCTTCGAGCTGTCGGGGTAGAAGACGATGGACATCTCGTCATACGACGAGTTGATGGGGATGCCGAGGTTCTGCGGCGTCGACCACTTGCCGTTGGGGTTGAGGCGCGTGCTGAAAAGGTCCTGACCGCCGACGCCGGGATGACCGTCGGAGGAGAAGTACATCAGCGAGTCGTTGCGCAGCACCGGCATAATCTCCCTACCGGGGGTGTTGACGATGGAGGTGAGGTTGATGGGACGGCCGAAGTCGTCGGCGGTCGACTTGCGGGTGGCACGCCAGAGGTCGTACTCGCCGAAGCCACCGGGCATATCGGAGGTGAAGTAGAGCGTCAGGCCGTCGCTGCTGATGGCGGGATAGAGGTAGCTGTAGGCCGTGTCGCCAAGGTGCACATAGACGGGTGTCGACCACTCGCCGGGCTTGAGTTCCTCGGTGGCGGGAGCCTCAGTCTCCTGCTCGGCCTCGTCCTTGGCGCCCTTCTTCTTGGTATTCTTTTTCTTCTTTGTCGGGGCTTTCTTCTTCTTCTTGGAAGCGCTCTTCTTGCCCTTCTTGGCGTCGGTCTCCTCGGGCGTGCGGCGCGAGGTGTAGATGCGGCAGTTCAGCGTCTCGTTCTCACGCACGTCGCAACGGGCGAAGAAGACGGTGTTGCCGTCGGGGGTGAACGTGGGCTCACCTTCGTTGACGGCGGTGTTGATTTTGCCGCTCTGGTCCCACGGCTCGGGGGTGGAGATCCAGTGACCGTTGCGGTCCATAAAGACCTGGTAAATCTCGGAGTAGGCCTGGTCCGTCCAGGGATCCTTGCCCTTGTCCTCGCCCTCGCCGAAGCGCGACGTGGTGAAGACGATCTTCGTCGTGTCGTTGCCTATGAAGCGGGGAGCGAAGTCGTTAAAGTCGGTACACCAGTCAGAGACCTTGGTGATGGTATGACGTGTGCGGTTGTTGGCCAGCTGGTTCACATAGATGAGCGACTGCTTGCGCTTGATGGCATAGCTGTCGTTGGGCTCCATCTCGAGGTATTTGGAGTAGTACACCTCGGCCTTGTCGAACTTCTCCTGGAAGCGGCACATCTCGGCGAGGTTGAAGTAGAGCTTGCGCTCGCTCTTGTAATACTCCTCCTCGGCCAGACGCTCATAGATGCGCTCGGCGCGCGGATAGTTGTAGGTCAGGCGGTAGCACTCGGCAATCTGGAAGTAGACGCGGTTCTTCTCGGCCTTGTTGTCCTTGATTTTCTCATACACGGCCTCATACTCCTTCACGGCCTCGACGAAGCGGTTCTGGTCGAAGAGGTTGTCGGCCTTGGCGGCAAGGCTTTTCTGTGCGTTGGCACTCATGCCCGTCAGCAGGGCCACGAAGAGCAGCAAAAGACCTTTTTTCAGCATTTTCATATATATAGTTCTATTTATTCTACGTATGTATCAATATCACAATCAACTCATTAAAAGGCTTTCGCAGCCATTTCAATGCGTCAATTCAAAATGCTAAAATACTACTTTTTTCGCAACTGGCCAAAAAAAGTTTCCTTCCGCCCTCCGCCATCGCAAACCTCGTGGGTGCCGCGGCGCAGCGCAGGTGGCTACCGCACCGAGAGCTTGCGGGTGTCGGCGCCCATGAGTGCCGGTACGGAGGGAAGCCCAGCAAACTTTCCTAATAAATGTTAAATCGGCGAATTTTAACCCAATGAAAAACCTATCATCTCCTACCATGGTAGGAGTTGGTTAGGAGTTGGTAGGTATTTGGTAGGTGCAAAGTAGGGGTTTGACCCCTACCGATAGCGGACTGATATGTGATGTTCTTCACGGGTGCACGGTCCCCCTTACGGCGTGCTTGCCGGTGAAGCGGAAGCGCTCGCTGTAGGTAGTGCCAGCAGCGCGTTGGTTGATGTAGGGCTCGCCGTAGGGCAGGTACTGGATATGCTGTACCGCCATTCCTCTGTAGTCGGTAATCCAGCTGGCACTGCCGAGATGGTTGCTTCGCACGCTTTGCTTCGTCTCGGCATAGCTCAAGCACGCTTGGCTCTGCTCTCGACTTGCGCAAAGGTCGGTTCCGGCGTAGTAGTGCTTACGTTCCGTGACGTTACTGCATCTCGGCAAAGCAAGCGAGCTTGCTCTGCTCTCGACTTCCGTAACGTTGGTATAGCCCTTGTTGCTCAGCACCATGTAGGGCGAGGGGTAGAGGGTGACATGGTTGAGGCAGCCGTAGGTGTGCTGTTCCCATGCGTTCACGTCGACCGTCGAGGCGTCGCCCGTCACGTCCAACGGATGCTCCGCAAGATAGGCACGGTTCTCTGGAAATTCCAGGTGCAGGTCGCTAACAAATTGTATTTTCATGGTTCAAATATCTATGCCATACGGGACGACCTAAATTAGAAAGTCAGTTATGTTTTCGGGAGTGATAACCTGTAGTTCGGTATTTGGATAGGCTTCGGCAAAGGTCTTGGTAAGAGATGCTTTGGTGCGCGGGTTCCATTTTATCTCGTATGCGCTTAGTTTTCCACCACCCTCTTCCAGATAGTCCACTTCCTGCTGTTGCTTCGTACGCCAGAAGTACGTGTTCACCCACCTGCGGTGGTATTCATTGCTCTTCATACGCTCTGCAATGACATAATTCTCCCACAGGGCTCCTATGTCTTGTCTGATCTCGGGAGCATTGAAGTCGGCAATCAAAGCATTGCGTATGCCATTGTCATAGAAATATATTTTGCGGCTCGACTTTAGTTCGTGACGCAGATTGCGTGAGAAGGAGGGTAATCGGAAGATGATGTAGCATTGCTCCAAGAGGGTGACATATCGCTCCACAGTCTTGTTGTCGAGTGAGCACATCTGGCTTAATTCGTTGAACGACACCTGAG
>Ga0326514_10000388_pt1 | contig 30204 bp, 34 predicted proteins | sample 3_2548_0518_D_FD_203653 | JGI IMG/M metagenome (GOLD analysis project Ga0326514, IMG submission 203653) | Bovine rumen microbial communities from UC Davis, California, United States - 3_2548_0518 | ecosystem: Host-associated > Mammals > Digestive system > Stomach > Rumen | place: USA... | reverse complement strand
TGTATAATATATATATAAAATAAGAAAGGAAGTATTAAACATGTTTAATATTGATGACATTCTTGCCGAGTTGGCCGCCGGCAAGTCTATCGAACAGGTGGCACAGAACGCCGCAGATGTGTTGAATGCAGCCAAGGCGCAGTATGACAAAGAACAGGCCGCAAAAGTCAAGGCTGAAGCAGAACGTAAAGCAAAAGAGGAAGCAGAACGTAAAGCTGCAATCCAGAAGAAGAGAAAAATGAATAGCGCGACCGCGATTATGAACTCTATCTTCGATTACATGGATGAATTTCATCCTGGATTCTTCACTGCTCAGGAGCTTGCCGATTTCCACCGCACATTCGATGCTGGAGCTTTCGTTGATGCGATCGATGAGACTGTAAAGATGATTAAAGAGATGCCAACCGTCGCTAAAGCACTCGCAGATGCTGGGGACAGCAAAAATGTGAGTGTAAAGCTCAGTCCAGACGAAGCAAAAGAGCTGGAAAGTGCTATTGATAAGTTTTTGAAAGAAAATAACTTGTTTTAATTAAAAAAGTGGAGGTTTTTCTCCACTTTTTTATATTTTTGGCTAGTTTTTCTTCATTTTTTCGCACTTTTGAAAACTTAATATTTGCGTATTACGGTGTATTTGGATGGGAATGTATACCATATTGAGCGCGCGCCGGGGGCAGGTCACTTCCACAATTTTCGTATTTTCTTTACAACTCTCTTTTCTATTCTAATATAATTTTCTATATAAATCTCTCTCACTAACTCTATTCTACTTTCTTCATCGCTTCTTTCAAAGTCTCTTTATGTACAACATATTCTTCAGCAATTTTACTTAATCTTTCATATGCAGCATCCGTAGCTTTCTCTTTATCATTTTTTACTTCGCTCTCTTCTACATATAAACTATCAAATAAAGCTTTCATATCTTCTAAATCTAATCCCAAACCATCATCAATAAAATTTCCTTTTGCTCTTAATCCTCTCATTTTATCTTCGCCTCAACCACAGGGAAATCCCACATTTTCTTTCCCTCTTTATTATAACAAGTCAACATTCCTCCTGCTTTTGTCTGATAAATTTTCTCTTCTTTTTTTCTATCCTCTTGTTCTTTCTAATACTCCATAATTTGTTCATAAGTAGGCTTTCCGGCATTACAAAAATCTTCATAACTAACGCCCATCTTCTCTTTAAATTTCTTATCAGCCTAATTATAAACACTCTTAATATCATCTTTACTCAAATAAGCTGGAGTATCTCCATCTTCAAACTCTATACTTATTATCTCTCCATTACCAATTCCCAGTTTCCATTCTTCATACCAATTCTCATAATATGTAACTTTACCCTTTACACATTTGTCGGCATTCTTATCATAAAACAGCACTATATTATCCATTTTCTACCTCACTTATTTTCTCAATTACTGCTGCAACTCGTTCAATAGATTCTTCATCCAAAAGATGAACAGAATCATGTCTTAAAGCCTCAACCTCTTCTGCATTAAGCACACCTAATATCTATATAATCTTTCCTTCACTTACATAAACAACAGTTCTTTCACCAAGCTCCTTGATCTTCACTGTCTATTCTACTTCGTCTATGTTGTCCATAATATTCATCATATACCCCTTCATAATTAAATTGCGGTTTATATTTCTTTATCCAGTATTCTTCATTTACATCAAGAACATGTTCATCACACTCCTCAAGAATCTTACATTCAATTTCATGCTCATGTTCACCAATAAAGCTATATCTCTAATACTATATAGCTTCACCAGGCGTATAATACCCCTTCAAACTGCCGCTAACCAAAATATTATTAAGATTAGTCTTCCATTTCAGATGCTCTTTAAATCTCTTCTAAATATTCTTACTCTATCCAATATAAATAATCTTATTTCCAAAAGTCAAAGCATATATGCCGCATATTGCATTTTCATTTCGTTTTTTCATTTGTTCCTTACCTCGATTTTCATTTCATTTTTCAAAACGTTCCTCACCCTTAGCTATATTCTTCCTCGCCCCTAATTCTGCACCCCATTACTGCACGACTTGGGGCGAAGCTCCCAAGATAGTCGACGAAGAAGAAGCCAAACCCCACGAAGTGAGTTGGCTCCGATGAGGAGACACCGCTGAGGGGTAAGGGGACGAGCGGAAGCGTCCCCTATTTATTTATACGGGTACTAAAATTTTAACAACTTGTCGAAAATTTTTAACAATTCATTACGCTATCTAAAATTTTAACATCATTTGTCATCCAATCAATCTAATAAATTGTTTTAATATTTCCAAATTCACTACCCTATTCTGTAGTCATACTATATTTTATCAATCCAATTTTCTAAAGTACAAATAAAATATTAGTAATAATTTCATCATTACTTTTAGTGGCCGTACTAATTCCAATATAACTTTTCACCTACATTAAAGTAAACTAAAAAGGTTTTTCTCCATTCGCAATATATCTGCTTAATAAATAAACATAACTTGAAATACTATTCTCGCTCAAAGTATCAACAAGTAATTTCAAAGTATTATATGGAATTAAAGCTGCTACATCAGGATCTAATATTAATAATTCATAGCGTTTTTTCGATTCATTTTTTGTAACTAAACCCATCTTTTCTAAATTTTTCATCTTAGTTGAAACAGTCTACCGACTTAATCCAAAAATCTTACTTAGCTAAGAAAAATTAACTTTTTTACTATCAACAAATCTAACACCATCATCAAATTCAGATACCTACTACAACCAACCATATAAAATATCATAATATTTTTTATCCGCACAAATAGTTTTGCTATCAGGTATCTATCTTGAATTATTTTTAATAGTTAGCATTTTTTATTCCTCCTTACTATTATACTATATTTCAAGATTATTGTCAACCCTTTAACAGCTTTCACCCAACATTATGCAGTCTAAATTTTTAACACTTTATCACGCTATCTAAATTTTTAACACATTTTTTTAACAGTTTATAATGCGACCTAAAATTTTAACAAATTATATTAATTTTTTTAACAACCACCGTATCTATTTTTTTAACACAATTTTTTAACATTTTCATTTCGCTTTCTAAATTTTTAACACTTCATAATGCTATCTAAAATTTTAACAAAATATATACCCACTTGAAAAATTAAAAAATTTTTTATATAATATATATAGAAACTAAAAGAATACCAATTTTTCATTTCATTTTTTGAAAGGAGATCGCCCTATGAAGAATCAGTTCGCATTCGTTTATCAGGCAACCATATGCTGGTATGAAGATGGAGAATCTCATCATTATCGTATTGCCGGCCTTGGCTTCTGCGAAGATTTCACTGACGCTGTGCGGCAGCTTGAAGAGAAAGAGGGCAATACTCTTGAGTCCATCGAGCACATTGAACTCCTTGGCGAAAAGGGCGATACTCTAATTGATATTCCTTCTAAATTCGTACGGCCACTCATTGAAAGAGATATGAATGAACTTGAACCCTATACAAAGGAGGTCTAAGCAAACTTGTCACTACCAAATTTAAAAGGAACTTGTAGCTCATGCCGGCTTGCTGGACTCAAGGCGCCTCAAATCTGTGGTTTATCAGGCCGGCGAATTAACGCGGATGGTTATTGTGACGGACACCGTCGTTCCGTCTCAGTTTGTTCCATTTGCGGCAATATAATTTTATCTAACGGCATTATTGATAATAATCATCTAATCTGTTGGAACTGTTTTTCTAATTTAAATTCCTGCGGAGTTTGCAAAAATGTAAATATTTGCGCTTTCGAAACAGACCCGTCCCCACTTCCAAGAGCAATACAAAAACAGATCCGTCAAGGAAATATGACTGCCGTCACACAAGTTATGAATCCCGAGAGAGTTCGAATCACTTGTGAAAAAGGCTGTAAATGTTTCTCTAAAGAAAAAGGTTGTTTAAAACAAAATAATGCTGCCTGCTCAAATCAGGAGGTATCATATAATGATTGAAACTAACGATTTTTTACGTGAAGCTGCGGAACATTTAGCGCAGCAACATAATTACGATAATTATAATGACTATATCCGTGAAGTTGAAATGATCTACGCCGATCTACTTTCCCGTGAAGAAAGGTTGAATAAAGAACATGAAGTATAATATTTATTGCGGTTTGACATCTATGGATTATGTCGGAACCGCTGATTGCGAAGATTTGGATTCTGCTTTGGATTATTCTTATGAATTGGCAGTAGAAGAATATGAAACATATGCTGGTTATCATGGTATACCCTCCTGGGAAGAACTTGAACAAGAAGTCCGTGATATGTATTCAGCTGAAATCGACGCTGGCGAATATGATGAATCAGATATAGAATCTATGACACAAGATGCCTGGAATGAAGAAATAGAGTCATGGATTCAATACACAGCTATTCCTTTTGACGAAGATGAGAAAATTTCTGATTCAGATTTTCGTTCTATATAATTTATTATAACAAAAAACATAAGCAAAATCAATTAAAAGAATTTTAAGGTGAGAATGGGTATTTCTCACCTTTGATTTTTTTCAAAAAATATTTTATAATATATATAGAAAGTGAAAAACAACTATAAATCAATTTTTTGAAAGGAGATTGATCCTATGGCAGTAGCAAGAAGTTATCGTGACTGTGAAATTCTTTGCGCCCCGTTCATTCAGAATGGTCGTAAGTATGTAAACATCAAGACCCCCGCAGGAACCGAGAGACGTGTTCGCTACTACTCTGATGCAGAATACTTCAAGATGTATGGCGAAGAGTTTGCTCCTACTGCCCCGATCTCCGAGAAAGACAAACTCGGTTTCGTCAACGGTTACATCACTATCTTTAAGGGTAATACCTATCCGCACAAAGACTGGCTGAAAGAGCATGGTGCTCGCTTCACGAAGCTTTTCAACTGGTCTTTCGCATCTGACGTAGAGTGGCCGGAAGCTGAACTTCCCATTGACCTTGAGCCCCTTCAGATCCCATGGGAAGCAGTAAGCGCCGATGACCATCTTCTTCCTGAAGCTGAGGTTCGTTCCTACATCGAATCCCTGATGTACGAACCTTCCAACAGTGAATATGTTGGAGAAATCGGTGACCGTATTGAGGAAACCCTCACTGTAACTAAAGCCGTAACTCTGGAAAGCTATTATGGCACTTCTATGATGCACATTATGGAAGATGCCGCCGGCAACGTGTTCGTATGGATCACTAAAGCTAAGAACTATCCAGAAGGCAAAGTCGTAACTCTGCGTGGTACTATCAAGGATCACAAAGAGTACAAAGGAACTAAGCAGACTATTTTAACTCGTTGTAAGGAGATAACTATTGATGAATAAAAACGCCAATACAATTCTCCTTGTACTATGGCTAATAGCGGGCGGGCTAGATATATGGCTCGCCCTTGCGGGCAAGCAACCATCATGGTATCATGTGTTTTGTCCGCTTTTTTGTCTTATCCTCGAATTAATCGGTAATTATGACGATTAAGGAGGACTTATATGATGAAAGATCGTGTTTTTGAGACAAACTTTAGCGTTTTACAGGGAGTTTTTGAACAATTTAATGAAGCAGTAAAAAGATACCCTACTTCTTGGGAGAAACTTGAATACAGTTCTTGGAAAAAGCTGAAAAATTTTCTTTACATTCATAAAAATGAACATGCTTTAGTTGTTTATAAAGGTAAAGAAGTTCATATTTCTGCTAAAGAAATTACAAGTTGCTCTCATGCCGCAAAACCAGATAAATTTTGTGTAATTGGCGCACAAGAAAAAGGATTTACTACATTTCTCCTTACACAATTAAAGGAGATGTACGAAATGCCGACATATGCAACAAATACAACAACAGCTGATAATATATATTGCACAAACAATACTACAACAGCAATACCGAATTACAATATATATACAACAACTACAACTCCATCTTACAACTTTACCAATGGCGGTGTTGTGATAGATAAAGATGGAATATCAATTAATGGAAAGAAAGTTCTTACGGAGGAAGATCCTATGACAACTAAAGATTTTGGACTTAATTTTGATTTTGGTCCTGTTACAGATAATACGCTTGCCGTTTGTCCGTTCGGTATCGCGGCAAAGAATCCTGATGGCGGCTATTGCTATTATGATCCAAAAGAGAAGAAGATCATGGATTGCACGCCATTCACCTTTGATACAAAGAAATTCCTGTTTAAAATGCCGGTTGCGATTGCTGCGGTAACTGTCGGTGATGTGATCATGCATCGTGGCTTCCCTATGTTCGTAAAGGGCATAGAAGATGAAGATGGTCGCATTATGGTTATCGACATTGCAGAAGCAGAGGAAAAATATATCCTGCCGACTCGTAATATGTTTGGTTTTGATTTTGTAACGAAGGTTGTATCTTTCATGGATATGAAGAATACTGGCGCTTGTGCGGATAATCCGTTCGGCAATATGCTGCCTTTCCTTATGCTCATGAAGGATGATAAGGACCTGGACCCCATGATGCTCCTGATGATGAGCGGCGGACAGATCGGGGGCCTGAATATGGATGCATTCACGCAGAATCCGCTGATGATGTACATGATGATGAAAGACAACAAGAACCTAAAAGATATGTTGCCGTTCCTTATGATGACATCCACAATGCCAGTACAGAGATAAGTTTTGGCTATGGTGAAGAAAGAACTGTAACTTTTGAATGTAATCTTTCTGATACTCTTATGAATGAATTACTTGGGTATCAGAAAGAGCAAAATCAGAAATATAATATTACAGCAACTATTTAGACAGCAGATAAACCTTTAAAGGTTTCTTTTGAAGGTGAAGTTGATTCTATAGGAAATATAACAAATTCTAATGATATAAGTTTTAATATTAAGCCAGATACCTGGCACAAAGGCGGCTAAAAGGCCGCTTTTGATTTTTTTAAAAAAATATTATATAATATATATAGAAAGTTGAGAAAGAGATTTTTAAGAAAGAGGTGCTGTATATGGGAACTCCACTTGAGAAAATCACTGATGAAGAACTGAAGGCTATTGAATGTCATATCCTTGATTGCTGCGATGAAGAGATGAGTGGTGAGCCGCTGGCTGTTACCGTACCGTATCTTCTGCGTGAGTGGGATGCTCAGAAGCAGTATCTTTTCGATAATGTTTTTGGCGGAGAGCTGATCCTTTCTCGGCACGCAGTCTTTACTAAGAATGGTGAACAGATTCAGGCAGAACTTGATAACACATGGGATCGTACTATGCCCGAGGCTGGCAAAAGATTTTGGAGAGATTTTGTTGGTTTCTGCCAGCAGAAGCGCAGAGACCTTTATAAAGACGTGCCGTGGCGTTACACTCTGACTTCTGAGGAACAGCAGGAAGAAATTTATTGGTATCGCTGTGAAGAGATCGTTTCTAACGAAGTTCTGGCAGATAATGCAATTCATGAAGAATTTGTAATCAATTTGCCGAAACCTGACGGATCTTCTCGTCCTTATAAGGTACAGAAAGGATCTCGCCCCATCAGAGTTCTTAGCCGTTTGAATAAGGCTTTTGAATTCGGTGATGATGAAGGTCTGAAGGAGCTTGCCGTTTGGCAGTCTCGTTACCTGAATGATAAGCGTCTTGAGGGTGAAGTATGCATTTCTATTCATCCGCTTGACTATATGACTATGAGCCAGAATAACTGCGACTGGACTTCCTGCATGAACTGGCCGGAAGGCGGATGCTATAGAGGAGGAACCATCGAGATGATGAACTCTCCTATGGTTATCGTAGCCTACCTTAAATCTAAGAGAGATCCTCTTATGATGAATCTTGGCTGGGATCATGAAGCTAGAGAGCGGAAGTGGATGGAGTGGAACTCTAAGAAGTGGCGTACTCTTATCTGCGTCAATCCTAATGGTATCTTTAGCGTTAAGGGCTATCCTTATCAGCACAAAGAGATGACCCAGTTCGTTATGGAATGGATCGCCTCTCTGATTAAAGATCGCACTTTCCAAGGCGTTAGAGCTTTCAAGCCGTATCGTGGTTGTGATCTCGATAACAATGGAACCATGCTTTCTGTAAACCCGCATACCTATCGTATGTATAATGATTTCGGCACTTGCGATCATTATATGATGCTTGATACCAGTTATGCTGCAACTCTCGATCTTGGAGAGCCAAACTATTGTATTTTTACTTATTCTGGTGCATCTGAATGCATGCACTGTGGTGCACTCTCCTGGCCGGATAACACCAATAGTGTTTATTTTGAAGGAGAGGGTATGCTTTCTTGCACAGATTGCAGCGGTTCTCATGCAGATTCTTATTGTGATTTGTGCGGAGCTGGTTATCCAGAAGAAGATATGATCTGGGTTGGCGATACTCTTGTTTGCCCCGATTGTTTTGAAAATGAATGTTTCGAAGATGCCTGGACTTATGAGTATGGCTTCAATGATGACTCTGCCGAGCTGTTTATCAAACTCGCAGATAATGATTTCTCAGATAATAATGAGTCGAAGCCTATTGAAATTGGTCGCTGCATTATGGATAATATTACTGGTTGGATTGAAGAGGAGCATCTTTCTAAGTATGAGCATGATATTTCTCAGGGTAAGGTAATTATTGAAGAGAAACATCTCAATTCTCGTGGACATCGGAATCTGGAAAGAACTCTCGAGGAAATTGAGCATCGGAAATCTTGGATCTTCTGAGAGCCGACTTGAAAAAAATAAAAAAATTTTATATAATATATATGTAAGGTAAAGGAAAGAGGAAATAAAAAATCCTCAATCCTCCCTTACAAAGCAAAGTAGAAAAAACGGCAACTTGAAAAATTTAAAAAAATATTTTATAATAAGTACATAAGAAAAAAGAAAAAAAAAACAATTTTTATTCAAAGAAAGAGGTAAATGCCCTATGATGAACGAGAAAGTTACGAAGAGACAGATGTTTGAAGCCCTTATCAACTTTGCAGCAGGTGAGTCCATGGCTTACGAGACCGAGGATGGGATCGTTGAGATCACCGATGAGCAGCTGAAGCTGTTCGCACAGCACGAGATCGACCTGCTTGATAAGAAAGCGGCGAAGGCTAAGGAGTCTGCCGCGAAGCGTAAGAAAGAAGATCTGCTGTACGGCGTCGTGAAGGATGCGCTTGGTGAGGATTTCCAGACCATCGCTGACATCACTGAGGACATCGTAGCAGCTGGCTACGAGGACGTGACTGTGGCGAAAGTCACCTACCGTCTGAACAAGCTGGTCGAGGCTGGCGAGGCTGAGAAGACTCCTGTTAAGATCGGCGGTGGCGATGCTGGAAAGGCTCGTACTGTGCAGGCTTACAGAGCTGCTACGGTTGCTGATGCTGAGTGAGACTTGCCCCTCTCTTGGGAAGTAGGTGAATAACCTACTTCCCTCTTTTGCGTTATTCATAAAAAACTGTTTGCGATTTTTATTTCGCAAAAGCCAAGCCGGGCGCTTGCGCGTCCGTTAAAACCCAAAGGAGATACTTATGAAGTGTTGTTTAAATTCTAATTTGCCGAAATAGATATTAAAAAAGGCAGATCAAATTAAATTTGCATATAAGGATCGCAATAGTATTATAGATTATATCGAATATGAAAAGGATATTATTGTAGATTGTTTAAAAGCTGATGAAATTGATTGGAATATGATGTTAAATTATAAAAAGATAAGCAGGAAAGCTTTTATCTTATGTTTAGCAAATCTTGATCAAATTAAAATCGCCAATGAAAAAGAAATATTATGGTATTGGGGTTATCCAATAACTACATTTTATGAAGCAAAAGGTTTTATGAAATTAGGAAGCTATTATCTTAAAATTGGTGCACCATTATTTTTTGAATGGGATCTTATTCAAAAAGTATGTCCAAAAGTGAAAATAAGACATACTCCTAATGTAGCCTACAATGATGGATTGCCGCGTCGAGATGGCGTATCTGGTACTTGGATTAGACCCGAAGATTTAGATTTATATGAGCAATATATAGATGTTATTGAGTTTGAAGATTGTGATCGCGAAAAAGAACAAACTTTATATTCTATTTACATAGAACAAAAATCTTGGAGCCCTATTTTGCAGCTTCTTATATCTAATTTAAATTATACTGGAACTAACCGATTAATCTCTTCAGAATTAACGAAAAGAAGATTAACATGCCATCAAGTCTGTGAGAGCGGTGGCTCTTGCACTTTGTGCTGGCGCAATCTCCGTGTAGCGGATGCTGATCGTGTCAGAGAGTACGCTGACTCTCAAGGATTATTGTCGGCAACTTGAAAAATTTGAAAAAATATATTATAATTATATTATAAATATGAAAGGTTTGTGATATAATTATGAGAAAAAATATGCCAAAAGACGACTACGAACTTCTCACAATGGTTTGTCAGTGCCGTCAGTCAAAACTCCAAAAAATGTTATATAAAGTTTTGAAAAGACATTATAAGAATATTGTAAATACTTCTGATTATATCTTTGCGCGCGGCGATATTCCGATCGCATTAGTAGCGCATATGGATACTGTATTTAAGATTCCTCCGCAGAAGATCTATTATGATCGAGAAGAGGGTGTATTATGGTCTCCAGATGGGCTTGGTGCCGATGATAGAGCAGGAGTATTTCTTATACTTAAAATTCTTCAGAATATGAAAAAAGACAAGAAACCTGCGATCATTTTTACTACAGATGAAGAAGTAGGTTGTCTTGGTAGTTCTCGACTTATTGAAGATATGACAGCACCTCCGCAAGAGTTAAAATATATCATTCAGCTTGACCGTCGAGGACAAGATGATTGTGTTTTTTATGACGATATAAACGAAGATTTTGAGAAATATGTACATCGGTTTGGATTTGAAACTAACTGGGGAACTCTTAGTGATATTAGTGTCATATGTCCTGCTTGGGGTGTTTCTGGTGTAAATCTTTCTGTCGGGTATGAAGATGAACATCAGGAAATAGAAACACTTCATATTCGATACACATATGAAACTCTTATAAAAGTTCTTACGATGTTAGATGATGTAGATAATGCACCATTTTTTAAATACACTCCAGGATCATATGCTATGGGGTGGTGGCGTCACAAATACACTTATCCATATGACTATCCTGGTTGGGATGATGATGATGATGACTATTATCCTTTTAGCGGTACAGAAGAAAATTGTTATAAATGTTACAAGAAAATAGATAAAAGAACTGCGATAAAAGCTAAAGATGATTATGGGACATGGCATTATTTCTGTGGAGATTGTGCTTCTCAATGTGTTAGCTGGTGTGATTCTTGCGGAGCTGCTTTTATAACAGCATATCCGGAGTATAATCATAAATGTGCGGATTGTATAAATAAGACCTGGGAGGCTTCAGATGAAAGAAAAGTTTGATATAAAAGATATTCAGTCTAAATTCAACAGAGTTGTAAAATATTCTCAAAAGTTAAAAGGAGAAGTCAATTCGGATGATCTTTTTCAGAATTGGCGAATGAATAAAGCTCCTTTTATTGAAGCTTGGGATGGAAAGCTCATCAAAGAATTAGGAGAAATAACATTTCATCTTTCTGAAGAACAGCGGGCAAAAGCTGTTAGTAATGTTATTGATCAGATTGAGTATCTATATAGAGAAAGTGGTCTCGGTTATCCAGATTTTCGTTTTGATGAATTGGTAAATTTCATTCTTGAAAATCAGGATAATTTCTTTCAGAATGTCGTTAATCGCGAATGGAGCGTTGATGACATTGTAGTTCCAAAAGGAATGAAGATTCTCAGAGCATTCAAATATTTCTGCACGAATAAAGATCTCCTTAATGATATTCAGTCAGTGGCATCAATGGCAATTCAGAATGATAAAATTACAGGTATTCTCTGTATGTCTGTTCATCCTCTTGATTATCTTTCAGTTAGTGAGAACTCTCATAACTGGAGATCTTGTCATGCTCTGGATGGCGAATATCGGGCCGGCAATCTTAATTATATGGGAGATAACTGTACAGTAATCTGTTATTTAAAATCAGATCATAAAGCTACATTGCCGCGATTCCCTGAAGATATTAAGTGGAACTCAAAAAAGTGGAGAATGCTTTTATTCTTCGATGATACTTATAGCTTTATGATGGCCGGCCGCCAGTATCCTTTCTTTGAAAATTCTTTACTTGTTCCAATTAAGGAAGAAGTAGAAAAGATGTTCGATGCAAGATTTTCCGGTTGGTTTGACACGTATAAAAAGATGGATGTTATGAAATCATTTATTGGAAGTGATGATCAGAGTAATATCTATGAAGTAATGTATAAAGATAAGTATATCCCTGTTGGAGATAGACTTCTTCGTTTTCGTAAATTTGTACAAGATAATGAAGGTACTCTTCAGTTTAATGATCTGAGAGAATCTTCTACATATACTGATCCTTATTATAGTTTTAGATTGAAGAAAAGCTGGATAGGAACTCATTTTAATGCACCTTCCACTCATGGTAGTTATATCCCTAAGATTAGAGTAGGACAGAAGTGTAAGTGTCTTGAGTGCGCTCAGGAAGATATTACTATGTCAGAATCTTTCCTTTGTAAACACTGTATGATTGATGAAGGTCAAGTTTCTGATAGTGATGAGTTTGGTATTTGTGCTTTTTGTGGTGAGCCTTTTATTTGGGGTGAAGGCGATTATATTTATGATCAGTTTGATATACGCAAAGAAGCATGTCCTGCTTGTGTAGATAATGCTATTCGTTGTGAAAGATGCGATGAATTATATGAGCCTCGCGCAATAAATGAAGCAGGTTTATGCCCGAGTTGCGCACACAACGGTGAAAACCCTTTTGTGTGACACCACGTCATGTAGAAATAAGAAATATAGATTCTAATGATGTGGTGTTTTCATGGGATGTTAGTATGTCTAATGATATGTGGAGTGTTGTACGATTAAGAGATTCCGTCTGGGTAGAACCAGACGGAACTATCTCGATTCAAAATACCACATAAGTTGCAAAATTAAAAAAAATATTATATAATATTTATAGAAAATGAAAGAAAGGATAAATGTACATGGCTAAAGGGTCTCAAGCCAAGATCAATGTTACCAATAAGATTGCTAATGCTTTTGGTGAAGATTGGATTGGCGAAGTAAATAAAAAGTTATATGTATGGGCAGATGATGGTGGCGAACGGGTTCAAATTAGTATTGCTCTTACTTGCCCTAAAACTCCAATAGATGCACCAGATAAGAATTTCGTGCCAGATAATGATTGGAGTGATGATGGTGGATTGAGAGAAGCTCCAAGTCTTCCTGCCACTGAAGTAACTGAAGAAGAAAAGAAAAATATTGCTGACTTGATGGCACGTCTTGGTCTATAATTTTTGGGCTGAGGTGTTAAAAGTATTTGAATTAGTTTGCAAAAATAGTAAACCAATAAAAAATCAGTGGATGATTGGCTTCAGGCTGGCGCATAGCAACCACTTTAAAAAATGTTTGATGCCCTGTGCGCGTTGACGGGATCGGAATTTGAAAGAACGTAGAAGGAAAAAATCCCTTTTCAGAAGTGAAACCAAATACTAATCGTAAAGACCAACGGATTATAATTCTATAGGCCGCTTTACGTAATATGGGTCTGTGGTGCAATGGTAGCATAGGGGTCTCCAAAACCTTTGATCTGGGTTCGAATCCTGGCAGGCCTGCTTATCCTATAATAAAGGAGAAAATATGGAAGAAATTAGTGGACTTAAACAATTCTTTAGAGAGATGAATGATATTGATATGCTCTCTGCCGAAGAAGAAAAAAAACTTTGTGAGAAAATTGCCAAAGGCGATGAAAAAGCAAAGAAAGAACTTGTAGAAAAAAATCTAAGGCTTGTTGTTTCAGTAGCAAAACATTATCAGAACTGCGGTTTATCATTTGAAGATCTTATCCAAGAAGGAAGCATCGGATTAATGAAAGCGGCAGATAAATTTGACCTTTCTAAAGGGTTTAGGTTTTCTACTTTCGCTCCATGGTGGATTCGACAAGCTATTAGTCGAGCTATTGCAGATCAAGGTCGAGTAATTAGAGTTCCAGCACATATAACTGAGAATATCAATAAAGTTAAAAAAGCTGAAAGAGAATTACTTACAGAACTTGGGCGAACTCCAACAGATAAAGAGATTGCAAATTTAATATCTTTAAGTGAAGATGATGTAGCTTCTGCTCGTTCTTTTTATCATGATGCTACTTCTCTTGATACTCCTGTTGGAGATGATGAAGCAGATACTATTGGAGATTTTATTGAGGATACTCATTTCATAAATCCGGAGATTTCTTTCTTAAAATCTCAAAATAAAAATGCTATTAATGAGGTTTTGCAAACCCTGTCGAAAAGAGAAGGAGACATTCTCAGAAAGCGTTTTGGTCTTGAAACAAATAAGACCATGACGCTTGAAGAGGTAGGTCGAGATTATGGTTTAACAAAAGAACGTATTCGACAGATTGAAAATAAGGCTCTTGCAAAGTTAAGAGCGCCGGCTCGCGCAGCATATTTGCGTGAAGCATTTATTAGTTGATTGGCGGCAAGACGAGATCCTGCTCCGGTTTGTCGTTAATTATATATGAGAGAGGGTTCTTGGTTGGGTGCGAAGAATCCTTTCTTGTTCCTTGGAGGTTTTATATGTTAAAAGATAATTATAAAACTCATTTAGAAAATTTACGATAGCTTTCAGATGAATATACTGAAAAAATAGTATCTCGAATTTATAATTCTATTCGTTTATCTGATTGGGAAACTACAGAAGAAGATGTTTTAAATTTATATTGGGAAGGATTTGAATAGAATTATAAAATGACTAAACAATGGTTAAAAGATAATTATGCTCTTGAAGCATCTTTATAGCCATTTATTAGTGATTTTAAAACTCTTACATATCATCATGATGGTATTGATATAGAAGAAAGAACAAAAAGAAAAATTGAAAATTATAAATTAAATGAAGTAGATCCTAATACTAAATTAAAAGTAGCAGTAGAAATTGGACGATAGACAAGAACTGAAAATAAAGTTTTCTTTTTTAATTTAACTAAACAAGTTATTACTGAACATTATCCAGCCTATAAAGTATTTGTTTCTATTGATAATATAGATGGATATGAAGATTGTGAAGAAGGTGGAATACCGCCTCTTTGTGAAGAATATCATGATAAAATTTAGCATGTTTGTATAACAGAATTACAAGATAGTGATTTACCACCATATCATCCTGACTGTGAATGTTTTCCAGTATTTGAAATAATAGAAGAAACTTGAAAAATTTAAAAAAATATATTATAATATTTATAGAAAGTTAAGAAAGGAGAAAAAAAATGATTGATTGGGATTTCCTTGGCTGGGCAAGGCATACTCAAGAACTTGATAATATTGCTGATGGAATAGCATTGGCTTTGGGAAATGGCATCAATGATTTTTCAACGAAGTGCTTTGACACCCTTACAAGATCTGATTTGGAATATATTGAAATTAGATTAAAGAAATGTGGCTTCGTGGTATCCTTAACACTTGATTGATTTTTTTAAAAAATTTTGATATAATATTTATAGAAAGTTAAGAGAGAAAGAAATGTCTACTGACTATTTAGTTTGCTAAATAGGGGCGAGAGAAACACTTCTAAACTCTTTTAAGTTTTGAGCTTTTGCAAGTTTGTGCTCTGACCGAAACTTGTAGCGTTCCAGATTGTTTCAATCTACCCTCAGTGGTTAGCTTCTCAACCAAAGATGATTCGGGATTGCGGGTTGCTTTTTTGTTGGTTTTTTCGTGTCGTTAGGAACTGAAAAAATCACTTGGCCGAGCGTGAAGTGCTGCGTTAATGCACATTTTTATGGGCTTGTAAAGGTTTCGACGGGGTTTAGAAAGATATAATTGCGCTCGAGTGATGACGTTATCATCAAAACAAAAAATAAACGCAAACTATGAATATAGAATGGCAGCCTGATCTGGCTTAGCCTCCAAAACACAGTGAGATGTCAGTAGTAGCTGTTGAGGATCGGAAACAACTGTCAATCTGAGTTTCCTTATTCTTAGTGTACTAAAAATAAGGTGGTGGAGTAGCTCTAACCAGTGCTATGCCTAACAGCGTAAACAATTATATTCAGTATAAGTTTCGGACGCGGGTTCGACTCCCGCCAGGTCCACTCACAGAGGTTTATTCCAAGACCTTTGTACATAAAGGAATACGCACCAGCCTACTGTAAAGTTAGGTTAAAGTTAATCCAGATGCTGGCGAAAAACTTATTTGGTCACGCGCCTGACCTATTGCAAATCCGGCGTGGCATTGAAGCGGAATGGTAGCCTAAAACGTATCCGTTGCTTCTGATTCGTTTAAGGAACGATCTTCGGCAAGCAGGGACAAACTGCTGCGGCGATGGTAGTCAGGCATCGCATATGCCGTCATGGCGCAATTGGTAGCGCTACTGATTTGTAATCAGTTGGTTGGGGGTTCGAGTCCCTCTGGCGGCTCTCCAATGGAGAACAGCTAACTCCAAAAGACGAGAATGAAACCCAGGAAAAGAGCGAAGCATCTCGTTAATCACTGCGGCTCTACGCGTGCGGTTGTAGCGTAATTGGTTAACGCGCCTGCTTGCCAAGCAGGAGACTGTGGGTTCAAGTCCCATTAGCCGCTTCCTCCATGTTTTGCAGAGTACGTCGCGGAGGTAAACCTAAACTGCATTGTAAAGACCGTTTCAGCCAATTTTCATAATACAGATGATATTGGTAAAAAGGATCGGCTAACATCCGACGGAGTAGATTTAGTGGGTGGGGAGAATTTTGTAACTCCAATAAAAAACTAAAAACCCCATTACGGTCTTGTTTTAAGAAGTTTTTATCAGCAAAATAAAGAGGAGAAGAAAATGTTTGTGCTTTACCTGTTAATATTTGTTTTAGTTTTTGGACTGGCATTTCTAATGGAAGCAGGAATGGTTTGGGTTTTATGCTGGGCACTAAGGGCTATTGGAATAACGACAATTCTTGGTTGGGAAGTTACTTTTAGTTGGCCGCTTGTTCTTGTTGTAATGATTATCAGTTCTATTCTTGGTGGAACACGATACGTTAAAGAAAAGTAATCTTATTTGAAAAATTTAAAAAAATATTATATAATATATATAGAAAGTTAAGGGAGATGATTTTTATGAAGTAGGATAAACCTGCTAAACATCAGCGCCATTAGCTCAGTTGGGAGAGCACTTGACTTTTAATCAAGGAGTCTCGGGTTCGAGTCCCGAATGGCGCATTTGGTTCGGTCTAACCTCGACACCGCCATTAAGTGAAAAAGTAGGTAGCGTTAACATGGATTTCGCACTTAAACTACCACCGACACTCGTAGGTCCGTCTAACGGCATTGTGATATGTGGCTTAGTGGAAAACGCTATATAAGGAAGCAAAGTAAAGTGCATTTTCTTGAGATTTATTCTCAAGCGGGAAGAAGAAACGCTTCTCGTAATTAAGTCCTGGGGTGGTACGCGGACAGAAACTGTATCTCTGACTTTGGAAGGCTTGTTATAACCAGAGCAACCTAGTTCAATACTGAACCAACATGGTCTTGTTATACCCAAACTTTTTATCAAGAGTTTTTCGGGCGGGTTATGACGCGAACAAACTCGGAATTGCGCAGTCGGTATTAGGATTGGCAGTACCGCCCTACGGGGGAAACCTGCCCCATATGGCTCTGTAGCTTAGTTGGCTTAAAGCGCCGCCCTGTCACGGCGGAGATCGTGGGTTCGAATCCCATCAGAGTCGCTCCAATAGAGAAATAAGTGAAAGCCTAACGGTGGGGAGGAAAAATCCTCGCTAGCTGTAAGCGCTAGAGAAAGGACACGCCGCGGAAAGTAATTTCTCTATTTGAAAAATTTAAAAAAATATATTATAATATTTATAGAAAGTTAAGAAAGGGGATTTAAAAAATGTTTGATGATTTTGATCTGTTCGAGACTTGCGAAGAATATTATGATGATCTTGAGGAATGGGAAACCGAGCAGGCTTGGCTTGATGGACGGTATGAGCTGTCAGCAGAAGATCAGGCTGAACTTGATGAACTGTTTGAGTAATTAATATTTGGCTCCTTCGGCAAGTGGTCTAAGCCGTCAGCCTCTCACGCTGGAGTCGTCGGTTCGAATCCGGCAGGAGTCATATGTGTCCAGTGGCTTGGTAAGTGCCTGGGACGTTAAACTCAACTTACCGCTGTAGACACGAGTACAGCAATTTCATTCTTACAAGGATGAATATGCGCTGGGACGTATCCCAGCTCCACGGAAGTGCTGAAGTTTAGTGGTTCTAATTTGGTAAGCTGCCTTATGTGCGACAGAAAAGGAACTTCGTGTCTAGTTATAGGAAATGGCATCGCCTGAGGAATATCCTTTAAAAGACTGCAGGATTCGTCATCCAGTCCAGAAAAGCAAAGCATGACGTAATGACTATACAAGCCTTAAATTGTAAAACCTCTTTCGTGTAGTTAGTATTTATACTTCCATGTGGAAAGAGATTTGGCGCCTTAGCTCAGTTGGCAGAGCAACTGGCTGTTAACCAGTGGGTCGAAGGTTCGAGCCCTTCAGGCGCCGCTTGGCGTTGATTTTACCGCTTACCAACGTAAGATCTGAGAGCATAAATACGAATGCCGGTTGAGTCCTAATTCAGGAGCGATGAATACAAGGAACTGTCTATCGCCGTACAAAAGAACGGGATCATCAAGCATGGATAGCAGAGGGTTGGACCCGCCCCGCCTTGTTGGAAAGATTGGTTATCAGGGGATTCGCTGTTACGTCACAGCGACAAATCCCACTTTGCGGAGTGAGGAGAAATTAATGGAGTCGCCGCTTGGGGCAAGTTCGCAATACCAAGCATTTGGGCTGTTAGCTCAGTTGGGAGAGCGCTGGTCCTGCAAACCAGAGGTCACGGGTTCAAATCCCGTACGGTCCACTTGGGATAGTTAGCTAAGTTATTAATCAAATTAAATTATTATATTATAACTATCTCCATTGGTTCTCACATATCTTATGCCCAAGAAATTAATTAGCAAGAAAAGATATGTCTCTATTCTGCTTGCCTTGCACTGTAGGTTGGTGAGTGGTCAACGAAAACAAGCAAGAGGTTAGTGACGCCGCTATTCCAAAAGAGGATTAATGTCCTAAGTGCGTTTTTTAATTTATTAGTTAAGTGCAGACAGGTGGTCGTCTGGAACTCAACTAGCTTTGAGTGCTTAACTATATTTGCTTCTGTGGCGCAACTGGCAGACGCAATCGGCTCAAACCCGATTATCTTATGGGTTCGAATCCCATCAGAAGTACTTAACCCTGGTGAGCAGGGGTTGTAAATATGAACAGCTTACGAGTGGCAACTACTCGACAACAGATTGCTCAGTTCAGTGCATACTGGAGATTATGCGCCGGAGGGGAACAACTTCGTAAACATAAAGTGCTAGCCTTTATTTGAACTTATTTGAAAAATCTTAAAAAATATATTATAATATATATAGAAAAGTTAAAAAAACAGTTTTTTCCAAAAGTAAAGGAGAATGCGCTATGATGTATATTGTTCATTACATTGATGACCAGCACAGACAGCACATCACTTTTGTTAGATCTTTCAGAGATGTTGAGTTTTTGCGGGATCGTTTCGGAGAAGTAACTGTTGAGGCTCACAAAGTTGAGTGAGTAGTTTGGCCCGTTAGGCAAGCGGTTTAAGCCACCGCCCTTTCACGGCGGAGACAAGGGTTCGACTCCCTTACGGGCTACTGGTGAATGGGTTAGTCACCAATAAAACTTTCGTAAATGTCGGTAGACAAGTATTAAAAGTCAGTAAGAAAATAGAGCTGGATTACGTTGGGACACTGAGGAGAGATACCTCACAGAGCGGGGGAAGATCCGTAAGATACTCTGAAATCATCGTTGCAACCCAACCCAGATGCGTGTGATTGAAACTGCACACCCGACAGCCCCCTTTCTGGTGGCGGCAGACACGATAAACCTGCCGCATTGAAGAAGGAAAACTTTGAAAAACCAAAATAAAGACGAATTCTGCAAATTTAAAAGCATTTGACTGGTAATCAAAATTGGCTAAAATCGTCTTGAAGAAATAGTATTATTGCGGGGTCGACAGGAAAGGCTCCTGCCCGCCCTCATAAGGCGTGTAATATGGGTTCGAATCCCATCCCCGCAACTGTGTTCTCCGTCTAGGATAGCTTCCTAGCGGCACCTAAGAGCACCCTCTTTACCGTTCTGGATGGATTACAGTAACGGGAGACCGAAGTACAAGGTCTAGCTATGCACATGACGTCTTAGCATAGTGAAAAATTGTCAGACGTGACTATGTAGCTAAACGCGATCCTCATGAGTTTTATGGACTTTATTCCCACCGAGAAGTGAAGGGAAAAAATTCTAGGCGCAGGGTGGCTAGTCTTTAGAGCGGGAGCTCAACCACCCCACATATGGGTCGTTATACCGTAAGTAGTAGCGGGGCAGACTGTAAATCTGTTGTCCTTGGACTCGGGTGGTGCAACCCCATCACGGCCCACTCAAGACACTTACAGCAATTTTAGAAACCGCCAACGTTAAGAAATGGGCTTGGTTTGCCCAACAAGTGTCTTTATTTGAAAATTTCTAAAAAATATTATATAATATTTATAGAAAGTTAAGAAAGGAAAAAATATGAAATACATCGTGAAACTCGATCAGAAAGATATTGCAGATATTATTTGTAAACATTTCTGTTTAACAGATCCTAAAGATGTTCATATTGAAGCTGGAACAACTACTGAAGGTTATGGAATGTCTGAACATCCAGTAGGATATGTGAAAGCAGAAGTTGAATTTGATAAAGATGTATGTGTAAAAGTTCCTTTTTAATATGCCCCTGTAGCCGAATTGGCATAGGCGTCTGACTTAGGATCAGAATTCTGGAGGTTCGAGTCCTCTCAGGGGTACTAGTGGAGATCCGCCTCCACTTCGAGCAAGCGCGGCAGCCCTAAGAAAAACGTGATATGTCTCTGGTGGATACTTGGTGCGCAGCCATGAGAACGAAACTAAGCATATACGGGGTAAAAACCTCCTCCTTGCGATCTGCAAATCGTTGAGAGCGAAGAAAGGGAAAGCAATAAGTTGCAGCAAATGTGCGCCCTGTAAGTAGTTTGAGGTTGATCTACTTTTTTTAAAATGGCTACAGGATATGGGATCCTTCAAGAGGAAAACTTACGAGATTCGCGGTCTCTAGCATTGATGAAGTTGCCTTTTTAGTCAATGCCGCCATACTCGGCTAAAAGTAAGCCCCCAGCATGAATTCTGGATATCGAGGTGCAAGACCTTGGTATGGCATTTATCCTAACGAAATGGAGGTACGGTCCATTGGGCTAATTTAAACCAATAAGCTAGGACGGTTTGGGAGTTAAGCCGAGGAAAACTCTATTAAAGCCTAAAAAGAGTTTGGTGGTTCTCTTTAAAAACCACTTTCAATTAAATATCGCGGGATGGTAGCAGTCTGGAAGCTCGTCTCCCTCATAAGGAGAAGGTCGTGGGTTCAAATCCCACTCCCGCAACTTACAGGCGTATACAGCAAGTATTTTTTTTGAACAATTTTAAGGTATGAGAAATCTGTTAAAAACGCCTGTTTTTTGGGTTGTGAGCTAGTACGGTTATTCAGCGCAGGACTGAAAATCCTGAGAACCTGGTTCGACCCCAGGACAACCCATTTATGAATATGATTAAGTTAAAGACCCAAAGAAGGAGATCCTGCTTATATATTTGATTTTTTTCATTTTGTTTCCTTCCCTTTCATATGTATATATAAACCAAGGCAGGCTCTGGGTTGGTATCCTTTTCCTATATATCATATCCATAAATTAGAAATTATAAGAATACTCCTAACGTAGATTTCTTTGCCCTCTAAGCTTGAGCCATCATTTTCCTCGCAGCTGGATTTTTTATCTACGTTTTCTTTTTATGTATGGGGTGGTACCCAAGTCGGTGAAGGGGGCGGTTTGCTAAACCGCTAGGTCGGGTAAAACCGGCGCGAGAGTTCGAGCCTCTCCCACCCCGCTCGGAGACAACCAATTTAAAAATTGAACTTCTCTGAAGGGGCACAGGTGGGACTCCTCCTTATTGGAAAATAAGGTTCATAAAAGATTCCCACCAGTAACTATAGTTATTGAGACACGTGTTAAAGGAGAAAAAAATATGGCAGATGTAAGACTTAAAGTTTCACCCCCCTGGGTAACATTTATTCATAAAGTTGAGGCACTATTTGACGGTGATCCTTAGATTGCTTGTAATGTAAATTGGAATGCTCCAGATCCTTCCATTGTCCTTTCTTGTAACAATGGAGATAAGGTTGCCGCACTTTTGCAGCTTCTTCCTGATGAAGTTCCTTTTGGAAATATTGTACTAAAAATTGCGGTTGATGGTACTCCTACTAATCGTGCTTTTGCAAATAAGAAAGAACTTTTTGAAGTGGCTTTCGCAAAGAATCCTGCTTTTGCATATGCAGTATCTCCTGCAGATGATGGATATGCTTGGTTTTCAATGGTTTATGTTGTGTTTAAGAATTGTGTAGTTCAGTTCTTCAATGATAATCTGAATGATTGTCATGGTGTAGTGAGTACTTTGTATCAGGATATTGCCGAAGAGATCCTTACTGGACCTGGCGCTGAAGGAGTATTTTTCAATACTGATGTTGAGCGTGGTCAGCTCGGAATGCCTTTAGGTGAGTGGCCGTAATTAAATAAAGCCCCTCTTTTTTGAGGGGTGTTATGGTGGGTATAGTGTAGCTGGCTAACACGTCAGATTGTGGCTCTGAAGACCGAGGGTTCGAGTCCCTCTACTCACCCTAAATCTTAATTTACATAGCTGAACGACCCAGGCATAAGGGTACAGAGTATGATGGTGCCTGCACCATAAACTCCGCGGTTTAAGTGATGAGCACGTGCATTAGCTATGACGCAAGCCTATTTCACCTCTTTCTTTTGATGATAATATAAAGAGACGGATACAGCAAACTTTTTAATTTTAAGGAATGGACTTTTAATCTATATAACCCTAAAAATAGCCGTCTTGAATTAGCTCGATTAACTCAGCTGGGAGAGTGCTTCCCTTACAAGGAAGAAGCCATAGGTTCAAGTCCTATATCGAGCATTTTGCCCAGTCAATTAGCAAAAATAAAAGCATAACCCTTTCCACTTAAAAGGAGGAAATAATTATGAAAATAAGATAGCTAATTGTGGGAGGAGCAGTTATTCTATCAACATTATTTTGTTAGCCTGTTTTAGCAGAGGAAGCTTTACAGGCAGAATCTGTAGGCTATGTATAGTGTGAAGAAGGATACGTTAATATAAGAAATTCCGCCTCCATAGACGGAAAAATAATTGGAAAAATTTACAATAATGGACAAGTGTTTGTTCAAGATCTTGTAGATGGTTGGATGCAAATCAGATCTGGTAACGTGCAAGGCTTTATCAAATCTGATTTTGTTGCTGTTGAGGGTGACGCAGTTGCCGCCATTGCTAAGCAAGCAGCATATAATACAGCCTATGTTTATCCAGAAGTTTTAATTGTAAGAGCAGAACCTCGTGAAGATTCTCAAGAAATTGATCGTCTATATGCTGGACAAGAAGTTGAAGTTGTCGACAAGGTTGGCGATTGGGCGAAGATTTGTATTACTCTTGATTCATATGGATACGTAAACGAATATTATATTAGCTATCATACTTATTATGGAACAGCTGAGTCTCTCGAAGAACAAGATGACAGTGTATATGAGGAACAATATAGCGCTCCGGTAGAAGAAAGCTATGTTGAACCCGAAGTGACTTATGAAGAAGAATACACACCCGAGGAAAATCAAGAAGATTCTTGGGAGCAAGATGCAGAGTATTACTACTCAGAAGAAGCATATGATAATTATGTAACAAATTCAGATTATAATTATGAAGAGTCTTCTTATGATTATAATGAAGATTATAGTTATGAAGAAGAACCCCAATATGAGTATGAAGAACCTGTATACGAGGAGCCTGAATATGATTATGAAGAACCTGAATATACGGAGGAACCTTCATATGAAGAAGATTACAGTGAAGATACAACAACAAGCGGGTCTGGAGATGGATCATATTTATCTGAATATGCACAACAGTATATTGGCAACCCATATGTTTGGGGAGGTACCTCTCTTGAAACAGGCGCCGATTGTTCTGGATTTACTCTTGCCGTACTTGGTGCAAATGGAATTACAGTAAATGGTAGAACAGCGGCAGATCAAGCTGCTGGTGGTACACAAATTAGCCTTGATGAAGCTCAAGCAGGAGATCTTATATATTATGATAATGGAAATGGCGTTTATCATATTGCCATTTATAATGGTGACGGAACTGTAACTCACTCTAGTTCCTCTACTACTGGAGTAACGGTTTCAGATATGAATTATAGTGGCAATGCTGCAGGCGCTGTAAGATATTGGTAATTTGAAAAATTAAAAAAAATATTATATAATATATATAGAAAATGAAAGAGAGGTAAAAGATTGATGACTAGATGGTTATATGGTTTGTGGTTAGACGATGAGCGTGAGCCGTCAAAAGAGTTCCTTAGCCGTGTAGAAAGTTGTTATGTAGCCGAGACGTTTGAAGATGCAATCTTTTACCTCGCCAATTTTAGAGAAGATGAGTCATATGATGATCTCTACATTGATTTTGATCATGATCTTGGAGAAGGAAAGACTGGTTATGATTTTGCTAAGTGGCTTCTTGAACACGAGATCGAAATCGGTGGTTTTGGGATCCATAGTATGAATCCTGTAGGCGCCAAGAATATCTATGAGTTACTTACTCATTACGGTTATAAATATTGGCCGCCGTCATTTATTTGACGGGGATTAGCTCAGTCTGGTGAGAGCGGCGGCCTTATAAGCCGTGTGTCCTGGGTTCGAATCCCAGATCCCCGATGGAAGGAGAAAATATGAAAGAACTTACAATGCACCTTAAAAATATTCCACCTGGTTATTATGCAGGTATGTCAGAAGTTATTTATTGTATTTCTCCTGAGAAAGTTTATATGGTTCGTCAGCAAAGTCTTGGAGAAATGCCAATGATTAAATATCTTTTTAGACTTCCAACAATAAGAAAAGTCTATGAAGGTTTAATTACTGAGGAACTCTATGAAGGAATTTTAAGAGATATTCCTTTTGCGACAGGTGATGTTAAATGTCAGAAAATTTTTGAATATCTCTATGGTAAAGATACGGTAAGAGTTATCACAGAAGATGAAGATATTGTTGCCATTGGTCCAGAAGAAAATAAGGAGTGGCAGTATGAATTCCAAAAATACCATGTCTGAACATTATTTTATTGGGTATGCAGATCTTAACGGAAAAGGAGAAGTTATTGTTGAACATTATTGGGCAACATCTCCTTTCGATTGTATGAAACAGTGTTTAACTGCTCATGGGATTTATATTCATCCCTCAATAGACACAGCTTCACGGCTTATAAAAATAGCTAAACACAATAACAAGTTAATTTCAATTCCGAGAAAGGTTAAGGTTACAATAATATGATGGATCCTTATGTACTTGACCAATGTGATGGAGATGAAGAAGCTATTGATTCTGCTTTAGAAGAAGCAAAGAAAAATCGTAAAAGGCTTCATACCCTTCTGATGGTTACTGGTATAGCACGGGCTATGTGTGGTGATTATTTTGAAGATAGCGATTGGGAAGATAACTGGGATGATGAAATCTATAATTGTTAAAATTAAACAAAAATTTTGTTCTCACGATTTTGAACTTTTACCGCCTTATTCAAAATATCCTACTATAAAATGTTATAAATGTTTTAAATGTGGGAAAATTATTTATGTTTAAGCGCCTGTAGCTCAGGGGATAGAGCAACGGTCTTCTAAACCGTGGGTCGGAGGTTCGAATCCTCCTAGGCGCGTTCTCTCAGAAGCGTCTGTATTAGTACGAAGGGGCGATAGAGTGTGCGCACTAGTAGGCGAGGCAGAAGACGGACTGAGTAGGTACACGTGTGCGGGTTTTGGTGTGTATTCCTTCGCGGTGCATCGAGGTTTCCCCGAAATTAAACCAAAATCCTTTTGTGTTGGCGCACAAGGGGCTTGAGATCTGACGCCAATCAGATCTCATTAAACTCCGGTAGGCTAATGGATAGACCACGTGGCTACGGACCATGGGATGGGGGTTCGATTCCCTCTCGGAGTGTTCAAATATAAGAAAGGAGATAAAAAGATATGAAACTTACGAAGATTTCTTAGGTAGAAGATTTTCTTGCAGCAGTAAATGCAGCAAAAGATAATGTTTGGCTTACATCTGTTTATGGTGATAAATATAATCTAAAGTCTCTGCTTACACAGTATGTTGCTATTGGCGCATTACTCGGAGATAAAGGTGATGAGCTTGAGCTTTTCTGTGATAAGAAAGAAGATGAAGCGTTATTTTTAAAGTTCTTTTTTGAACATCCAGAGGTGTAAGAACCTCTTTTATGGTGAACTGGCGCAACAGGTTAGCGCATTCGGCTGATAACCGAAAGGTTCTGAGTTCGAGTCTCAGGTTCACCACTTTAAAAGAAAAGAAAGGAGTTTAAGACAATATGAATATTGTATCAAGCGGCACTATGTTCATGATATATGATGATAGTGTCAAAACTTATGAAAAGCTTCCAGTAGGGGCATATGAAGTTGGATGCAGTAAAATGACAGGCTTCTTTTTAAAAACCAGAAATGATTTTAAGGTAACTGAAAAAGTTTATGGCAATCATTCTGAGAAGGTAGACAAAGTTCTTAAATCCTTTCAGTTGGCGGATCGTAACTTTGGTTTGATTTTAAGCGGACAAAAGGGTATAGGAAAATCTATGTTTATGCGCGTTCTTGCAGAACGTGCTGGGAATTTAGGATACCCTGTCATTGTAGTAAACAGTTATATTCCTGGAATTGATAATTTTCTTGGATCTATTGAACAGGAAGTAATTGTTCTTTTTGATGAATTTGAGAAAACTTTCAGACAAGATGATGATCATCACGAGCCGCAGGAAGAAATGCTTTCTTTATTTGATGGCACAGATGGCGGCAAGAAATTGTTTATTATCACTTGTAATGAAGTTAGAAAACTTAATACTTATCTTTTGAATAGACCTGGCAGATTTCATTATCATTTTGAAATTCTTCCACCTTCTGGAGATGAAGTAAAAGAATATATGATTGATAAGCTTGATCCTGCTTATTGGGATCAGGTTGATAAAGTTGTAGCACTTGCAAATTCAATTTATATGACATATGATTATCTCCGTGCGATTGCCTTTGAACTTAATCAGGGTTATCCGCTGGATGAAGCTCTTGCCGATTTAAATATTGCTCGTGTTCAGGCAGAATTTGACATCACTGTTACGATGCATGGCGGTGTTGAATATAAAGCATATGGCGAATCAATGGATCTCTATAGTGATGATTCCAGAGGGGTTAGAGCCTATAACTATACTGCTAAAGATGGACTGCCAAGAAGTATTTGGTTCCAGATTACTCCTACAAAGGTTGAGAATATCAATGGCGTTCTTACATACCCTGTTTCTGAAATCAATGTTAGAGATATGATTGATGAAGATGATTTCTGGGATTATGAAGGCGAACAACGCCAGATGATGATTGATAAGGTTAAGAAAGCTCTTGAGCCAAAGTCAATCACATTAAGAAAAATTGATAAAACTTATATTCAGAGATACGCTGTTTAAGCGATCTCTAAGTTGAAAAAAATAAAAAAATATTATATAATATATACATAAGATAAATAAAGGGGCATACAGCAAAATCCACGTTGATCGTAGAAATCGCCGAATAGGTTCAGGCATAAAATTTAGGATTTTAAGTATATGGGTTCGAGTCCCATTTTCCACACCACAACAGCCCCTTGTATTATTCGGGCGTGGCTCAGTTTGGTAGAGCGCTTGATTTGGGATCAAGAGGTCGTCGGTTCGAATCCGGTCGCCCGAACTATAATCTTGAATTAAATCTACTCAAAAACAAATAAGGTTTCAAGTGCAATGACGTCAGCGGTAGAGCCTTATAAGAAAGACACTTTCAGCAAATTCATACTCCAAGGTATGTGCCGTGGGTTCGAGTCCCATCATTCGCGCCAAAAATTGCGAACGTAGATCAGTTGGTAGATCAATACAAAAAAGGTGTCTAGTTTGTAGGGGTATAGCCTAGTGGTAGGGCACAGGACTTTGACTCCTGCTGGGGTGGTTCGATCCCACCTACCCCTGCTCCCATTATGGTTGGAAACCATAATGGTTTTGTATTCTGTAGGATGTCGCTTGGATAAAGCTAGCATATGCAACCATTTAAAGAGTGTTCCTGGAACTTTGAGAATATGTCTACACTACAGCGGATGGGCAGACCGTTATCCTCCCATTCTTATTTAATTGCGCGTCGAAGGCGGAAGCATGTGCCACAGGCTAGAGCAATCCGAGTATTGAATAGTTTATTGACCGCGCAGGTACTCACTGGATCACGCCAGTATAATATTATTACTTAATTATTACATATCGCTGACCAAGCAGCTAATTAACGAGATCGGTGAATCGGTTTCTATACGCTAACGTGATTTAGATGGTCTTGGATAAGGAAACTAATTCATTCGAGGAAATATCACATTTAGTAATTTATGATTGACCGACCTTGGTAGGTGGATGTGCTGGGGCAATACATGTTCCCGCCAGCAGGGAGGAAAAGTGGTCACATAAGTGAAAGATGTGATATTTTTTTGCCTCAAAATCTACGCATGAACTGAGCCGGCCGCGAGCGCCCGCCTATCCGTCCCAGAAATCAAAAAATGCCGCTCGATTTTTTTAATTAAAATGGTCATATAATTGATTTTTTTAAAAAAATATCATATAATATATATAGAAACAAAGAGATATTAAATTTTTAAGAAAGGTTAATGAGAGAACTATGTATCCTATTTCGAAGTATAAGTTTTATGTAACGCCAGATAATAAGACAATCGCTGTTTCTACATATGCCGGCAAAACGGTAAAGGGTGTCGCAAAGACTGATCCCAGAGACAATTTTAATCCTGAGTTTGGTAAGGAGCTTGCTGCAGCTCGATGCGCTGCCAAGGTAGCAAAGAAGCGTAAGGCTCGTGCTCAGAAGCAGGTCTGGAAGGCAGAGTGTAAGCTGAGAGAGGCTCAGAAGTATTATAATCGTATGTGTGCATACGAAGCTGATGCTCGTAACGAGTATGAGCAGGCAACTTTCAATGTTGTAGATCTTGAGACTCGCGGTTAAGCCGCAGTCTTTTTGGCGCAGATCCGGCTGGATGAGGGCGCGGTCTTGAAAACCGTTGGTTCGTGATGAGCGGCTTGGGGGTTCGAGTCCCTCCTGCGTCGTTTAACTAAAATTGAATAGGAGGTAATCATATGCGTGGGATTGCATACAATCGTGTTGTTTCCAAAAGAAAAGCAATCAGAAAGAAAAAACTCTCTGATTCGTGGATGTGGGGCGAGTGCCATCCGTGGTATAATAACCTTCATCAATATAGTAAAAACAAAATTCACTGTTCTTGCGGCTTATGCTCTTGTAAGACAAATCAGCACCATGAACATTCAAAAGGAGTCGGAATGTTCTGTCTCTATCATTACACCGATGAAAACGGCGTTGAGCAGAAAAGATGGACAACCAATACATGGGGTACTTCTCATTCAGGATACCGCAAAAACTGGAAACCTAGTGATCTGCGGAAGATTCAGCATATGGATGCCGAATTAAAGGAGTATTATGAGCAAAGTGTGGCATAAGCCGAAACCAACTCCTCCAAATTGGTATTGGTTAGATAGTGATGGCTGTTGGTGGTGTAAATATCGAAATAATCAAAAAGGTTGTACTGGCTGTAAAATTTTAAAAAGAATTGTTGCCAAACAAAAAGAACGGCAACGTAAAAAAGAAAAACATAAGTTTGATTTTTAAAAAAAAATATTATATAATATATATGTAAGTTAAATAAAGACGATTTCTGCAAAATCTCTTAATGCTATGGATGCAAATTTTTCCTTCCAAGAAAAACTAAGACGGTTCGAATCCGTCGTCAAGAAAATAATCGTCTTGGGTTATTGGGGATTAGCGTAGTGGTAGCGCACCGGTCTCTAAAACCGTAAATGCCTCTGAAGCAGGTAGCCTGGGTTCGAATCCCAGATCCCCAGCTCAAGAAAGGAGAGAATATATGAAAATTAAACAATTACTCTCCGTATTAACA
>Ga0326514_10000387_pt1 | contig 30313 bp, 28 predicted proteins | sample 3_2548_0518_D_FD_203653 | JGI IMG/M metagenome (GOLD analysis project Ga0326514, IMG submission 203653) | Bovine rumen microbial communities from UC Davis, California, United States - 3_2548_0518 | ecosystem: Host-associated > Mammals > Digestive system > Stomach > Rumen | place: USA... | reverse complement strand
TTTTTTCTTCCACCACCTTGATTTCTATGTCGATACCCTCACCAAACACCTCGGTCAGGGTGCGTTTGGCACCGTTCACGAGAATGTCGTTTTTCGGGTCGTTGGCATGTTCCATAACAAGGTCGAAACGGATGGCGTTGTCCTTAACCATCAGATTCTCAACCATATTCAAAGCAACGATATTGTCCCCCTTGGGGAAATAAATCACGTCCTTCAGGACTTCCTGTACATTTTCTTTATTTAGCATGATTTTAAATTATTACGCGGCAAAGTTAGTAAATAGTTAGGAGTTGGGGGTTGAAAGTTGAAAGTTTTTGTATTTTTGCCGCAACATACACTTAACCAATGAGAAAAAACCGTTTCATGGCAAATGCCATACTCGTGCTGCTGGCGATGGCCTTTGCATCGTGCGAAAAGCCCAAGCCGCTGCCCAACATCGACATCGTTTCGGAGGCCATTCCCCGCGAGCCTAAGATTCCATGCGTCATCGTCTATTCCGAAAACGGCGAAATCATGATGGAAAACGCCCGCGTGAAAACCCGTGGCGGGGCTTCTTGCGTCTTTCACAAAATATCTTACACCTTCAAGATGGACCATAGCCTTTCGTTGGCAGGACTCCCGAAACAAAAGTCTTACATCCTGAATGCCAACTACATAGACAAGTCTTTCATGCACCACAAGATTTGTTTCGACCTGTTCAGGGAGATGAACCCGCTGAAGAACCTTGCCTCCGAGTGCGCCTACGTCACGGTAAGCCTAAACGGTACATATAATGGCCTTTATGTGCTCATGCAGAAACTCAATGCAGGCTCGCTTGGCCTCAACAAAAAGGACAGTTTGGCCATGATTTTCAAAGACCCGCCGATTTTTTTCGGGAAAAACAGGTTAGACCCGCAATGGGTGCAGGAACCGGGCAACTATTTCCAGCAGAACTATCCCGACATCGAGGACGAGGACATGAACGGCTATCTTGAGAACGTCATGCAATTTATGATTCATTCCGACGACAGCACCTTCGCCCGCGAAATCGGCCACATTTTCGACTTGGAGAACATCGTCGACTGGCACCTGCTGCTCATGTTCACCAACAACGGCGACGGCGTGATGAAGAACTTCTACCTCTACAAACGCGACAGCCACACCCCCTTCCGCATCGCCATTTGGGACTATGACGACGCTTTCGGGCGCGATGGCGAAGGCGAACTGAAAATGACCGAAAGCCTGCCCAACTTCGAGAGATGCCTGCTCCTCAACCGCCTGGGAAACAACCCTTTCCTCGACTACAATACACTACTGAGGCAACGCTACAAGGCCTTGCGCGACAGCGGTTTGTTCAGCAAAAAGAAAATCGAGCGCATGATTCGCGACAACGACCGAACCATCAGGGACTATGTTGAGCGCAACTTCGAGCGGTGGCCTGTAGACGGCTACGGCTATTACGACGCCTACCGCTACGAGGAGGAAATCGAGGTGATGCGCAAGTATTTGGACATCCGCATCCCGCAATTGGACGCGGAGTTGGGTTATCATTAATCCACTACCGAAATCCGACGGCAAACCACTCCTTCTGCCGTTTTCACGCGAAGCAGATACAGCCCTTTGGCCATGTCTTTCAAGTCAATAACGATTTGATTGTCAGCGACATTCTTTTGCATGACGCATTGACCTTGGGCATTGCAGATGGAAACTTCCTTGATGCCTTCAGCCTCAACGGTGACGAAATGCTTGGCAGGGTTGGGATAGATTTTCACCAGCAAATTGTTCTCGTTCAAGTCTGTCGGCGAATAGTAGGCGTGCAACTCGAACTCGTTGGGGCTGTATTTCCTGTTGGCGGGCGCGGAGGTGCAGTCCAAGTCGCCGTAATAGGCATACAAACGGTAGTAATAATCGCCTTCCTCAAGTGCAGAATTGTCGGTGAAAGTGACCGCCGTTGCGCCTAACAGCTTGATTCTATGATATTCGCCGTCGCCTTCCTTGCGGTAGAGATAATAGCCTGAAAGCCCCTCGTGAGGCTCAGGCGCATCCCATTTCAACTTGATTTTGAAGTTGTTGGTCAACTCATAATCCAAGTCGCGGGGCGGATAGCACGGCCCGAAAGTGGCGCACGACTCGTTGGAACGCTCGCCATTGTCGCCGCCTTTGCAAAGCACCGCCACTTGGTAGCAATGGCCACCTTGAGTGGGGTTTTCGTCCAAAAAAGTCGTGCCGTCCTGAATGAGGCGATACAACACACCATCGCGATAAACATTGTATCCATAGCCTTGATTCTCAACGGCATCCCAAGTTAGCCTAATGCCATCGTCATCAACGGAAGCCACAAGGTTTTCAGGTGTGCCGCAGTCCAATGAACCGCCGCAACTGTTGTTCACTTCGAAGAAAACGCCCTGAGCCAACTCATCTGATGAGCCAGTGAAGGAAAACACGGTGTTGTTCGTGTGGTCCTTGATGACGAAAGCCATCTGATTTACAGTTTCTTCGGGTGCCGTCCAGCCGAAACTGAGTTTGCCCAAAGGCATGTCAGGCTCCACGGAAATGGCCGATGAGGAGGTCATGGTGTAACGGCCAATCTCATGGCCAGCCATGTTGTAGGCACTGATGCAGCCGCCTTGCCAGCCTTGGAAGGAATTGGTTGTCATGATGATTTTCCACGGGCAGGCAGGCCCAACCTGCACTTTCATCACATGGGCGTGCTTGCCGATGCGACCGTTGGCGACGACATACACCGCATAATGGTAGACATCGTAACGAGGCACTTCAACATCCACAATTTCAATGGTTTGTCCAGGAGCGACATTGGTCATAGTTTGGATGATTTCATTGTCGCGCATCACAATCACCTGCTCGATGGCCGACAATGGCGAACCATCAAGCGTTGTGGTGGGATTCGTCCAATGCAAGGTTGCCTTCAGGTCGGTGTCCGAAACGGGAACCGCCGTGAAGTCGGTGGGCATTGAAGGCGTTTGATTGTAAACCGGTGCCGGAACAAAATTGAACATGGCATCGGCAGGATGGGTATAGGGCGCGTCGTCGATGAGGTACCAGCCATCGCTGCTGCCGCCCCAACCGAGGTTGAAATGGAACATGTCGAAATCGTCATAGCCGTCACACACGAAAGCGTGGCAGCCGCCGTCCTCGCAACCACCGTAATACATCGGCCAGCCCATGTCGAACTGCTCACGCACCATGGCTTTCCAAGTTTCGGCCTCAAAATCGTTGCGCCTGAGTTGCACATTGGCCTCAGAATAATTGAAATAGGTGTGCATCACCCCAGGAATGGGGCCCGAAGCACCGCCGCTGCCATCGGGGCCATAGCCCATGTCGATGGTCACGCCGCAATGGAAGCACAAGGTTCCCGTGGCTAATTTTTCGACCTCTGAAGTGTTGGCGTTCAATATATTGGGCATGTTGTCCCAATCGTAGTTCGTGTTGCCGAAGTCGGCGCAAATCTCGCCATAATCCTCGTGGTTATAGCAGTGATTGCCAATGCCTTGCGCTGGATATGCCCAAAAACGCATCAGTTGCGACATGGCCGTGGCCAAACAGCCCACGTAGGTATGTCCACCCGAACCGGCAGGGTCTTCGGGGCAGCAAATGTTGTAAGGGTAATCCTGATTCCACTTGGTTTGGCAGAAATAGCCCGTGCCGCGACCGCCATTGCGCGAAATCAGCCTTCCGTGCGAAAGCACCGAAGCCCATTCCGCAGCCACATCAGGCGTGGCAACCGCCTGACGCAAAGGCAACATGCACTCGGCCACGCCATCCAAATAATACGCCAACGCCGGCGGAATGTTGGCCGCATCAAACGCCGATTCATCAGAATAACCGATGACAGGGCGGTGCGCATCGTCGCCCGCGATGATGACGAAAGCACTCTCGCCAATATTGAAGACGAAAAACGCCTCGTTTTGGCCTGTATAGACAAGTCGAGGTTCAGCACGCTTAATGGCGAATTGCGCTGAGGCGAATTTTTGTGCAGCAGTCAAGGCTGTGGCTTGGTTGATGGGGGTGGATTGGAGGGTTATTGTGCTGAAAGCCAAGATGAAAAGGAATAGTAAATGCTTTTTCATAATGTGCTGAGTTTTAATTAGGTAGTTTTCGCATCAACATTCAGATTTGAAATTAACTTTTTATAAATCCCATTGGCAATTCGAAGAGGTTTCCCTCGCTCCCTGTTTATTATTCCATTTTCTACACAATTGTCATAATCCTCAATTGATATAGACGGATCTATATTCTCTTGATTCAAATAAACAGGTAGAACAACTTTTTGCACATTTGGTTCATTCAGCAATTTCAAAATATGGTTGATGTGCGTATCACGGCGATAGATGAGGTTTTCTATGGCCTTGTCAATCATCTCTGGGATGATGTGGACACTGCGGTCGCGGTTTTCGCGGATATTCCAAGTCACTTCATGAGCCAAAGCGTTCACCAACCATGGCTGTCCTTCAGTAGCATCCCACACCATCGGGAAGCAAGCCTCATCAAATTGTTGACCTGTTTCTTGAGTATGTTGCAAATAGAGTTCATGGATTTCCTCTTTAGAGAAAATGCCCAAACGTAACGATGTCGCCTTAATGTTAAATGCGGAGCCTCCTGTAACTATATCCTGATTGGAGAGAACGATACGATAGTCACGAACATCGCGTACGCCGCACAGAATGATGGTCTGCGGAAAAGCCTTGGGACGGTCGGCATAACCAGAGCGGATTTGGCGTAGAATACTGACCAAACTATCTCCCACCAAAGCATCAATCTCATCGATAATAAGAACTAACGGCTTTTCCAAAGATTGGCACAATAGCGAAAGATATTGTGAAAGCATTGAATCAACGGAAAGTCCTTGAACCGCATTACGCGCCAAATCTGCCTTGTCGTTCTTGAAAACCAGTCGATAGGCTCCTGTCAATGTGTCGATAATGGACTTGACCACAGTTTCCTTATCATTCCGTGAAGCCTGCCCTCCTTCCACATTGGCATAAACAGCGATATAGTCGCCTTTTTTGTTCAAATAATCGCGAAGGGCAAGCATACAGGAAGTTTTGCCTGTTTGACGGGGCGCGTGCATCACAAAATAGCGCTGTTGGCGTATCATCAGCAAAATATCTTCCAAATCGAACCGACTGAGCGGGTCAATGGTATAACTGTCAGGGGTTTGCGGGCCTGCGGTATTGAAGAATCGTTCCATAGGAATCGTATTTGGCCGCAAAGATAGCAAATTTGGGTGTTGTGGTAAAAAAAGTAATGGTAATGGACAGCAAATCCTTGTTTATAAAGTTGGTCAAAGGAGATTTACCACATACCCTCCAATACAATAGTATTTAGGAAATCATTTATACATCGTCTTGGCATCTTTTCTATCAGCCAATGCTCTTTTCCCCACACTTAGATAAACATATTCCAAATTCTTGTTTTTTGTGCAATCTATATAATTAATATCGCTACCGTTACGCAAGTCAACACTTATCAAACTATTATTGGAAATATCAATATCAACCAGTTTTGGATTATTCACAAATGATAGTTGAGCTAATTTGTTAATTGAACAATTAATCGACACTAATTCCACATTCTTTGAAACATCTAAACTCGTCAACGTATTATCAGAGCACATCAATGTCTTCAATTTTGTACAACATGAAAGGTCAAGAACAGCAAGTTTGTTTTTATACAAATCAAGTTTCTGTAAATTAGAATTAGAACTTAAATCAATAGTATACAATAAGTTATTATTACACTCCAACGAAACAAGGTTCACATTTTTAGAAACATCTAACAATTTCAATTCACAGCTATTTGCAATTAATGTTTCAAGATTAATGTTACTACTCAAATCAATCTGAGGAATTGTGTTCCCTGAACAAACAAGTCTTCTCAAATTCACGAAATGCTCAAGTCCTTCAAGACTATTTACTTCTTTAGAGTTGTCTAATTTTTTCAACAAAGACCTGTCTCTTCCTATATCTATGACATAAGTGTGCTCAGCATCCCATTGGGTAAGAACGCCGTCATTGTCCATATCACAATACTTGAGTAAATACTCTCTAAAAACAGGATCAATAACTGTAATTTTGATTGACTTTGCTTTAGCTTCAGATTCAGAAGAAGCTTCGTTTGCCCCTTTTATCCTTTCTATTTCTTTTCGTAATTCATCGTTTTCCTCTTGAAGCAACTGTATGGTTTCTTCCGCCTCAGCAGCACTTTTACTCTTCCCTTTTTGAAGTTTTTTCAATTTTGTTTCCAAATCTTTGTTTTTTGCCTCTAATTGTTTAACTGTAATTTTCAGTTCATCAATGGTTTGTGCGTTACATATTCCTCTCATCGACACCATAAACAATGCCATGAAAAACAACGCAACTAAATACCTCTTATTCATCATTTTAATTCTATTTAAATGTTAAACTAATTGAATTCCATTTCTCCTTCAACAACACTAAATGTTTCTCCATCATCATTACACATAATGCCATTCCAATATTCCATATCTTTAAACAATCCGTTAAACTTAAATTTCCCAGATTCCAACCATCCGGAATCTATCTGATTGTCGCTGAAATACCCTGAATAGACCCTTCCTTTCCAATCTCCTTTAGTGTAACTCAGTTTACCAAAGCCTTCCATATTACCGTTATTAAACATACCTTCATAAATAAAATCATCAAATATGGCAATGCCATGTCCGTTCGGAATACCCAAACTATCTTGATCTCCATTGTAAGTATAAGTTTTTCCTGACGGCAAACTGTACACTTTTTCATGTTCTTGAATAACGTTTTCTTCCATTTGGGCAGGAGCTTCTTTAGGAATAGGTTCTTGCTTTTTATGTAGAACTATGAAAAGAACAAAAGCGACTGCAATTGCTGATGCAACTACTATCGATGGTTTTAACACCTTCTTTGGAGATTTTTTGTCTTTGAAAACCACTTTTTTCCCCTCCAATGCCATTTTAGAATAATCCGCCAATTGTTGGGCAGATGGACGATTCCAACTCTCAAAAGCCAGACATATTTTAACAACTTTCTTTAAATCTTCTGACCAATTACCAGGAACATCTGGCACTTTTGCTCCGTTTTGTTGCATTGCGCCACCTTGTCCAAAAAAAGGCAATTCACCCGTCAACATTTCATAAATTGTCGCACCTAATGCCCAAATATCCGATGCGTTAACAGCCTCTGCTTGTTCAGCAAACAATTCAGGTGCCATGTATGGAATAGATCCTCCTATTGTTTTGCTTTGCACTTGTCGCGCCGAGTTTCGGCGCAATGTGCTTCGGAATTTTACACTTATTCCGAAATCTGTTATCAAAAACTTCCCGTCTGAATCCATCATAATATTATCGGGCTTAATATCATGATGGATAATACCCATACCATGGAGATAATCTAAACCAGAAGACACATCTCGAATGAAACGCCATATTGTGGGTTCATCAATTTTACCTATTAAACCCATTGCCGAATTAGGACAATAGGGCATCACGAGATAAGGGCGATCTTGGCAAATATCAAAATGATGGGCATGAAGCAGGTTCGGGTGATTCAGACCAAAAGCGGTTTTATATTCCGATTTGAATTCTTCTACACCTCTTGTATCCAAGGCTATGTAAACTTTGACTGCCACATCTATATCAAGTTTGGTGTCTTTGGCAAGCCAAACCTCGCCGAAAGTTCCTCTCCCTTTTATTTCCCGAAGGAGATAACGGTCGTGAAAAAGAATGTCTGGTTGTAGTATCATAATGTTTATTATTCTTGTTCAATTAGTTTTATTGATTCATTTAAACTATCTATTTTAATCCGAGACCGCATTAGGCTGTCTTGTATTAGTTGCAATTCTTTAATCTGCTCCTCCCTCATCCTTTGATATTTTATGAATCGCATACCAACGATGGCTGATACAGCTAAAACAATAAAAATGACGATAAAGATTGTCCACCAATTGTGCCTGATAACAACAGCATCGGACATATCTTCTGGCGAATCACACTTAACAAACAGCTGTAAGGCATCATAATCTTTCTGTCCCTCTAACCATTGCCTAATCCTACACAAATTGAGCAGCGCACTTCCGATTACAACTTTATCGTTTTCTTGTAGCCAATACCGTCCTGTCACTTCATTACCATTCAATAAAGCCAAGCAATCGGGTAGCAGTTCAAGGCATATCTTGTCACCATCCAAATACATATAGGCGTGGATGTCTGCGATGTACGAACCTTCAATCCTAATGTCACAATCCGTACTACTTCCTATTCTAATCGTTCGTTTGGCGGTTTCAGTATTCATCTATTCCGATTTAAACTCAGCCACACCCCGGTCATCCAAAGCGATATAAACCTTGATGGCCACATCCATATCCAAATGTTCATCACGCGCCAACCACACCTCACCGAACGAGCCTCGACCCTTTATTTCGATGAGGCGATAGCGATCGTGGAATAATATGCTGGGGGATAGTTGCATGTCTTTCAATTCTTTAATTGATGATGAACCACTTAGGGGGTTAGCTTACTTGAATTATTCTTAGGGGCATTTTGAATTCCAGGTTCAGGGCGATTACCTCTCAATTCATCTAACTTTTTCTTAGCCTGTTCCCTGATGTAATTATCAAATCTGCTGTTTTCTATTCGGGCATCTATCATATACTGCGGATGTTTCTTCATAAAAGAATTAATCTGATCTTCAGTGGTTAGCTTTTTTAATTCTGCCGTATATGCTTGCTGAAATAGATTCAAAACTTTTTCGCCATGTTCCCCCTTTTTCCCATATGCCATAATGTAATTAACATAGTCGTCAATGCTTGCGCCTTCTCTTTGTGTCTTTTTATACGCTTCTTCCTCTGAACTAGCTGGAACTGATTTACCTGGTTTTAATCCGCCTGCAGGATTAAGCCCTTGGCTAGGATTGCTTGGAGTCAATCCTTGGCTAGGATTGCTTGGGGTTAAGCCTTGTTCGGGATTATCGGGAATTAAACCTTGTTCGGGATTACTTGAATCAACTATATCATTGCCACGATAATCATCCTCTGTTGGCATTTTATCTTCAGAGTTCGAAGATTTCCTTTGTTCTCCCTGATTCTCTTTCTTATTTGATTCTCCCTTTTCACTGTTATTCTCTACGTTTTTCGAAGACTGAGACTCTTGTTTGGCTTTGGCAGAGCTATCAGCTTCCCATTCATTGATCCAATTATTGGCCAAGTCAACAAATTCACCTTGAGGATATTTCTTTACATAGGAACGATAATTCTCTATGGTTGGATGTTCCTTGCAATATGCAAAGTATTCATTGTCGTTTGATGGTTTGTGGTCGCGGGTAATCAACCACACAAGAAATCCCACAACACCTAACAACAAAACAGATGCCACAATAACGATTGGCAAGCTCTTCTTGCGGATGCTTATACGGCTGTGATGTAAACCGTTAGACTGCACGGGATTAGGTGCTGCTGAATAGCCTACCTCCTCAATGGGTTTCATTGGATCCGGTTCATTGGCTGGCAAAGCTTTTCCTTTAACCACTTCACAGAGGATAGCTGTCACATTATCATACCAGTCGTTGCGTTGAGCAGCTTCAAACAATTCATCTCGGCATTGTGCCATTGAGCTGCGATTGGCAGCAATAATATCCTCAAGGTTTTCCGTATCAATACGCTTCCCTTCGACGAAGGTCTTGTGGTCACGTAGTACGCCACTTAATCCATCGCTGCAAAGCATGAAGATATCCCCCTGAAATACATCAAAGTTAACGCTTTCCGGTTTAGCTTTCTTTTCAGGGTCGCCAAGACTGCGGGTGATGATGTTACCGTATGGATGGTCAAATGCCTCATCCATCGTGATTTTGCCATCATCGACGAGACCTTGCACGTATGAGTGGTCTTTCGACACCTGCCAGAAACCTCGTCCTGGACGATAAAGATAGGCGCGACTGTCGCCACACCATGTGAGGCAAATTTCATTATCACAAAGCCAAGCCATAATGATAGTGCTACCCATGCCCTCGTGCTCTTTGTTGGTGCGCGAATCAGCTTTGATAGCTGCATCGGCAGCCACGACCACATCTTCCAAATAATTGATGCGTGAACGTGAGTCATGGAAAGTCTTGTCCTTCATGTGCTCGAAGTCAAAATACTCCATGACAGTCTTAATGGCAATAGCAGAGGCTACTTCTCCTGCATTCATGCCTCCCATGCCATCAGCCACTACCATAAGGCAACCTTTGTCTGAAAGATTCACAACCTCGTCGGCCATAAATTCTCCCTGTGCTTGGTTGCTAAGGTCAGCATCGAGGAACATATTATCCTCATTGCCTTCCAAAGGAGCAGTAGCGTTGTATTTACCTGCGGCATCAGTACGCGCCGCCACCCTAAATTGCAGTCCACTCATTGTTTATTGTTTAGACGATTCCTTGTTGTTGTTATCTCCTGAATTTGCACCTTCCGTTGGGGTCAGTGAATTATCGTTATTTGGGTCTACTGACTCGCTCATGTTTTGTCCTAATAGAGAAATATTAAAATACCATCGTTTCAAATCGTCATCGGGTTGTTCATTGTCGTAATTATCAACGACACCCACTAATGCCAAAACTACCCTACCCATACCATTGGTTACAGGTTCAAGCACTATTCCTCCTTCGGCATGTTGGCAATACGAGTTTAGTGGAACATAAGCCTCGCAGTAATTCTTTCCTTGTTCAATTTCCACCTCAGTACAATTGGTATGGAATGAAATTGATTTAGAATCCTGCTCGTCACCATCGACTTTCATCCAAACCACATATACCTTTTTTTTCCCATAACCAGTAGCACGCAAAAATCCATCTCCTGCCCATCCATCATCTTTCACATATTTCAAACCATTGTATAGATTATCTTCCTCTTTTGGACAAAACACTTTACCTTCTGTTTTCCAACCTTTCTGTCCTAATTTCATAGTTAATGTTTTAGAAAACACAGGATTGTGAGTTTCTTTATACTGATTGAATTTATTCTCTTCAAAGGCATCTTCAGTCCAAGGAGAAAGTATTCTGTCTGGAATGATAAAACCATCTTTTAGCCTAACCATAAAAGAAACCTGATAATCAAAATACTGTTCATCGCCCCAATTATAGCGGCTACCAGGATTGGTCTTTTGTTCCAATTGGTACTCCTGCCGGACAAGGAAGAAACCATCTGCAATACATTTTTCAATCAATTGAACATCACTGGCTTCACCATGGCTTTGTTTGCATGAAACCGAAGGTTTTGGCTCCTTCATAGAGCCATCATTGTTCACAACAGGAGCATCGTTGAGAATGTCGTCCAAATCACCAAATTGAGCCATTGCCATAGAAGCAGACATGACCCATATCATACAAATTAAGAGTTTTTTCATTTTTTATGGCATTATTAATTCAACTATTTTATTAAATTACTGATTTACTTAAACATTCCAATAGGAGTGATGACACTAGTTGTATGACCCATTTTGCCCGAAACGATGCCAACAACCTGAAGCTTTCCCGTTTTATCCATATAGAACACTGGGCCTCCAGAATTACCCGTCTCTGAACTTGATCCGTTAGCGAGGATGGCTCCATCCGTAAGGCCATTCTTTTCGACCGTTGCAGAAGCAACTGGAGGATCAACCTTAATGTCTCCCCAACGAACTTCCACACCATAGCCAAACGGGAATCCAATGATTGTAAGTTTGGTGTTCTTTTCCAAATTTTTGCTTTTGGGGGAATCGAACTTTAATCCACCGAAGCCACTACCCTTGTGCGCATTGAAATAGGCATAATCGGTTTCTCCTAAATCTGCCAGATAAACACCCAGTTCAGTGAGTTTATCTTTATTAGAATTATAGTTGCATTGGGACGAATTGAACTCAAAAATGTCCCCTGAAGAGGATACCGCGACGAAATGTACATTGATGGAACCTCCCAGTTCTTCTTTCACCTTCATTTGGTACATAGTAGTGTCTAGACCCTTACCAGTAAGCCAAAAGTCCCAAGCACGTGCCACATGTCTTGCTGTGACGAAAGTTCCATCATCAAGCAAGAACCCTGTCCCACTCCAACCTATACCTCTAGGATTATCCGGCGTAGGAGGAGCAATTCTTCTCGTAACACCCTCGAAAGAAACATCAGTGTATGCCACCTCAACATAGTAAACATACTTCTCGTAAGGCTTCAGTTCGTTACTCGTCAACCCAGTAAGTTCCTTCACCCTACGCTGCAAGCCTGAAATCTGCCGTTGCATCGAGGATTTAGCATCAACCATTTCATCATATTGCAATTGAATAGTATCGTATCTTTGCTTCAAAATGTTCATGGAATCTTTCAGTAATTCCACTTTTGTCTTCATTTCTTTCTTATAAGCGATGAAATCCTTTTCAGATTCGCTTAATTTGACTTGTTGCCACACTATTGCTCCAATCGCTAATAACAACACGCAACTTAGAATCGTCAATGCCGTCTTATATGGCCTCAAGGCCTGTTGACGGAACAAATTCAAACGGGCAGTAAGGCCGATGCTACTCACCTTGCCCTTTTCACCTTCAGGGATGATGAATCCAAGTTTGGGGCCGTTGGTGGAAAGCTGGATTTCATCGCCATTCTGTAAATACCACTCTTTATGGACATGATGTCCATTAAGGTATGTCGAATTTGTAGTGGACAGTTGTACCAGTTTCCATTTGTCACCATCTCTCACAATAGCCGCATGACGACGACTGACAGTAGTAAAAGAATCGTCGAAACGGACTTGGCATTGCGAGCCACGCCCAATTTCAATCTCGTCCACGATGATGGGCTGTGATTCGCCCGCTTTGTGGTATCTGCTCGACACTTTGTGAACGAGCATGTAGTAAGTGCGGCCACTGCCGCCAAACACGGATTTCATACCAGCTCCTACCGAGCCAGAAAAAGATCGTCTGTAAGCTTGTGTTGCCTGTGCCATAGTGTATCAAATTTGTTTGTTTTTCTATTACTATTTTGATTCATCGATATTTGCGGGTTTAAGTGTTTTTCCTACTGGTGTCAGTTTCGACTGTTTAACCATCTCTTCATCAGCATTTTGCACAATGGTAAGTTCCGCAGACAAATCCCCCGAAGTCACTTTGATGGTTCGTTTACGTTTCTCCACCGACTTGTTAGGAGTGAAATGCAGTACGAAAGAAGTGTCAGTCTTTAAATCGAGAGCCAGCCAATCTGGCAAATCAGCATCATTAATGGAAAAATCCTTGCCGTCTGTTAGGACAGAGATGATTTTCTTATTCTCTTTACTACTTGAATAAACAGGCTTGGGATTGTCGTTTCCATTTACCCTGAGGAAAGTAGCCTCAGCTATTTCAATTGTTTTCACAGTATCATCACTTTGCCCTGAATCGACAACCTGGGTATTATCTGATTTTTCTCTATATATATTATTGTAGAAATAAACTACCGAAAGAATTACTCCCACCATTATTGCAGCGGCAGCGGGAATCCACCACAACCTATGTTTCACAATGGAATCGGAAACTTCTTGTGAATCAGATTCTGAATCGGGTTCAGGATGAAACTCATTATCACGCCGTACCTTCTCGAAAAACTCTTTCCATTCAGGATGTGCCAAACTTTCGTCAAAAAGAATCTTCGTATAGTCTGCAATCTCTTGTGCTCTGGGTCGATCCCATGTATCCTTTGCCATACAACTGCATACTAATTGCGAGAGATTGGAAGAGACAAAACCATAAGGTATCTCCACTTGCTTCGAATCATCGTTCTGTCCACGTCCGCCAATGCCATAAAAAGGCAACTCTCCCGTCAACATCTCGTATGCAGTAGCACCTAATGCCCAAATATCAGTAGCCATGATTGACTCAGCATTGGGTTTAAACATCTCAGGCCCCATATATCCCTCGGTTCCACCTATCCATTCCTCCTTCTCACCATGAATAAGGTCTCGTGCTTGTGTACTGACACCAAAGTCTGAAATAAGAAAATGGCCGTCTTCTCCTATTAATATATTATCTGGTTTGATATCGTGATGGACAATACCATGCTCGTGCAAGTATGCCAAGCCATTGGCCACATCTCGTATGAAATTCCAAACCATCATCTCGTTGCAACATCCGATGAGTTTTGAAGCAGTTGAAGGGCAATACGGCATGATGATAAAAGATCTATTGCCAGATACACCGAAAAAGGTTGGATGAAGCAGGTTGGGATGATTAAGTTTGTAGGTGTTTTTGTATTCCTTTTTCAAGTTATCGTTACCTTCAACATCAAGAGCAAAATATACCTTGGCCGCAACTTGAATTTTGAGATTATTGTCATAAACACTCCACACCTCACCAAACGAACCTTCTCCGATTTTTTCCTTTAATCGGTAACGCCCGTCCAACCATTCATATTCATGCAAACTTTCCATATTTTGATGCTTTTGTATCTGTCCTTCCTATAATTACATTGTTTTGTTTTTCATTAATAGCCTTCCACCCGTAACTTCACATCACCTATAGTAATAATATCACCTGGTTTGAGCACCGCCCCACACGAATCAACCTCATCTGAATTGAGATAAGTTCCATTCAATGAGTTCTTCCATGTACTGTTATACCGTTGCTTCATTTGTGGCGTACACCATGAGGTGCAATTGATACAGCCTTTTTGTTGCCTCATGGCAACAGGGCAATCCATACGCCACTGGCCATCGCGAAGCACCCAACTATTAATCCTATCTTCATACTCAAGGGTACAATGACAACGGGAAACAAAGTATTCACCATCATGGATGCCAATATCGTTGAACACGCTTTCATCGGCTCGTCCAATGGTAACAATGCGATGCCTATCACTGATTAAGTCTTTCAATTTATAGACACTACCGTAATCATCACCCTGCATAACTCGAATCAAAAGCCCTTCTTTGACAATCATATATTTCGTATCTGGACCATGTGTTGGTTTTGGACGAGAACCAGCACTTGAAAGTGGCAACATATTAATCACCTCCGAAGCCGAAGAAATGCGTTGTTTATAATCAGGGATAAGGCAGCGTTCAATAATTGGAAGCCAATAACCTGTCGAATCATGGCTACGCAAGGCATTTCGATCCCATATACCTTGTTTACCATTCTCAAGATACTTAGGTAAATGCTCATCACGCTCCAATTCACCAAACGGCAACTTGCCCACCATCATTTCATACATCATTACACCAAATGAGAAAACATCTGTGGTTGGCAATACAGTGGCCTTGCCTCCTCGTGGCGGATTAACTTGCTCTGGTGGCATATAAGGATAAGTACCAAACACTTGTTTTGGTTTGCCAGCAATACCACGTTCTGTCATGCGCTTATTTTGATCGCCTGAAATGCCGAAATCCGTCAATACACAAGAACAATCAGAGCGAAGTAACACATTTTCTGGCTTTAAGTCACGATGGACTTTACCAGATTGGTGCAGGTCGCGCAAACCACAAAGCACATCATGGCCGACCCTTGCAAAATCGACATGACGGTTTCTCTGGACATAAGCTCTCAAATCACCATTGGGACAAAACTCCATAACAAAATAGGGATTGTTCTTCACCTCGCCTATAGCATAGGAATGTGCAAGATAGTCACTTTTAATCCGTCCAGTCTCAAACTCCATCCTAAAACGATCACGTAAGCCTTTGTACACCTCTGGAGGTACCGCCCACAATTTCAGTAATTTTAAGGCACGAGTATTGCCATGACTGTCATTCACTTTATACACGATGCCAAAAGTTCCTTCACCCAACTCTTGCTCAATCCTATATTGGTCACCGTTTCCAGTAATAACATCACCTTTATGAAACTCGCACCTTTCCGGAATCTGTAGATCCATATCCTGTCCTTAATTGAATTCGAACAATCTGTTTCCTAATACTATTATATCTCCTTTATTCAATTTCATTTTTCGTGATGCCAAAACATAGGTAGTATGCATTTTGCTCTTGTCTATGATGTACCACTCTCCCTCTTCACAGGTTAACTCGGCCTGCTCTTGGGAAGTGATGCTTTGGTTGTTTGGATCAGTGTTGGCACGATTCAGAATAATAGTACTTCCAGAGAATGATAATGCCGAATGCTGGACATTTTCGCCCTCCCATGCTATTGGTTTCAAGGTACAGAAGGTTCCACTCGAAGGATGCATCCACGGATTGACAGTGCCAGCAAATTGTTTAGCACCGTTCTCATTACCTCTGTTGGTATACTGAGGATTTGGTGACAATAATGCGCCACAGTGATTACAAAACTTAGCATCAAATGTATTCTGGGCACCACATTTCGTACAAAACATTGCTTGAGGCTGCTGAACTTTATCTCCACTAAGATTAGTACCACAATTCGGACAAATGCTTGCCCCTGGCCTAACTTGATAATGACAAACTGGGCATTCATTCATAAGGTCTATTGGCGTCTCATTTTGAGTGGGGTGCATGTATTGATTACCGCTCAAGTCAGTACCGAAAAATTGGTTTTCCGAAACAGTTTTACGAAAACTCTCACCATCCGAAGGTGAAGTGGGTTGATAACCTCCTACAGCTTCGTATGTCGTAGCTCTTACATTTGATGAAGAAGTAGGGGCACCGTCTAATGGTGCATTACATTTTTGGCATTTGACATTACTATCTTCATTGAGCCATCCACAGTTTTTACATCTTTTTGTCATAACAAATTACTTTTTTTGCATTTGAAATCAATATATAAAATCGCCAAATTTTTGGATAGAAGTATTTTCGTCTCTATGCTTGCCTCTTTATAACAAAAGTGTTTTTGTCGTTTCTTTTTGTTTAGTTCAACAATGCGTCAATTATCGCTGCAAATATAACAGAAATTTTGTTTGAAAACACAAAGGGATACTAATTATTTTCTCAAAAACCGCTCCACCACCCTATTAAATGCCTCATAATTCTTGTTGGCAATGAAATGGTCACCTTCGATGATGTTCAGCTGGGCATCGGGCAAACTTTTGTAAATGAGCCTCGTATGCGATTCCTTGATCATGTCTTTCTTGCCTGCGATGACCAACACGGGGATGGTCAAGCGGGCAAGTTCGGAGGGGTCGATTTGCGGCTCGTTCACCATCAGGCCGAGGAGTTCGGCGTTTTGCTTCGCTTTCACGGATTTGTTTGAAAACATCTTTGCAACACGATAACCGATTTCGATAGGCCATTGGTACAAAGGCTTCACGCCACTTGGGAAGAGGTTGGCACCGTTAAGAATCAGTTTTTCAATCCGTTCAGGGTGTTTCAGGGCAAATTCCAAGGCGATGTTGCCGCCGTCGGAGAAGCCCAAAATGTTGGCTTTGGTGATGCCTTTCGCGTCCATAAAGTCCTTCAAATCTTCGGCAAACTGCTTGATGGTGAAGGGATTTTCGCCTCTCGGCGATTTCCCGTGCCCGCGTGTGTCAATGGCGATGACGCGATAATCCTTTGAAAAACAAGGGATTTGGTGTTCAAAATAGTCGCAACTCTCTCCGTTGCCGTGGAGGAGGATGAGCGGTTGGCCTTGGCCTTGCTCGATGTAGTGAAGTTGGATGTCAGTCATATCATTTAGTTGGTCCTTCGACAGGCTCAGAAACCAAAGGCCGTTGAGCTTGTCGAAACGCCGCTTCTTTAGGTTTAACTTTTCAAAAACAGGGAGCGTTCACTTTCAGGGAATTTCTCAATCGCATAACGGAGCATCGTGCGCGGCATAGACTGATAACGGCTTAAAAGCCAGTCTTTCAGGCGTTGCTCGTCGCGTTTGCCGGCTTCGCGCAAAAGCCACCCGACGGCCTTTTGAAGCAAGTCGTGCAAGGGTGTGGACTTATCCAAGAAGATGTCGGCAATGGCGTAGGTATCATCCAACTCGCCGTGGCGAATGAACTGCATCGTGCTCACCATCCCGATACGCTGTTCCCAGATGGTCTTGCCGTTGCGGGCGAGGTCGTAAAGCAAGGTTCTGTCTTTGTCCAAAAGCCAAGTGCCGAGCAGTTCGTAGCATGACAAATCGACCAAATCCCAGTTGTTAATAAACTCAGTATGTGACAGATAAAAATCAATGCATTGTTGCTGCAAAGCATTGTCTTTCTTGGCGTGCTTGAAGATTTGCACCAAGGTCAGCAGGGCGGCCAATCGCATTTCGTGGTACTCGGAACGGATGCAGGTTTCCAAGTCCTCAAATGAAGCCTCTTTCCAACATTCCTTCACCACCTTGCGGGTCACGGGCACCTTGATTCCAAGGAACTTGTCGCCCTCGCCGTATTGTCCTTTGCCCGTCTTGAAAAAGCGGGAAAGGCCTGCGACTTGGGTGGGGTCTTGGTGGGCAATGATTTCAGTATATAATTTATTGTCTTTCATAGTCATACAAACTTAATCCTATCGGCCAACTGGAGGAAATAGTCGTTGCTCCAGATGTCGAGTTCGTGGGGATTGTCAATAAAGCCCAGCACATCCGCCTTGACCATTTCGATATTGCCTGTCGCCAATCTTTCACGCAGTTGTTCCATAAAAGTTTCCCTGTCGATTTCATCGCCGCTAAACTCCTTTATTCTTGCCTGTAGATGGTTGAAATCCAACGGGATGCCATTGCGAACATACCACTCAAAATCGTACCAGTCGCGACCCTTGATGCGCCTTTGCCATGCGCGATACACCAAGGCATGCATTTTGCCAGCATACAGGTCGGGCAAAGTGAAACAACGAACCATAAAGGAATAGGGTTGGAGCAACATCTTTTGCTCGGTTTCGAACTGCAAAGGCGGGTCGGTGTCAAGTTCAATCTTGATTTTGACGGTTTTTTTGGTTTGGAACTTAATCTCGTAAGTCTCAGTGTTTTCCTTCAAAAACGCCGATTCCACCCTGCCTAATACTTTTTTGTCCTTTTTGGTAATGGTCACACTAAGTCCAGCCATCTGAAACTCTCTTTCGATGGCTTGGAAATAATTCTCCAAATGGATGTCATCGCGCTTCTCTATCAACGAAAAATCCATGTCTTCGGAAAAGCGCGGCAAATCGTGGAAAATGCGCAAGCAAGTGCCACCATAAAAAGCCGCATGGTCGAAAAAACCACCCCGATGCAATCCCGCCAAGGCTATCTGTTGCATCACCTCGTGAGCCGCATTTGGTGTCGCGGCTTCGTGCTTTTCCCCATATTGGGCAAGCATCTTCTCGTAAATCGTCATCGCTCAATGATTTTTATTAAATTGTTCAATATCAACTTCTTGTTTCCCTTCTCGGCACACTCTCTGATGATTTCCACATCGAAATCCTTGAGTTCGTCCATGTCGAAGCGGATGTCTTCCTCCAAATACCGCATCAACCCCTTGACCGACCTTGCGGGAAGGTAACTGTCGTACAGAATCAGGTCACACAAAGCCTTCTCGGGAGAGGCCATGAGATAAGAAACGCCGTCGTCCGTGACCATTCTTATCCCAATGGGAAAATACTCGGTACCCACCTTGTAATAATCAAAGAATCCCAAAGGAGTTTCAAAAGTTTTTGACGGTTGTGAGGTGACCGAAGTCATCCGAAAAACCTTTTCGGGAATGAGTCCGTACCATCGCAAAGCCCAATGCAGCGAAACATACGAAGGCCCATAAATATGATTGGCACACAACGGCACGTTGATAGTCTTGCCGCTCAATTCAGGATTGACCACATACAGGTCGCGTCGCAGCCGAATGAGTTCGCCTGACTTTTTCAAAGCTCGAACCTTCTTTTTCGTCTCTTTCAAGCCGCCATAGCAAGCCGCCAACAGATTGCTCGTGACGGGAATATTTCCATATTGCAACAAAGGATTCTTGGTCATGTCTTCCCCTTAATCGGCGACAAAAATACAAAAAATCCAATAGAAAAGGCAAAAAAACTTCCTTTTCTATGCAATTTTTGGCAGTTTTCAGCGATTTTTCTTCTCTCCAAACACGCACCACCTAACAAACGGAATCCGCCTCAAAATTTCATAAATCGCGGGCGAAATCAGCATCACGGCGACGAAAAGAATGACATACATCATCCACGGGACCAATGAGGTGTACATCTTCATCATATAGCCCAACGAGGCAATCACTAAATAATGAACGATATAGATGCCGTAACTGGAGCGTGTCATATAGCCGGCGAAGGCTCCCGTGCGATTGAACTTTGCCTTGAACCAGCCCATCATCGCGAGGCACATCAGCCAACCGTAAAGGCAATTGAGCGGACTGCCCAAATACTGCGGCGAGGTGTTGTCCTGCCCGAAAGTGGTGACAATCAGCACCGTGCCCGCTACGACGGCACAAGCCATCAGCGGAATCCAAGCCTTTTCTAATTTCTCTTGAACCTCGTTGTGGGCGAACACGAAATAGCCCAACAGGAAGGGAACCAAGTAGAAAAACGGCTTATACAAATTCAAAAGGCCGTCCAACGACTCAGGGCGGGGATTTTTGATGAGCGATTGCTCACCGACCCAAAACAGCACGCCTAATAGAATGATAACCACATAATTGGCTTTCCCACAAATGTTATAAAGCCTATCTTTGCGGTCGATGGCCCGAATGAGCAACAGCACCAAACACAGCAGCCAAAGCACTTGGACGAACCACAGCGGGCCGGTGCCACTAATGGCCATCATCATATATTTTGCTAAGGCGGGCATACCGTCAAACACGCCTTGACGAGCGGCCACTACGGTGTTGAAATAGCCGACCATCCATTGGAACACGAAAAGGCCTATCGTGCCCGGCACCAACAGTTTGTTGGTGCGTGCCTTGAACCACTCCTTGCCTGACTGCTTTTGCAACGCATAACGCGAGCCGATGCCCGCCAAAATGAACAGCAGCGGCATAAAAAAGGGATAGAGGATATACATCACAATATCCTGATACTGACGGCATTCAGGATAATCGCCGAAACCGCCGATGCCGCCAAACACGCCCTTGTTGTTGTAGAAATAAATGACGTGGTAAAACAGCACCAAAAGCACTGTAGCCCAGCGCAAATTGTCAATCCAATGCTTGCGTTCCATGGTCAGTTTCCTCCTAACATTTCATCGATTTTGTCCTGAAAAATCTCGGTTTTCAAGACGGCCATGCCTTTTGAATCGCCAAGCACCAAAAGGCTGTCGCCAGCCTTGATTCCGTAAACCTCGCGGGCTTCTTTTGGGAGGACAATTTGTCCGCGCTCGCCCACCTTCACTACTCCGAAGATGTATTTGTCGTTTTCTTTAACCATGATTTGTTTGATTTGTATGATTTTTCATATTATGCTGCAAAAGTATGATTAATTTCCGAAACTTGTACCTTATCTTTCAAAAAAAATCATTTTCAACTCTATTAATCACCCTAAACTTGATTGTTTTTCCTATTTTTGCGCTCAAATTACACCAAAATTAAATTAATTAGTTCAAAATGAAAAAACTATCCCTTCTCCTTGTTTTGGCCATGTGTACAATGTTTGCCGTGGCCCAGAATGGCCGCATCGACTTGCGCCACGAAACAAAGGCTGAAATCACGCACAGCGACTTCTCTACGCTCCGCGCCACTTTCAGCTACGGCTCCATCGAGAGCATCGAAATTGCCACCCAAAGGGGCACTTTCTCTGAAATCGCCATCGAAGGCACTTACGCCTCGGGCGAAATCGGCACGCCTGAACTGCCTGCCTCGCACCAACTGCTGGCCGTGCCTTTCGGGGCAACGCCACAGGTGAATGTAATCAGTTACACGACAACAGATTACCGTCTTTCCGACTACGGCATCGGCACCCTCATCCCGCATCAGCCCTCTGTCCGCAAGGACCAGAATTTGGACGAGGTCGAGTTTGTCTACAACGCCGCAGCCTACCAAACCCGCAGCCTCGCTACCATGCCCGAAGCCACAATTGAGGTGCAAGGCACCATGCGCGGCATTCGCATCGGCTCGTTGGTCATCAATCCGGTGAGTTACAATCCCGCTGCCAACACCTTGCGCGTGTTCAACGACATCGAGGTGGAAATCAATTTTGTGGGTGCCGACCGCGCTGAAACCGAGCGCATGTTGTTGAACACCTACAGCCCGTATTTCGACATCGTCTACAAGCAGATGTTCAACTACCGCCAAATCATGGACGTGTACGACGACCACCCGGACCTGATGGCCTATCCCGTCCACATGATCGTCATCACGCCCGAAAACTACATTTCAGCCTTGCAGCCTTGGATTAATTGGAAAATCCAAAAAGGCTTCGACGTGAATGTGGTGACCACGGCACAGGCCGGCGGCAACTATAACGCCATCCAGTCATACGTGCAGAACCTATACAATACTGGTGTCAGCCAAGGCGCTACTCCTACTTTCGTCATCCTTGTCGGCGACACAGGCCAAGTCCCTGGAAAAACCAGCGGCAACGCCACCCAAAAAGTGACCGACTTGTACTATGGCTCTATCGACAACGACTATTTCCCCGACATGTTCTACAGCCGCATGTCAGCCGAAAACACCAACCAAGTGACGGCCATCGTCAACAAGATTTTGCAATACGAGCAATACACCATGCCCGACCCGAGCTACCTCAGCAACGTGACCCTCATCGCCGGTTGGGACAGTTATTGGAACCCGCGCATCGGCCAACCCACCATCAACTACGCCACCACCTATTATTATAATACTGCCCACGGCTTCACCACCGTGAACGCCCACCTCAACCAAAGCCAATATCCGGGCTGCTACAACGCCCTCAGCACGGGGGTAGGTTTCGTCAACTATACGGCTCATGGCGAAGAGACCAGCTGGTCAGACCCGTATTTTTCGGTTTCCAACGTGAACGCCCTGACCAATACCAACAAATATTTCTTGGCTATGGGCAACTGCTGCCTGACGGGTAACTTCGGCTACAGCCAACCCTGCTTCGGCGAGGCCATGCTCCGTGGCGAAAACAAGGCCGCCTACAGCTACATCGGCTCCTGCCCCGTAACCTATTGGTATGAAGACTATTACTTCGGCGTGGGTGCCACAACGGTAATGAACCAAACCCCGACCCAACAAAATACGGCCACTGGCGTTTACGACGGCATTTGGATGGACGAAACCTATAACACTGTTTCTTCCATCACCTTCCTCGGCAACCTCGCCGTGTGTTATGCCCATGCCGGCAACTACCAAACCAGCACCACTCCGCTTTACTACTGGCAAGCCTACCATGTGCTTGGCGACGGCTCCATCATGCCTTATCGCGTGAATCCTACGCCCAACAACGTGAGCCACGCTTCCTCCATTCCTTCAGGTTCGAGCAACTTTGCTGTTAATGCACAAGCAGGTTCGTATGTGGGCATTTCGCAAAACAATGTGCTGAAAGGCGCGGCTTTGGTGCCCGCTTCGGGTTCGGTCAATGTGCCGGTGAGTGGAATCACTTCGGGGCAACCGGTGAAAATCGTTGTCACCAAGCCACAACGCCAGCCCTACATGCAAGACATCACCGTAGGCGGTGGCGGCGGCACCACTTACAACATCAACGTTTCGGCCAACCCGACCAACGGAGGTACCGTTGCGGGTGGCGGCACCTACAACCAAGGCCAATCCTGCACCGTGACTGCCACGGCCAACAGCGGCTACACCTTCACTAACTGGACTGAGAACGGCAACGTGGTTTCAACCCAAGCCAACTACACCTTCAACGTCAACAGCAACCGCACTTTGGTGGCCAACTTCACCGCACAGACGCAGCAATACAACATCACCGTTTCGGCCAACCCGACCAACGGCGGCACCGTCACAGGCGGCGGCTCCTATAACCAAGGCGCAAGCTGCACCGTTTCGGCCACGGCCAACAGCGGCTACACCTTCAACAACTGGACGGAAAACGGCAATGTGGTTTCATCGCAAGCCAACTACACCTTCACGGTGAACGGCAACCGCACTTTGGTGGCCAACTTCACTGCACAGCCTCAGAACTACACCATCAGCGTTTCGGCCAATCCCGCCGAGGGTGGCACCGTCACGGGTGGCGGCAGTTACCAGCAGGGACAAACTTGCACCGTTCATGCCACGCCTGCCACTGGCTACAACTTCGTGAGATGGACGGAAAACGGCTCCTCGGTTTCCACCAACCCGAATTACTCTTTCACCGTTACGGGCAACCGCACTTTGGTGGCCCAATTTGAAGGCCAGAGTTATTACATCGCCACCAACTCCAACCCGAGCAATGGCGGCACCACATCTGGCAACGGCCTCTATACCCACGGACAGCAATGCACTGTAACCGCCACGCCAGCAGAGGGTTATGCCTTTGAGAATTGGACTGAAGGCGGTTCGCAAGTCTCAACGGATGCGAGTTACACCTTTACCGTCACGAGCGGCCATAACTTTGTTGCCAACTTCACCGTGCAGACCTTTGAAATCGTGACCAACATCAATCTTGCAGAAGGCGGCACCGTCACGGGCGGCGGCACTTATCAATACGGAGATCAAGTGACTGTGAACGTGGTGACTGTCGAGGATTACGCTTTCAGGAACTGGACGGAAAACGGCGAAGTGGTTTCGGAAGAAAAGACGTATACTTTCACCGCCACCGCCAACCGCAACCTCACGGCCAATCTTGAATACACCGTTGGCATTGGCGAACATCAAGCCACGACCCTGATTTACCCCAACCCAGCCAGCGACAAACTGACTGTTGAGGCCAACGAAGCCATCGGCAATGTGGAAATCTACAACCTTATGGGCACTTTGGTCTACAGCCAGAAAGATTGCGACAACAAAGTGGAAATCAATACATCAGACCTCCAAAGCGGCATCTATTTCATCCGTTTGACGAATGACAAGGTGTCGGAAACGAGAAGGTTTGTGAAAGAATAATAAAGGATTTGTTTTTCATTGGTTTTGTTTGTGGAGATGCCGTTTTACGGTGTCTCCACATTTTTATTATGTGCCGCCGCACGGCTTTGGTTGACAATCCAAACGCCAGTGAAAACCAGCACCATAGCCACCAATTTCTTCCAAGTGATGCGGTCCAAGCCAATGGCAATGCTGATGAGCGTGGCAATGATGGGTTGCACATAATTGTACATGCTGACCAAGGTCGGACGCAGCCTTTTCTGCCCGACGGGAATCAGGAAGTAGGCGACGAAAGTGGCGAAAACCACCACATAAGCAACCTGCCACAATATCTTGCCATCCATCTGGCCGAAAGGCAGTTGGAAGAAATGCCGCGCATTGAACGGCCAGGCCACCAACATCGAGAAAAGAAACATCCATTTCATGAAAGTGACCACATTGTATTTCGTAATCAGCGGGCGGAAAATGCCAAGATAGAGTGCGAAAGTCAGGGCGTTGAGGATGGTGAGTACAATGCCCATAGGCTTGGTTTCCGTTACGCCGCCGCCAAGTCCTACCGAATTGAAAATCAGTAATAACACACCTGCCAAACTTACCAAAACGCCCCCGATTTTCTTGAAAGTGATAGGTTCTTTCAAGACGATGGCGGCCACAAACATCGTCATAATCGGCGTGCAGGTGTTGGTGATGCTCAGGTCGATGGAGGTCGTCATGGTGATGGCCTTCAGGAAACTCATCTGCGTCAGGAAAAGGCCGAGCATGGATGCCACAAAGATTTGCAGCAAATCCTTCAGCGGCACCTTTTCCTTGGGCATGAAAAGCGACAAGAGCCAAAACAAAAGGGCGGCTCCTGTCGCTCTGAGGCAAAACAAATCCATCGGGGTCAACACATGTGCGTTGGAGATGTTCTTGCAGCACACGATGTTGAACCCGAAGATGCAGTAGGCACCAAAGCACGCGAGGTGCCCGATGAGTGTTGACTTGTTATTCAATCCAGTAGACGTAATTCTCCTTACGCGGCTTGGCTTCGGGATAGTCGCCATTCACATAGCCGAGGATGCAATTGCCGATGCCGACATACTTTTCGGTATCGATGCCAAGTCCAGCGAGGATGGCTTTGCCTTCATCGGTCGCAAACACTTCCTTGGCGCGATGAATCCAGCATGAGCCTAAGCCTTTGGCATGGGCAGCATTGAGCAGGTTGCCCATGACGAGCGAGCCGTCTTCCTTCCAAGTCATGGCAGCGGTGGTGTCGGCCAACACGACCAGAACCACGGGCGCACCATAGAACGGGTCCATGTCGTTGTCAGGACCGAAAACGGCGGCGTTGAGCTTGCTCAGCCTGTCGCGCACCTCACGATTGGTGACAGCGATGATGATGGGGGCTTGGCGGTTCATGCCCGTCGGGGCGTAGGTGCCAGCCTTGCAGATTTCTTCGATGACCTCGCGCGGAGGCACTTCGTCGGTGTAGCTGCGCACGCTGCGGCGCGTCAGCAGGTCTTGCATGGTGGTGTTCATGGTTGTTGCTTCTTTAGTGTTTTCGTTTGTTCCATTGGATGCTGAGCTTGTCGAAGCGTCCTTGTTGCAGCAGCCGCTGACGAGCAGGGCAAGGGCTGCGATGATTAATGTAAGTTTTTTCATATTAATGTTAATGTAATTTGTTCTGTTCGGCAAAAGTAGGGATTATTTCATTCAAACAAACTCATCTCTCCGGATGGCTTAATCCTCGTTTTTCCCAAGTGCTTGTAAGCCAAATCGGTACATTCACGACCACGGGGCGTGCGCATGATGAAACCTTCCTGAATCAAGAACGGCTCGCAAACCTCCTCGATCGTGCCGGGGTCCTCGCCCACCGCCGTGGCGATGGTGTTCACGCCGACGGGGCCGCCCTTGAACTTGTCGATGATGGTGGAGAGAATCTTGTTGTCCATGTCGTCAAGGCCATGCTCGTCCACGTTGAGGGCCTTCAGGCCGATGCGGGCGATGTCGATGGTGATGGTGCCGTCGCCTTGTATTTGGGCGAAGTCGCGGACGCGACGCAACAAAAGGTTGGCGATACGCGGCGTGCCTCGGCTGCGTCGGGCAATCTCGAAAGCTGCCGTGTCGTCGATGGGCACGCGCAAAATACTCGCCGAGCGTTTCACGATTTTGGCCAAGGTGTGCGCATCGTAATATTCGAGGCGTAAATTGATGCCAAAGCGCGAGCGCAAGGGAGCCGTAAGCAAGCCGCTACGGGTGGTAGCGCCAATCAAGGTGAAGGGATTCAGCGTGATTTGGATGCTACGCGCACTCGGACCCGTTTCAATCATAATGTCGATGCGGAAGTCCTCCATTGCGGAATAGAGATACTCCTCCACCACGGGACTCAGGCGGTGAATCTCGTCGATGAACAGCACGTCGTTGGGTTCAAGGCTGGTGAGCAAGCCCGCAAGGTTGCCCGGCTTGTCTAAGACGGGGCCTGAAGTCATCTTCATGCCCACGCCCAACTCATGCGCTATGATGTGCGAAAGCGTTGTCTTGCCCAAGCCCGGAGGGCCGTGCAGCAAGGTATGGTCAAGGGCTTCGCCACGCTGGGCGGCGGCCTTCACGAAAACGCGCAGGTTGTCAACCACTTGCTTTTGTCCGGCAAAACTGTCGAACAAGTCGGGGCGCAGGGCGTTTTCGAGGTCTTTCTCGGCCTTGCTCAAATGGGAAGCGTTGGCATCAAGGTTACTGTTCATGGCCATAGCGTTGGGGTAATCCATGTCCCTTTCAGGGTGATGTAAAGCAAAAGTTTGGGCATTGTCATTACTATTTCAGCCGCAAAAATAATAAAAAACGACGGATTTAGCAGAATAATAGTATTTTTGCAGTCTAAAACATCCATTATGAAACGACTTTTTTGCCTTTCGGTATTGATGATGATTGCCGCTTTTGCTTTCGCGCAAAACAATGGTTCAGTGAACATTAACCAAGACAGCCGCATCGACGACCTCATCGCCAAACAGCGAAGACTTTATGTCGTCGACAGTTCGTTCAGCGGCTATCGCATCCATGTTTTCATGGAAATCGGCAACGATGCGCTCCAACATGCCGAAGAAGTGAAAAGCCAATTTGAAAAAGCTTTCCCCGACATTCCGATTTACCTGACTTATTCGGAGCCGTATTTCCGCCTGCGTGCGGGCAACTTCCGCAACCGCGTGGAGGCCGAAAAATGCCTGCGCCGCATCAAGCCAAGGTTCAAGGAGGCTTTCGTCACGGCGGATATGATTTATAGGCCGAAATTTGATTAAAAAGTTCGTGGCTCAGGCCACGAACTTTTTCACATTTTCCACTACAATACCGAGTCTAAGCAAAAACGCCTCTTCGGTGGCAAAGCCGATGTGTGGCAACATAATGAGATTGGGTGCGCCAAGCAAAGGATTTTCAGGCTTCAAAGGCGGTTCGGTGCCGTAAACATCGGTGGCGGCAGCGGCTATCTTGCCTTGCTTCAAGGCATCGGCCAAAGCCGTTTCGTTCACCACAGGGCCGCGAGCGGTATTAATTAATATGGTGCTCGGTTTCATCAGGGCGAAGTCCTTCGCGGTGATGAAGTCGCGGGTGTCGGCGTTCAAGGCGATGTGCAGGGTGTCGATGTCCGATTCCTTCAACAAAGTCTCCTTGTCGACGAAAGTCACGCCGTCGACTTGCTTCTGTGTGCGGTTCCAAGCCAGCACCTTGCAGCCGAAAGCGTTGGCAATCTTGGCCACGCGCTGCCCGATGTTGCCCATACCGATAATGCCGATGGTCTTGCCCCCGATTTCGCGTCCGGGCATAATGCCCTTGCGGTTACATTGGCGCGTAATCGCATCGTTTTCAAGCACTTTGCGATAAAGGTCTATCATTAATGCGATGGCCAACTCGGCCACGGCCTCGGTGCTGTAGCCTGCCGCGTTTTTCACTACGATGCCGCGACGCTCACATTCCTCCAAGTCGATGTGGTCCAAGCCGGTGAAGGCGATGGAGAGCATCTTCAGGTTGGGGCAAGCGTCCAAGAAGTCCTTGCGCAGCGGGATGTTACTCTCGATGACGACTTCCGCACCTTCGGCGCGGCGTTTCAGTTCGTCGAGGTTCTCGTTGCGGTCGGGATAAACAATCACCTCGTGGCCAGCCTTTTTCAGGCCTTCGCAAGCGGCCTCAATCTGACTGACTTTCAAGCCCAAAGGCTCCAAAAAAACGATTTTCATTTTGCGGCAATCATTTCGATTTCGACCAAGGCCTTCTTGGGCAGTTCCTTCACGGCGAAGGCGGCGCGGGCGGGATAGTCGCCTTTGAAATACTTGCCGTACACTGCGTTCATCTCGCCAAAGTAACTCATATCAGCAAGATAGCAAACGGATTTCACCACATTGTCGAAGGTGCAGCCCGCCTCGTTGAGGATGGCTTCGAGGTTTTTCATGCTTTGCTCGGTTTGGGCAGGAACGCCTTCAGGCATTTCGCCCGTTTCGGGATTGATGGGCAGTTGGCCCGAAATGTAAACGAATCCGTTGGCTTCAATGGCCTGACTGTAAGGCCCGATGGCTCCGGGAGCCTTTGTCGTTGCGATAACTTTTTTCATTGCTGTTGATTTTATTGAAAAATTGATGGATTTCTGAGTGCAAAAATAAGAAAAATGTTACTTTTGCAAGTTGAAATATTTAACTGCGTTGAATCAAAGATTTCGACAAGCCTAATATCCAATTCATTCATTATGACATTCAAGGAAATACTCCGCAAACTCAACAACCGCTATATGTGGGCCACATTGGCCTTTTTGGTGGTCATCCTTTTCATCGACCAGTTCAACCTGTTCGAGCAACTCCACTTGCGCCACTCACTGAACGACCAAAAACAGCAAATCGAATATTACGAGGGCGAGATTGCCAAAGACAAGGCCTACCTCGATGCCTTGAAGAACGACACCGCCACGATGGAGAAAGTGGCGCGCGAGCAATACCTGATGAAACGCGACAACGAAGTGGTCTATCTAATTGAGACTCAAGAATGAAGCACGCCTTCCGCATCAGGATTCTTCCCCTCATTTTGCTCCTTTTTTTGGCGGAAACCTTGTTTTCCCAAACCTTTTCCCTTAGCGGCAAAGTCACCGACGAGCGCAACCGCCAGCCTTTGGCCTTCGTCAATGTGGTGATTAATGACGGGCAGCACGGCGTCATCAGCGACATCGACGGACGCTATGCCATCAGCCTTGACGAACCCATCTTGAAAGTGAAGTTTTCGTCCATCGGATACGAGCCCAAGGAAATCACCTTGCAGGCGAACCCAAAAAAATGCAACATCGCGCTCACGCCCAAGACTTTCGAGTTGGGCGAAGTGACCGTCGAGGCCGGCGAAAACCCCGCCCATCGCATCATCGACAGCCTCATGGCGCACCGCAAGGCCAACAACCCCAATTCGTTAGGCTCTTACCGCTACAAGTTGTATGACAAGATGGTCTTCACCATCGACAGCAGCAGTTTCGGACAGGCCGTAGCCAACGACACCATCAAAGAGAGAAACGACCTCAAGATTTTTGACAGCATCCTGAAAAAGAGCGACTTGAT
>Ga0326514_10000385_pt1 | contig 30458 bp, 23 predicted proteins | sample 3_2548_0518_D_FD_203653 | JGI IMG/M metagenome (GOLD analysis project Ga0326514, IMG submission 203653) | Bovine rumen microbial communities from UC Davis, California, United States - 3_2548_0518 | ecosystem: Host-associated > Mammals > Digestive system > Stomach > Rumen | place: USA... | reverse complement strand
TACTCGTACCAAGAAATCGGCGACATCACGGGGATGAGCGAGGCACAGGTGAAAGTGAACATCTTCCGCGCCCGCACCGCTCTGAAAAACAAACTGAAAAGCATCGACAACATAATAGACATAGCGTCATGAAAACGAACATCACCACCGACAACTACGAAGCCTATCTCCTTGACTACATGGAAGGCAACCTCAACGCCGACGAAACGAAGCAATTGAAGGTTTTCGTTGCGACCCAAGGCTTGGACTGGAACGAGCTGACCGCTCCCCTGCCCTATCTCGAAGCGCCGCAAGTTGCCTACGAAGACAAGGAAAGGTTGAAACAAAGGCCCCTGAGCTTGTCGAAGGGCCGAAGAAAACAGACTATCGTGCCGCTCTATGTCAAGATTGCCTCGGCTGCCGCTGCCGCCGGGCTGCTGCTCACCGTGTCGCTATGGCCCGAAAAGTCGATGCCCAAGATGGAACCCATTGCCGAGTTGAAGCCCATCCTTCCTGGAAGGCTCATCACCGCAAGCGAAACCGCAACGACCTTGCCGCCACGAACCGTTCAGTTCGTTCAGCCGCATGTCGTCAAGAAAGTTTTCAAGAAAGAAAAACCGATGGTTTCCGAAAACGTTGCAGAAGCCATTTCAGAAAGAGCAGAAACGCCGCTTGTGGCCCAATTGGAGCCTCAAAAAGCACATATTCTGCCGACCTCCACAACCTTCAACGAACCCGATTTTGACCTCTTGACCTATCGCATGGACACCCATTTAGCCTTGGCGCAAATCGAAGCCAACCGTTTCAAGGACTTTTCGGAAGATGAGGACTATGACCGCGAACTTTCGCTCATAGGAAGAGGCCTGCTTTGGTTGACGAATGGCCGCCACGACAGTTTCGCAAGCCTCATCGGTGCGGGCGTAAGCAAAGCCAAGCAAGACCTCACCGAGGCCGCCACCGACATGGCCTTGGCAGCCTACAGCAATTTCAACGAACAATTTGAGGAAACCAAGGAACGCTGGGAAGAGAAACAGGAGAAATAATTTTTTGGCACGCAGAAATCGCAGAATCTAAGGAAGCCTGACGGACGCTTGTTTTGCGTCGCATCGCGATTCCCAAAATTCTGCGGATTCTGCGTGAAAGGTATTCCCAACGCGAGAAAATCAGAAATTGATGCTGAAACCGAAGCTCAGCGGATGCACCTTTGCGTCGCTCATGTCGAACATTGGCAGGATGGCATAGTTGGCGAAAAAGCCCAAATTCCTACCACCCACGCGGAGCGAAGCATCCAACTTGAACTGGTTCACCCGAGCAGTGTAATAACTCTTGATTTGCGACCCGTCGGCATACTTCACGCGGTTCCACTGCGCGATGCGCAAGCCACCCGTCACACCTGCATCAATGTACATTTTGCGCGTCGGGCGGATTTCAAGCATCAAAGGCACTTGCAAAAACAGCGTGCCGTTCTTCGTGTTCTTGACGATTCTATTGGGGTCAGTCGGGACAATGGTATAAACCACATTTTCAGGATTATACTCAACGGTGATGTCGTTGTTCCAACTGAAATTGTTCCAGCCAATACCCACGCCCGTAAACAGACCCACAATATGTCTTTTGCTGAACGCGATGCCCACATCGGCAATGTTGAAGCCGAAATACCAACTGCGCAACGGCCTAAGACCCAACCCTTGGGCACCATTGTTTGTGCTCGCCGTGCCCACTGGCATGTTGAACAGCATGTTCAAGCCTGCCTCAAAGCCGTTCCAGTTGGCATCAAAAAGGAGGTTCTTTTTCTCGGGGCGCTTGCCTTTGGGTTCAGGTTTTTCAGGCTCGTCTTTCCTCGGCTCTGGACTATTGTATTGGTAATCATAATGATACTCATGGTTTCCGCCATACTTTTTCTCAAAACGATCTCCCCATTTCTCCATTTTGCGGCCCCATTCTTCCATATCGGCACCCCATTTTTCGATGTCTTGCTCAAACTTTTCCCAGTCCACTGAGTCGGAGAGTTGTTCCATGGTTACGCCAAGTTCGCGCATCAGTTCGGAAAGCTCCATCATGTCAGAAGTGTTCGCCGATGTTTGCGTTCCATCCTTCTTCAAATTCCAGTCGCGGTTGGATTCCGCCTCAAAGAAAGGCTGGGCGTTCTTCACCACTTCTCTCAAATATTCATATTCAAGATCTTTAAGGTCATCATCAATGTTAAAAGCCATGTTCCATTGTTCGCCACTCTTCTCAATTTTTACCATATACTTTAAACTACTGGTATTCAATTTGCCAACACTTTTCGCCTCACCACAAAAAACATGGCAATCGCCCGTCAGAATAACATCACCCGTTCCTTTTGAACAGATATAAACATTGTTATAGTTGACAGAAAGACTCAATTCGCCCGTGCCAACCTTGCTTATGGAAAGATTCTGGCCCTGCAACTTGTCTCTGGAACGGACTCCAGCCGTGCCCGAAACCTTCAAGTAGGTCAGATTCGGAAAAGTCACGCCACGGGTTCCATTACCTTCAACATACAAAACGCTGTCTTCAACATGGTATCGCACGCTACGACTCCCATGGTCATTAAAAGTCAGTTTGTTACCTTGCTGCAACCACACGCTGCCAGTGCCACTTACAACCAAAGTGTTGATTTTGCTCCCGTCCCCATCTGGAGTAGGAATCAATGTTTCTTGCGCCTTCACGCTTCCGAAGGCCAGCAGCAGCATCGCTGCAAAAATCAATCGTTTTTTCATTTCGTTTAGGTTTTAATTATTTCTCTTGTTACTTTTGTTCTTCGCGAAAACATCAGTAATACGGAGAAAGGGGAAAAAAGTTACAGGCTAAAACAGACTTTTTTTCATAAAAACTCGACAAATCCATAAAACAACACATAACCTACACTATATTATGTAATTACAATTTTATATCACACTCAAAAAGTAACTTTTTGCAGGTAATATCAGCCTTTTACGGTAACTTTTTGCAGGTAAAATCGGTTCTCCACGGTAACTTTTTGCAAGTTGTGTGTCCTCAAAGTCCATTCTGGCGCGGTTCATAAAAAGCGAAAAAATAGCATTTGCGCTCGGCGGTGAGCGTGTCGCCTTCGGTCAGTTCCAACTTCACATACACCTTCTTCAAGTCGGCTTTGCGCAAACAATCGCTCAAGCCTTCAACGACGAATTTACGATTCTCGTTAGCCTCCAACTTCACCTGCAATTCTTGTTCAAACAGCGGACGGTTTTCAAGGTCGCACACCGTGACGGACAACGTGCCGTCGATGTTGCGAAGCAAGTCGGAAGTGACGAAAACGCCGTAATCCTTTTGGTCAATGCTTAAAAGCACTGGCGCATAGAGCGTTTTCAACCTTTCTTGCAACACTTTGGGACGACCGTAGTAGTCGATGGACGACCACGAAGTCACGGGCCAAGCATCGTTGAGTTGCCAATAGAGCGTACCCATGTTGTATGGCTTCGCCGTGCGGTGCGCCTCAATCGCGATTTCCATTCCGTATGCTTGCGAAAGTTGGCTCAAACACACATACTCCTCAAAGTCTTTCGGCTGAATGTCAGGGAAATAGCGTTTGATAAAGTCGTCAATCTGGCGCGTGCCACGGGCGTGTTTTTGGTGCGCCGCGATGACCTCGGCATCCATACTCAATTCCTCGCCTTGCGCGATTTTCAGCAAGGTTTGGTAATCGGGATAGCTTTGGTAGCCATATTCGCTATTGAAACGGCCCACCTTTTCGCGATACATTTCGTAAGGCAGCTCGCCCCACCAAACGCCCCAATAATGCACGTCGCCTTCGGTCAGGCTTTCAGGGCGACCCCAGCCTTTCGAGGGCGAACTCGGCCAATAGGGTCGTGTGCCGTCGAATTGCGCAACGGCTTGAGGCAGAATATTTTCAAACAATCGGTCGTATCCTGCTTTGATGGCTTTGTCGTCTTCCTCGCTCCAATTCAGCGACTTTTGCCAGCCCCAGTTATAGTAGCCTTCCGAGATCTCGTTGCCGCCGCACCACAAGGCCAACGACGGATGCGAAGCCAATCGTCTCACCTGCTCCTCCGCCTCGATTCGGGCATTTTCAAGAAAAGCCTCGTCGTAGGGATACATCGTCCCTGCATACATAAAGTCCTCCCAGACCAAGATCCCCAACGAGTCGCAGATATTGAAGAAGTTATCCGAGGGATAGATGCCGCCTCCCCACACACGCAGCATATTGAAATGCGCGTCTTTGGCCATTTGGATCAACTTCAGCGTGTTGTCGGCGTTAATCCAAGTCTCGATCATCTCCTCGGGAACATAGTTGGCACCTTTGGCATAGAACGGCACACCGTTCACCTTGAAATAGAACGCCCGCCCGATGCTGTCAGGCTCATCTATCATCTCGAAGGTTTTAATACCAGACCATATTTTCTTGAAATCCAAAACCTTATCCCCGTCTTTTAGGAGAACATCAAAGACATAAAGCGGTTGTTCGCCCATCTCGTTTGGCCACCATAATTCTGGATTTTCAATTTCAAAGTTCAGGATCTCATTTTGGGTACCGCCATTAAGGTGTATGTTTTTCTGGCTGTTTTTCTCACCATTGACATAGATTTCCGCCACGTAATTTCCTTCAGCCTTACTTTCCACATCAAGGCACAAACGCATCGTAGCCTTCTCGTTATCAATGTTTTCTGTGAGAATATATGCATCTTGCAATTTCGCATTCGACCAACCAATCAATTCCACCCGTTTCCAGATGCCCACATTCTTATACCTTGGTGCCCAGTCCCAGCCGTGCTGATAGGGTGCCTTGCGCGAAACGGCATATTTTTCGGGCAATCGAGGCTGATGTTGCTCATACAAAGCCAATTGCGTGCTGTCGTAACGAATGAAATGCACTTCCAAAAGGTTGTCTTTCTTTTTCAGCAAGTCTTTCACCTCGTGTTTCCAAACGCGGAATTGGTTGTCGGCAAAGAAGAGTCTTTCGCCGTTCAATTTCACTTCTGCGTAGGTGTCAATGCCATCAAAAACAAGTTCAACTTTCTCTTTATCAAGTAATTCCTTATCTGCATCGAAACGCAAGGTGTAGTCCCAAGGATGGTCGGAAATCCAAAGCAATTGGTTTTCCACCGTGCCGAGATAAGGATGGGGGATCAGTCCGTTTTCGTACAGGCTTTGCTGCACCACCGAGGGCACATCGACCTGCATATTAATATTTAAGGTGTCGCCCGTGAGCGTCCAGCCTTGGTTGAGGAGTTGTACGACGACGTTTTGCTTTTCAACTTTTTGACACGCTGAAAAGGCGAATGTCAGGAGAATTAAAGGAAGTAGTTTTTTCATTTTGAGTTTTTTTTGGCACGCAGAATGCGCAGAATCTTGGGAATCGCAATGCGTCGCAAATTTTGCAGCCGATAGGTTCTGCGATTTCTGCGTATTTATTATTTGGCACGCAGAATGCGCAGAATCTTGGGAATCGCGACGCGACGCAAATTTTGCAGCCGGTAGGTTCATATAATTCTGCGTATTCTGCGTGAGTCAATTAATTCTGCGTGAGACAATTACGGGTTCAACAATTTTTCCATTTCGTAAATCAAGTCCTTGTTCGACTCAGTCCAGACCATCGTCGCACCGGTCGCGTCCTTTTGGTCGGGATAGAGTTTCTCGTTGAAGCGCGGCACCCAATGCGCCAACGAGGCGTGACAATGCACCGCGCCCGTCATATTCAAGATGTCCTTCACGTTGCCGAGGTTGATGCCGCCGCCGGGCATGATGGCGATTCGGTCGCCGTAGCGCAACTGCATCTCCGCAATCATCGGGACACCTTCAAGAGCCGTGGGCTTGCCGCCCGAAGTCAGGATTTTGTCGAAGCCGAGTTCAATCAGTTTTTCGACGGCCTCGAAAGGCTTCACGCAGGCATCGATGGCGCGGTGGAAGGTGAACTTCAGCCCCTCGCCAGCCTCCATCAAGGCCTTAATCGTCTCAACGTCAAGTTCTCCCTTGTCGTTCAAGGCCCCGATGACCACACCCTCAAAGCCGAGTTTCTTGCAGAGCATAATGTCGGTTTTCATCATCTCGATTTCGTCCTCGTCGTAGATGTAGTTGCCCGGTCGCGGACGGATGAGCACGCGCATAGGGATAAAAGAAATGTCAATGGCCTTGGCCAAAGTTCCAAACGACGGCGTAACGCCGCCCACTTCGAGGCACTCGCAAAGCTCCACGCATTGGGCGCAGCCGTCCATCGCGTTCTGCAACGACTTGATGCCGTTGGCACAAATTTCCAGTCTAATCATAGTTTCAAAATTTTGGGGCAAATATAGCGGTTTTGTTGTTATCTTTGCACAAATTTTCCAGCAATGAAATCCAAACTTCTCACCATCCTTTGCCTTTTCGCGCTTAACGCCTTCGCGCAAAACGTCCACATCCTCCCTACCCCGCAGCAAGTGAAAACCGCTGAAGGCCAGTTTGTTTGGGACGAGAATGTCGTCCTCACCTACGATGCCTCCGATGCCGAAATCAGCCAAATCGTCACGATGTTTCGGCAGGATTTGGACCGAATCAGCGGCAAGAAAGTGCAGTTTTCGCGCGGGGTCATCAAGGGCAAGCACTTCATCGAACTCATCAAGACCGACCACCTCGGCATCAGCGAAAACGAGGACCAAGCCTATCGCCTGACCATTAATCGCAACTTTGTGAGGATGGAAGCCACCACCAACACAGGACTTTTCTACGCCACGCAAAGCCTCAAGCAACTTTATCGCTACGCTTTCCTGCAAAGCAAGGGAAACGAAATCGCCATCCCCTGCATGACCATCACCGACTGGCCCAACTTCAAGATTCGCGCATGGCAGGACGACATCAGCCGAGGGCCTATCGTCAGTATGGACTATTTGAAACGCCTCATCCCGCAAATGGCTGAGTGTAAACTGAATGCCTTCTCGCTCTACACCGAACACACCTTCAAGACCAAGTGCCACCCCGACATTGCCCCCACTGATGCCTTCACCGCCGAGGAAATCAAGGAATTGGAGGAGTTTTGCAGACCTTATCACATCCAAATCATTGGCAATCAGCAATGTTTTGGGCATTTCGAGGAGATTTTATGCAACCCGTTTTACAGCCATTTGGCCGACACAAAATGGAACCTCAACCCCGCCAAAGAGGAAACCTATCAATTCCTTGAAGACCATCTTTGCGAGGTGGCAAGAGCCTACAAGTCGCCGTATTTCAACATCAACTGCGACGAAACCGAAAGCCTTGGCCAAGGCTATGCCAAAGCATACGTTGATTCCATCGGCGCTGAAAAGGTTTATTACCAGCATATTAACCGCGTCAATCGGATGCTTCGCCCCTATCGCAAGCGTGTGATGATGTGGGGCGACATTGCTGACAAGCATCCCGAAATCCTTGCCAATTTAGACGACGACATTTTCCTCATCGCGTGGAGTTATGTGGACAAAAACGATTTCGACGACTTCCTGAAACCTTACAAAGAATCGGGGCGGAGCTTTTTCGTCGCGCCTGGCGTGAGCCTTTCGGAACGGGTATGGCCCAAGCATTACGAGTTCAGAAAGAACATCAGCAACCTTTGCCGCGACGGATACAAAAACGGCGCTTTGGGTGTCATCAACACCTGCTGGGATGACTTTGGCGAGTCGTTGATTAACAGTGCGTTATATGGATTGGCTCTGGGTGCTGAGATGAGCTGGAATGCGGTTTCCACCGATGAACGCAACGCCGAAGCCAACTTTGCCAACCATTTCTTTGGAAGTACCTCTAACACATTAATCAACTATCTTGACAGCATCTCCGAAATCTCCAAAATTGACGACATCGGTAAGTTTAGCGCATTGACTGAACATATCACCCCTTTTTACCCATCTCAAATCGCTGATTCCACTAAAAAGGCTAACCAATTACTTTTTGAAAAACTGGATCGTTTAGAACTAATTGAATGGGCTACGGTCGGAAAAATCAAAAAAAACAGGGGCATGATAGACAATGCCATCTATTCGATTATGCGAATGAAATGGTGTACCCTCCGCAATATTGCGCGTTGTCAATTATACAAAACATACAATGATCCAACAGAGGAAAACGTTGATTTCAGTCAGCACATGATAAATGGATTGTTGTGGCACCTTCATCAATTAAAGAAAGAATATGTCAAAGTATGGAACATCGAAAGCCGCCCCTATTGGCTGGATGTCAATATGAAGAAATACGATGACATTGCCCGAGAATTACAACAACTTGAATACCTGCCATTTATCGAAGCCATAACCGATGAAAAAGGGCACACTGCCATTGCTTTGAAAACCATTTTTGGCGATAAGGAAATCCGCTATACAGTTGATGGGAAAGAAGTTACAAAGAGTGCTCCAGTTTATGAAAATCCTATCCAACTTGAGCGACCTTGTCTCGTCAAGGCGGCTTGCTTCGATGAAGTGGGCGAACCGACCTGCACCGAGCGTTATTTCTGCTACCACAAAGCGATGGGACGTCTGAAGCAGTTGAACAGTCCTGCGGGCAACTACCGCCCAGAATATTCCGGCGGCGGCGACAATGCCCTTGTGGATGGCACGCTTGGCGGCGGCGACTACAAGGATGGCCGCTGGCAGGGTTTCTACGGCACAGATGCCGACATTGAAATCGACTTGGGCACTTGGACGAAGGTCAACGCATTGAATATCGGCTTCTTGGTCAATGCCCACGACTGGATCCTGCGCCCCGACACGATACAAGTTTACGGTTCCTACAACGGAAAGGATTACACCCTGCGCGGTACTTTCCCCCTTACCACCGAAGTGACCCGCGAGGGCAATTTCACCTTCCGCGAGCGTTTTGAGATACCGATTTCCACCCGTCTGCTTCGCATCGTTGTGAAGAATCCAGGAAAACTGCCAGAAGGTTTGCCCGGAGCGGGATTTGATTCTTGGATTTTTATGGATGAAATCGTGGTGGAATAGAGGAAAAACGCTAATTTTGCAGCGAAAAACCCGTTTCGCTATGCAACCTATGAGACTCTACACCGCAGGCATCGCCGATTTTGAAAGCATCAGACAGGCTGGACGTGTCTATGTTGACAAGACCGACCTTGTTTACAAATTGTCGCACGAATCGAAATTCGTCTTCTTAAGCCGCCCTCGCAGGTTTGGCAAGTCGCTGCTTTGCAGCACGTTAAAATACTATTTCCAAGGCAGGAAAGACCTTTTCGAAGGCCTCGCCATTACTGAATTGGAAAAAGACTGGAACAAGCATCCTGTGCTGCATTTCGATTTGAGTGCCTGCAAAAACCAACCCAACCTTCAAGAGATTGTCAGGACTTTGGAATGGGAACTGAAAGATTATGAACGCCTCTATGGAAGAGACGAGACGGAAACCACCCCGGGGAAACGCCTCAGAGGGCTTATCGAACGCGCCCACGAACAGACGGGCCTGAAAGCCGTTGTCATTTTGGACGAATACGATGCGCCTTTGTTGGATTACTTGCACAAACCCGACCAACTTGAAGAGGTGCGCCACATTATGCAGGAGTTTTACCAGACAGTCAAAATTTGCGACAAGGACGAGCAGTTTGTCTTCATCACAGGCATCACCAAATTCAGCCAACTGAGCATCTTCTCCACTTTGAACAATCTGCGCAATATCTCGATGGAGCCGACTTATGCTGCCCTTTGTGGCATCACAAAAGAAGAACTGCTGACTGTTTTTGACGAAGACATACAAATGGTTGCCGACCGCTACAAGCAAACAAAAGAGTGGATGATCGACCGCCTGAAACTCGATTACGACGGCTATCATTTCTGCGACGGCTCGCCCGACATCTTCAATCCTTACAGTTTGATGAATGTATTTGTTTCTCAACGACTTGATTACTATTGGTTCGGTAGCGGGACACCGACTTTCCTCTTTGAGGAGATGAAGCGATTCAACACGAATCTGTTGGAATTGGAGCAATTGCAGGTGCCGTCCACCCAGTTCGACGTGCCCACCGAGGGAATGACTTCGGCTTTGCCCTTGCTCTACCAAAGCGGCTACCTCACCATCAAGGACTACAACTTCATTCGTGATGTTTACACGCTCGACTTCCCCAACGCTGAGGTGAAAGTCGGCTTTATGGACAACTTCCTCACCCGAATGATGAACCTCTGCAACACCAACACGAGAGGGTTCGCCGGCGACTTCTATGCACACCTTTACGACCACGACCCCGATTCGGCTATGAAATCTATGCAAGCCTTTTTTGCATCAATCCCTTATTTGGAATTTGGCGAGAAGGAATTGGACGATATTGCCAAATACGAGGCTTATTATGAGGTGCTTACATACGTTGTGTTCTCCATTTTCAATTGTCGCACCTTCACGCAGGTGAAAGTGGCTCGCGGGAAGACCGATGTCGTCGTGTTTATGCGCGATGCCGTCTATGTGATGGAGTTGAAGATGCGCGGCACGGCGCAAGAAGCCTTGGCGCAAATCAACTCGAAAAACTACGCGATTCCTTACCAAACCGAAGGAAAACCCGTAGTGAAAATCGGCATTGCTTTCTCACAGGAGACCAAGACGGTTTCGGATTGGATTATTGTAAAAGACTGATTTTTAACATTTTTTATACTCTCAAGCGATTCCATTAGGAAATTTGAATATGCAATATAGGGCTGCCGTGATACGACAGCCCTACTAAACAAACAATTCCTACCTCCTACCTCACTTCCCCCAATAATGGAAATCCTTCACTTCTTTCATCAGTTCCTTCACGGCGGCTTCCAACTGCTCATCCACGCCAGCGGCCATCTTTTCAGGAGTGTTGCGTACTTTTACGTCAGGCTCCAATTGCGTGTTTTCCAACCAATTGCCTTGCTCGGTGCGGTAGCCGATGACGGGCAGACCAAAATACAATGACGGGTCTTGCAAAGTTTCCCAAGTCACGCTCGACATGGTGCCGGGCACGGGCATACCAACCAAAGTACCCATCTTTTTGTACTTGTAAACCCAAGGCGTGCCGTGCGCGTTGCTGTAGTTGGCCTCGCCGATAATCATCACTGAGGGCTTGTTGTAGCGTCGCGAAGGCATCACGCAGGCCACGCTGTCGTTGATGACCTGTTCGAGGTATTTCTCGCCGCTGAAGAGGATTTCGATGTCCTCGTGCAGGCGACCGCCGCCGTTGAAGCGCGTGTCGATGACAATGCCGTCGCAAAGGTTGTACTTGCCAAGGATTTGCGAATACACGTCGCGGTAACTGGCATCGCCCATACTGCGGATGTGGACGTAGCCGAGGCGGCCTTTGGAGAGCTTCTTCACGGTTTCCTCGTTGTGCTTCACCCAACGGTTGTAGAGCAGTTCGTTCATCGCGCCGTGGCTGATGGGTTTCACGGTCTCGTCCCAAGTCTTGCCGCCGTCCTTGATGGTCACCAAAACGGTTTTGTCGCGCTTGTTGTTGAGCAGCGGATAATAGTCCATATCCTTCGTAATCTCCACGCCGTCAATCTTTTCGATAATGCAACCCGCTTTCACCTTGGAGTTTTTCTTGTCAAAGGGACTGTCTTCCACCACCTCAGCGATTTTGAGGCCGTCGCCCTTATAGTCGAGGTCGAGAATTACGCCAAACTCAGCCGTGGCATCGCCGCCACGACCCGAAGGACGATAGCCAGAACCCGTGTGCGACACATTCAATTCGCCCAAAATCTCACTCAGCATCTCGGAGAAGTCGTAATTGTTGTTAATGTGCTGAAGGAAAGGCTGGTAGGCTTTCTTCATCATTGGCAAATCCACGCCGTTTTTGTCCTTCATGAAGAAACGTTTCTCGGTTTGCAGGAAAACGTGGTTGAACATGTATTCGCGCTCGGCGGCAAGATTGAGTTCCATTGTGGCGTCATACTTAATCGACGTCGATTTGCCTCCCTTGTCCACCTTTTGCAGGTTGCCACCCGAAAGCACAAAGATGTTGTCGCCTTTCATGCGCAGTTGTGCGCCGCCTTGCCCCATCTTCTTCAAAATCTTCATCGACTTTTCGCGCACGTCGAGTTCCCAAAGGTCGTAGCCCTTCTCAAACGAGGCCATGAAATAGAACTTCTCGCCATCGGCGGAAAGCGCCATCCCGCTCAATCCCGACGACATCGGCGTGAGACGGATGATGCGGTCTTGCAAATGTTCCAAATCCACCTCTATCTTCTTGGTTTCCTTGGTTTTGTCATCTTTTGAGGTCTCTGAGCTTGTCGAAGAACCGTTTTTCTTATCGTCCTTTTTGCCTTTCTTGTCATTCTTTTTCTCTTCCTTCGGCTCGTCTTTCTTATCGTCCTTCTTGCCCTTTTCGGTTTCCTTCAACAGGGCATATTCCTCTTTGCTGAGGCGGAATTTGTCGTAAGCATCTTGGTTGAGGAAAGCAATGAAAGCGTCGTTTTGGCTGCCCCAAGAGGCATGGGAACGCATACCGTAACGGTTTGAACGATAAATGATTGCATTGCCATCCATCGCCCACTGCGGACTGCCATCGATATAGGCACTCTCGGTGATGTTGTAAATCGTCTTCGAGCCGTCGGCCTTCACGATGCCGATGTCGGAATAAGGGTCGCGCATGTGCGAAATCAGCGTCAGGGCAAACCATTGTCCGTCGGGCGACCATTGATAAGAGAAGCCATAATCATCCGTGTCGTAATGCTGGCTTCCATCGGTGATTTGGCGCACTTCATTCGAGGCTATGTTATAGACTTTCAGAATGTTGCGATTCTCAATAAAGGCGATTTCCTTGCCATCGGGCGAATAGGTCGGAGCAATGCGCTCGATGCCGTCGTTGCCGAACAGAGGCTCTTCATTAATTAAGGTAGCATAAGCAAAGTTGTAGTCGTCCTTGCGCTCGATGGTGGCCTGATAAAGGTTCCAGTAGCCGTCGCGCTCGGAGGCATAAACGATGGTGCGTCCGTCCTTCGCGAATGAAGGGTTGCGCTCGGCCTGCGGGGTATGCGTGATTTGCTTGGTGGTGGCGTATTCGTCCACGCCCGTCACAAAGACTTCGCCACGCGAAATGAAAGCAATCAGTTTGCCGTCATCGCTCAAATCAAAGTCGCCGATGCCCTTGAAATCTTGTTTCACCAATTGCTCCTCTGCTTGGTCGTTCACAATTTCAATATGTACCTTTTGCGGCTCACTGCCAATGCGTTGCGTGTAGATTTCGCCCATGTAGCCGTAGCACAACAAGCCGTTGTTGGCCACGCTCAAAAAGCGCACGGGATGCGTCTTGAAATCGGTCACCTTTTCCGCTTTTTCGAGGTCGTTAGCAGGGGCTTTATATACGTTAAAGTTGCCCTTGTTGCGCTCGCTCAGGAAAACAACTTCCTGATAACCGGGCAGATAGCGCGGGTCGCGGTCTTCGCCGACATTGGTCGTGAGGATGGTGTGGGTCTTTTTCTTGGCGTTGTAATACACCACATCGCGAGCCACGGACGAAACATGGTGCTTGCGCCACACATTCTCGCTGCCCTTGCGGTCGTAGTAGAGGAACGACTTGCCGTCCTTGTCGAACGACATGCTGCACACCGGCACGGCCACTACCTGCTCGGGCCGACCGCCTTCGGTGCTCACCTTGTAGAGTTCAGTAATCCAGCCCGAGGCAAACTGCACATTCTCAGCCCCTTTCATCACTTGGGCAGAGAAATAGATTTCCTTCCCATCGGGCGAGAAAGCCAAAGGCATCTCGGTTGCCGAATTGGTCGTAATACGTTGAGGCACACCGCCTTCGGCAGAAACCAAATACACATCGAAATTGCCGTTGCGGTCGGAAGCGAAGGCGATTTGCTTGCCGTCGGGCGACCAAACCGGTTCCGAATCGTAAGCGGCATTTGTGGTGATTTGCAGGGCTTTGCCGCCCGAGGCGTTCACCACATACACATCGCCTTTGTAAGTAAATGCAATCTTGTCGCCATTGGGCGAAATCACATTGTGACGCAGCCACAGAGGCTGGGCGGAAAGGTTCAGGCTTGCCGCCAAAACGAGAGTTAACAGTATCTTTTTCATAGGGTTATAGATTTTTTGTTATTCCATCTTATTGTTTGCAAAGATAGGCAATTATTTGGATTTAAAAGAAGTTGACTGTTGTTTTTGTAGTGCCGTAAATCTCAGCCAAATGATTCTGCGTCAGCCAAACATCATATTCTATTAATCTTATAATCAACAACAAATCCGACAGCAAACGACAACATTCGACTACAAACGTTTAATCAACGGGTAGGTCTTGACAGATGTCGTTTCTTTGCGGCATGTAAATCATGCGCAAAAATGGAAACCATGAAAGAAAACGAGATTGTTTTATATCAACCTGACGAAACGGTCAGATTGGAAGTCAGGATAGAAAATGAAACGGTGTGGCTTAACCAAGCGCAAATGGCTGTTCTTTTTGGGACCAAACGCCAAGCCATCACCAAGCACATCAAGAATATTTTCGACTGTGGCGAATTGCAAAAGGAAGCAACATGTTCCATTTTGGAACTAGTTCGTTTGGAAGGTTCCAGAAACGTAACACGACAGATAGAATTCTATAATCTCGATGTCATTATTTCGGTGGGTTATCGGGTCAACACCATGAGCGGCATACATTTCAGACAATGGGCGACATCAGTACTGAAAGAGCGTTTACTCAAAGGAATCCGTATCGACACCTGTCTTGCGCAAATGGAAGAGAGAATTGACCGACGCTTGTCAGCCCACGACAAAGTATTACAATCTCATGAGGAAAAGATAGACTTCTTCATCCGTACCAATCTGCCGCCCGTGGAGGGCGTGCTGTTTGAGGGCCAAGTCCTTGACGCACGCCTGTTTGCAGAAAACTTGATAAAGACGGCGCAGCAGGAGGTCATCCTCATCGACAATTACATCGACGCTTCTGACTTTGACATCCTTGAATGTCGAAACGCCAACGTGGAGGCGACCATTTTTGTGGAACGAATCACCCCAGCCCTGTTGGTATTGCAGTCCGATTGCCTCATGCAGACTGGCCGCAAAACCGAACTACGAGCCACACGCACACGAGTACACGACCGCTTCCTTATCATCGACAGCCAAGTCTATCATCTGGGTGCATCACTCAAGGACTTGGGGAGGAAACTTTTTGCCTTCAGTAAGATGGGGGTGGACAAGGCGTTGCTTATGGGACAAGTGATTTGAAAACGGCAATTGTGGCAGGCTTCAGAATGAGTTGCCGATTTGGAATGTAAGTCATTCCTTCGCTGGCGTGTTCTCTGCTGGGCATCTATGGTTGTTGCTTTTCGAGGCCATCCATGACTATGACTTGTGACTATGACCATGACTGCTTCGGCCAAGGGCTGAAATTTCAGCATTCCTGTGAAAGCGGTCATGGTCAGTGGCCATGGTCAAAAAACCCCGAAGTCTCGCGTCAAAAAACATGTAGTTTAACTTTGAACTGTTACTTATCAGTATGATAATCAATAATAAATCCGACAGCAAACGACAACATTCGACTACAAACGTTTAATCAACGACTCGGTCTTGACAGATGTCGTTTCTTTGCGGCATATAAATCATGCGCAAAAATGGAAACCATGAAAGAAAACGAGATTGTTTTATATCAGCGTGACGAAACGGTCAGACTGGAAGTGCGAATACAAGAGGATTCGGTATGGCTCACCCAACAACAAATCGCAGACCTCTTCGGGACAAAGCGTCCAGCCATCACAAAGCACCTAAAGAATATCTACTCCAGCGGAGAACTTGACGAAAGTGGCACATGTTCCATTTTGGAACTTATGGGTAACGTTGGAAGACAGATGTACTCCACGAAGTTCTATAACCTTGATGTCATCCTGTCTGTTGGTTATCGCGTGAACAGCATCAATGCAACAGCTTTCCGCCGATGGGCAAATCAAGTTTTGAAAGAATACCTGCTCCAAGGATATGCTGTCAGGCAGCAACTACAAGCTTTTCAAATGCAGTTGGACACCCGTATTGAGGAGCAAAACAAAAGGATTCGATTATTGGAAGAAAAAACCGATCTCCATTCTGAAAAGATAGACTTCTTCATCCGCACCAATCTGCCGCCCGTGGAAGGCGTGCTGTTTGAGGGACAAGTCCTTGACGCACGCCTGTTTGCAGAAAACTTGATAAAGACGACGCAGCAGGAGGTCATCCTCATCGACAATTACATCGACGCTTCTGACTTTGACATCCTTGAATGTCGAAACGCCAACGTGGAGGCGACCATTTTTGTGGAACGAATCACCCCTGCACTGTTGGTATTGCAGTCCGATTGCCTCATGCAGACTGGCCGTAAAACCGAACTACGAGCCACACGCACACGAGTACACGACCGCTTTTTAATCATCGACAACCAAGTTTATCACATAGGGGCATCACTCAAGGATCTGGGACGGAAACTTTTTGCCTTCAGCAAGATGGGATTGGACAAGGCACTGCTTATGGGACAAGTGATCTGAAACGGCAATAGCAAGAGCCAACTAATCCAACGATTCAGGCTCCTCTTCGTCACCATCATTATCGAAACCAGCATCAAAAGCCAAGAACACTTCCAGAAACGCTGTCTCGCGGAAGAAATAACTGGGGTCGTCGGTCAGTTTGTCTTCCATAAAGTGGAAACCCCAATTGGCGTATTCTTCCATTGTCTGCATCAGCATATCAACCGCCTTGCGTGGAGTCATTTCGCCTTTTTCCAATGCGATGAAATCAATGTCGGTGCGGGCAACAAGTGCGGTGAAAATGTACTCGCGAAGTTTCGGGTAGGCTTTCCGTCCTTTGACAGAATCCAAATTGCCCCAATATTGAATGGGCTGGCCACAATCTTTTATGTCAGCATAATCGCCAAAAGGCTTTTGTCTTTTTGAATACAAACCGATGAAATAGGCCATGATAAGCACTTCGTAGGCACTATATATACACAATTTACTTCAAGAGGAAACCCTCTTGATCGTATCCCTTATGATAATGGTGAATACAACTAAGAAGATTTTGAAGCCTTAGGTCTTTTATATCCAAATTACCAAATCTATTATATTGTACATTGTATCGTTTTAAACTACCTTCTGAGATCCTCTGCTCAAAGTCAACGGGGACAAAAAAAGATGCCCTTTCTCCAAGATGACAATAATATTCATTTTCATATATGACAATGCCAGCCAAATCAAGATCTCCAAAATGGATATATTGGTTTGGTATGGATTGAAGCCATTTCAACAGATCCTTACTTTGCTCTTGTGGATAACGAGAGACAAATAGAACTTTCTTATATCCTTTGAACAGGTATTTCTGATGCTCTATATAAAGGAAGTTCTCCGCATTTTCAACACCTATAATCACGACATCTTCAGAAACGCAGAAATGCTGGTAATCAGCAACAAACAGACAACAGCCTTGGGGAGGAAAAATAGTTAATAACTTACCATTCAACACAGCATCAATGGGTTGATAGCTATTCACCAAGAATCCTGTAAATGTACGGCGAGAATGAAACTTGCTATCTCCTGTTACTACAACCTGCTCAGCCCTGCTCACATTCTCCTTCGATAGTAATTCGTGTGTTTGTTCCAAATCACGAATGTCGTATTGGCTGGCAACATAATGACGGAATGAAGTCACATCAGCTACTCGTAAACCTTTCCGGCTACCATGTGTTACTGCCACTAAAATGCCATCAGTCTGCATCTGCTCAAACCAGTCGCCTTTTAAGCTACTGGCTGGCAAGATTTCTCCATTTGCTAACCGAATCAGTTTTTCTATTAGTATTACAGTCTTTTTCATCGAATGGTCAAGAGTGTTTTTACAACCGTATTGCTACGTTCATCTTTGCTGAGTGAGTATGTGTACTTATATGCCTGAGCATTATAGGTAGTTGGAGAACTGTTGATGAGATTGATGTTTCGCACATTGGCAAACTTCAAGATGCCCTCCACATTATTTGGATGCAATCTACCTATCTCGTCCATCACACAATGCAGTTTGAATTCACCGAATTTGCGAGAGATTTTGCGTTTGAAAACATTAATGAGCATGATGTTCACCATCGCTTTCACGAGGATGTCTGTGTCTTCGCTACCAACATTTGTTAGTCTTTCCTGCCAATTGGTGTCATTGTCATTCTCCTTGACTTTAAACTCCAGCTTAAAAGTGTCCGCCAATGTGATCAATTCACGTTTTTGTTCTGCATCCAACATTTCGACAAGGGTCATTAACAGTTTGACAGCTTGCTCATTGGTACGATTTAGATTGTCTTCCGATGTGAATAAGTTCAACTGTCCAATGTCATAACCATATTCATCGTCAAAATGTTTGATGTTCAGCAATTGTTGCATCAATCGGTCGTTGCTTTCAACAGCTCGCAGTTCTATTTCTTTGATGACCCCGGCGAAATTGTTTTCGCGGAAATCACGATTAATGTCGAGAATGGTTTTTTCTATGTCCGATTTATGCTGGCTCAGGTCGCTTACATCTTTAGCTATGCGCTTAATAATTGTGGCATACTGGCGACTGGTACGCACTCGATACTGTTCTATCTTGTTGTTGCTCAAAAATTCTTGCAGCTTAGCCGCGAACTCTATATAGTCCTCATCTGTATTAAACTCTGTACGGAAATGGAAGGTGTTCTGCGATGAAAAATTACCCTTGAAACGAATAACAGCTTGCTTGAAATCGTCAAGTTTCTGTTGTTGAATAGAGATCTTGTCACGCAGTTCTTCAAGGATATCTTTTAATGGTTTAACTGTTTCCCATCCGCCTGTTGTCATCATTTCAGCCGGGCAAGAAGGACCGCACATAAAAGCACGAGCCTTGTTGACGCTCTCATTTAACACCTTTTGCTCATCTTGCAATCTGAATAGCTCTGCCGAAAGATTGGAAATTTTCTCATCATACTGCTGTTTGCGCTTTTGAAATTTCTCCTGTAGATCATCAATTTTCTGCCGCACCTGCTTACGCTCATCCTTTTTCCTTTGCTCTTGTTCAAAATACTCGCGAGTATCATTTTGCCAGGAAATATAATCAGAACGATGGTCATCAATATACTTCAATTCATCTGAGACTTTTTGAAACTGATTACGTATAGCCATCAACTGGTTGACATCTACACCCAATCCTTTCAACTCTGCATCCATTTGGGCCTGAAGTTCACCTTTGTGCTGAGCGGCACTTCGTTCTTTGTTTTTTAGCTCGAAATTGATAGCTGCCTTTTGTTGGTTACTAGAACTACCCAATTCTTTCTTTTGCCTTTCATAAGACTTGCGAATGGTTTCTAACTCTTTGTCTCGCTGACCAGCAAGAATGTTTCTCTGATTTTCGATTGTTTCGATGTCTTTTTTTATCTCTCCGAACTTTCTCTGGAGTTTTTCCAACTCAGCATCGCGCCATTTCTTCAGACTTTCCTCAGATGCTGTTCTCTCTTTCTGAATAATATCTATACGATTGGGGATTTGATTGTATTCGGCATCAACGGTCATTTTCTCCATACGCAATTGCTTAAGCTGCACATTGGGTTTGCGCTCCAATTCAGTAATGTCAGCCTCCAATTGCTGTTTGCGAAGAGTTATTTTCTTGTTCTGTTCTACAATCTTTTGCTCCAACAATGCTTTCTGAACCTTCAATTCATCAGGGGTCTTGATGGTCTTTTCAATGTTGTCAGTGTCAATCTTTACACCATATATAGTATCTGATGATTCTGATATTCGTGGATTCAACGAAGTGTTATAAAGTACAGCATCCTCGTCAAGAACTTTTCCGATATTATCTTCCCAACCGCAAACATTTTCGCCTAACCATTCTATTAGCGAACCCTTCTGACGGCCTAGCATATCAGCAACCTTCTCTACCTCTGAAACGATTTGTTTGATTTCATTTTCAATTGTCACGACTTCTTTCTCACAAGCGGTTTCCAAATCTTTGCGCTGAATAGCTACCTCATTGATGATTTGGTCTATTTCTTGTTGTTTGTGGGACGAATCGCGATAGAGTTGCAATTGTTTGTCTTTCAATTCTTTTATCCTCCGTTCTTGCTCATCCATTTCTTCTTGATAGGGATTGGTCACCTTTACTCGCTGTTCTTGGAGTTTTGCATCACTCTTTGCTTGGCGCACTTCGTCAAGTAGGTTTTGGTTATCTTTCAGTTTCTGCTCATATTGGCTGCGAATAGTATCCGTTTGTTCTGTCAACTCTGTTCGCAAACGATTCTCGGTTTCCATACGTTGGCCGTCTATTTCGTTAAAACGTTGTTGACATTGCAAACGATACTCTCGCAGTTGATTATCAACATCCTGCATTAGCGCATCATATTTCGATTTGACACCCTGATTCTTGCTCGTCAAAACCTCCTCTTGGTGCTTTAGACTTTGCTGCTGAATCTTCAGTTCGCCTTCTTTATTAATTCTTTCAATAATCTTTTCTATGCCGATTTCTGTATAATGCTGCCGCTTTTCCTTTACCTTTTTCAGGAAATCGTCAATAACAGCCTCATTGCCCTTCAAATTGTCACGCTCTTTTGTGAACTTCTCGTTCTCTTCGCCCAACAACCGCTTCTGGCGAGAAAGTTCCTGACCACAGTTCGTCTCTTGTTCGGCTAATTGCGGCAAACGATTCGTATCACGCTCCAAAGCGTAATTCATTTGTCCACATAGTTCTGAAATGAGCTTGCGCACATAATCGTAATCAGTATATCTTTCAATGACTGCATCAGCATCCGTCTTAACTTTTACCTTACCATTCTTTTCTGTCTTGTACCATTTCCAAATATCTTCATACTGCTGACGGAAGTTTTTCACTTCCTCACGGTATCGGTTCAGATCGATGTCATCACTGGCAAAGTCCATCGAATCGATGATGGTATCCTTGACAACACGAGACTCCAAACTTTGATTCAAAAAAATGTTTTGTATCGTCAGCGGCACTTGTTGGTATTTTGTGCTTTCCATTAGTGAGAACCGACGCAATTCCTTGACTACCTGCTGACTATTGCCATAGATAATGTCACGAAACTCCTCATAGCCTCGAATAATGTTACTCTTGAATACTCGTGTGCCTATCTGTTCACTGATGCGTCCCCACTCATATCTCACACTTCCATCCTCTTCCACAAAGAACCTCTTGTCATATGCACAATCGACAATGCGGAATGCTGTTCGGCCATGCGATAAGAATGTCATCACAAAAAATGTCCCAGTCTCACGACATACTTCGTAGATGATATACGAGTTTTGATGTGGCAGGTAAAACTCATCATAGCCCTTTTGCCCAGACTGTGTCTTAATGCCCAGTTTGCTCTTGTCCACATTATAGAAAAACAGAATGGCTCGAAGCAAAGCAGACTTGCCAGAACCTTGATTTCCAATAAAATGCACATTTCCATCAAGCTTGATTTCTGCATATGGCACATGGGCACTATTAATAAATATAATTTTATTGAGGTATCTCATCTTTCACATCCTCATCTATGTTAATACAAAGTATAATCTGCTCAATATAATGGAAAGCGTTGGTTACTTGATAAGTTCCATCCGCTTCGTTCACAAGTTCTGCGAACCCCATACTTTCCAAGGTGTCAGCCAAAGCCTCCAGTTTTTGGCGATTTGAAATCTTATCGGGAAACATCTGGGACAGTTTCTCCCTTAGTCCTGGTATCATTGAAAGCTTCACTTCCATCTGCACCAAGCTGAATTGGGTGCCGGCATCAAAAGCCGTGTCGTATGTTTTAAGAAAATCCAGATAGTCAATCCATGAAAACAGCGATTGTAATTTGTTCTCTATAATTACTTTTGACTCATTACGACTGAAATAAAAGAACCCGTCGCCACTACTCAATTGGAAGTCTATCTGATTAAAATAGTCTTCATATTCTTGCTGGTTTTCTTCTACATCGTTATAGATGGCACGAGTATTTGCATCGATGCTGTTGCTCGATAAAAACTGCCCTCGGCTCAGTCGTTGGAAAACTTCACTTGTATATTTCATCTTGGATATATAATGGGGTATTCAATATTGTCAATGGTTTTATTCTCTTTTGTATAACGCATCTGCTCTGGATATTGTGATGCCATCTGCAAAAAGAGCACTAAGCGTAATTCTTTGTCAAGAGATTCTGTAAATGAGTAGTTCCAAATGTAGCAAAACAGGTCGTTGCTTTGTGCCACGAAACCGTTCAAAAGTTCTTGATGGTTAAACGCCCTTGTTGTTTCCGTTTGTTCCTCAAGGTAATCTGAATCCAACTTCTCGGCTAATCTTGACTTGATGTTTGCCTTCTTTGAAATTCGTTGACGAATGTTGTCTAAAATGTCAAGTGCAGCATCCTCATTGCGCAAGAAATCCAGAGAAACTCTTGTTACATACTTAGGCTGTTTTTCCATCCACACCACATTTGTTTGCGACATCAGTTCTTTTACATTGGTGGCCTGTTCTATCATAAACTGGTCACGCAGATACTTCAACTGACGTACACGTTTAACCAATCGGCTTTGGTATTCTATGCGATTCAGGTAGTCTATGATTTGTGCCGTTACAGCAATCAAACCATGTGCTGACTCGCGCAAACCATCACGCACCTCACTGACAGTTTGTTTCAGCCCATAGTCAGCCAAACTAGAGAAAAAGATTGTTTGCTCATCTATCACACGTTCTGTCTGATGAATAAGTTCTCCGATTAGTCTAGCTTTCTCATCGAAATCCTTTAATCGTAGCTCTTTGATTTTAAAGTTTGGCTCCTGCTTATATGTATCATCAACGTTACGTTTCAAGTCTATTACATTCCTGCGAGTCGCATTGTCAATACTTTTGAATGTATGCCTAATTTCTCTTAAAAAGCCTTCTCTCCTTATATTATTCTCTGCAGCCAGATATGAATTGATGCCAAGATTCAGCTTGTCAATATACATCTTGACCGACGAAATATTGATATCCTCATTGACAGCCAGAACCTCTTCAAAGAATCTTTGATAAGCATCATCTAGTTCAAGAGAATCACCCGTTTGTATGATTACTCCAAATGTGATGAGATGTTTCAATTTGTTCTCATCGCCGTCCAATGTCTCCAAGGCATCATCATATTTCACGGCAACAGTTTTGCGTTGCAGAAACATATTGCTTAGCAATTTCGCTCCACGTTGAAGCCCTCTGGTCAGTTCCAATATTGAACGGTACGTAGCCATTTGTCTCTATCAGTTATTTTTTCAATACTTTTGCATTTTTGGTATCACCCCCCTAACCCCGCCTTTCGGATTCTCAACATCACCTTTATAACGCGGAATCAAGTGAACATGAACGTGGAAAACGCTTTGTCCAGCGGCTTCGCCAACGTTGATGCCGACATTGAATCCGTCGGGGTTGAAGCGCTCTGTCAATAGTTTTTTGCAATGGTTTACCAACAACCACAATGCACGCTGTTCGTGATTTGTAAGGTCGAAATAATTGGCAACGTGGCGTTTGGGAATTATCAGCGTGTGGCCTTTGCTCACTGGATAACCATCGAAAAATGCCACAGCCGTAGCAGTTTCAGAAAGCAATTCGACCTTGGAGTTCAATCTGCAAAACGGACAGCCATTTAACAAAGTGTATTTCTCTTTGTAATCGGTTTTATTGAAATGCTTGTATTCGTATATTTCGCAATTGTCGTTGAGAAACAGGCTTTTATATGGCAAGACCACATTGCATTGATAGGTTGGCAGTTTATGTACATAATGGATGCGGAAACCTTCGTGTTTCAAATCGCGGCGAACAGCGAAATAGGCTGTCCCCGTTGGTTTTAGCAGTTCCGAAACTTCCATCAGCACCTCTGCCTGCTCATTGGGTTCAAGAACGTTCAGAACATAATTGCAAACGATGGTGTCAAAGCGCTTTGTCGGGTATTCGGGGCGATAATAATTGTCATAACCCACAATATTGAAACCTTCCTTTTGAAGTTCGTCAGTATCAAAACCAAATCCGCAACCAAAATCCAAAATCTCGCCTTTCAGAAGGTTGTTTTGTTTGAGCCACCGCGTAGGAAACGAAATCGTTGTCCGTTCTTTGGCGGTCAAGTGAGGATTGTTTTTGACCTTGTTCATTGCTGCCAATATTTGAAACCCATATTTTCCGCTATTTGCACCATTGGCGAAAAGGTTCGTCTAAAAACATTGTAAAAATCAGGTTCAGAGAGTTTTACCAAGTCGGAAACAGAATCGTAAACAATCAGATAATCTTCCAAAAGGGTATTGTTCGGATTCTTTTTGTACAACGTTTTTATCGCATTTTGCTGAACGTTTGCGAATGGTCGCAAATATTTTTCCAACGGCGGAAGATTGTTGCTTTTGGATGAATTGATGCTCGAATCGGCAGGAATCAGATTCCACAAAAGATTGTGCGACACGAAACTCCACGGAACGAAATGGTCGAGGTCATATTGTCTCGTAAATATCTGTTTACCAGTATATATGCAATTTAAACTTCCAACCATCTCGATATAGGTGTTCCAATACTGACGCTGTTTCGTCAGCGAATCACGTTGAATCGGCTTGATGAGTTTTGACGGGACATCGGGGACATTGGGATTGCGCTTTTGCAGAAATTCGGTCAAGTTCCAGAAAGTGAAATCACGCAAAATGCTGTAGTGTTCCGTCAGATAGCCAACCCAATTGTCATTGATTACAATTTCTTCGCCATAAATAGCATAAAGACAATTGTTTTCAAACCTTTGCGATTTGGCAACAACATCGTCATCGTAAGTGTATTTTATCCAAGGCGACAAAAAACGATAAGGTACATTGATAGTGAAAACGCGCAAAAACCGCTTTGTTTCATTCAGATTTTCAAGCAAATACTTCTTAATCTTTTCTTTGTCGGATTCAATTGAAATCTGAAACGTGTTTTGGATTTCAAGCGATTTGTCGAACAAAGAATCCGATTTGCCGAATGAGAGTTTGAAATAGTGAATCGGATACCAAGACTCCGCCACCATTCCAGCGATGATTTCCCAAAACGACATTTTTGTCTTCCGCTCTTTCACCACAATATCAAGCAGGGCCACAAACCAATAGAATTTGTATGTAGCCGTCGTGTTTTTGAAAACCTGCGACAGTCGAGTTACAGAGAGTTGTATGTTATCGGGTAAAGTCATACCAGTTTGTGTCTATAGTCTTGAACGACAAAATCATACCCCTTCTTCAGCCACAACGACTTGCAAGGGAATGATTCGTGCCCTGAAAATGTGAAGTTTGTATTCATAGTTTGTTCATTCGTTGATGATTTATTCACGACATTGTTTTTGTAAATAGGTGTTCATGATTGCTGAAGCAATTCCCAATGTCCGCCCTTGTCGGGGCCTACGCGGCGGATGATGCCTCTTTCTTGTAACTTCTTGGTATGACGGGCAACGATGCTTCGATTAATACCCAATCGATCCGCTATTTCTTGAGTTGTTATTTTGGGATTATCCTTCATTAAAGACACGATTTTCTGTACACTTTTCTGTACACTTTTCTGTACACTTTTCTGTACACTTTTCTGTTGCGTTTTCTCTATATTTTCCAGTGTACTTTTCAGTGTACTTTCCTGTTGCGTTTCCTGGGTAGTTTTCAGGCCACTTTTCTGGGTAGTTTTCTCCTCTTCGTTTCCTTTATTGGGCATTATGTCAAAAGCCCCTTCTTTCTGTGTAGTTTCTTGACCTTCTACCACAGTTGCGTTCAAGTTCACGTTGTTCCTTTGGAATGTAACCAAGACGCCCCCTTGCTTCGATTCAATAGAGGGTTTCGGAAGCCCCGCAGCCATAAAGCCGTCGCAAATCTTTTGCCAGCCTCGCCCCAAAGATTCCTTGAACTCTATGTTTTGGTTTTCCGTGTTCATGCACCGAATGGAGATTATTGCCTGCAAAAGTACGTTTTTTCCAAACCCAATCCCAATGTTTTCACTTCACGACAAACCTCAACACTCCTTCCCCCTCCAAAAACAGCTCCAATCCATCCCCTACATGCACCTCACCAACACCTTGCGGAGTGCCGGTGAAAACGAGGTCGCCATCCTGCAAGGTGACGAAACGCGAGACATGGGCAATGATACGGTCGAAGCTGAAAATCATGTCGCGGCTGTGGCCTTGTTGCGCCCAATTGCCGTTGAGTTTCATGCCGAAAGAGATGTCATCCTTGTTTTTCAATTCGCTGATTTTCTTGAATTTGCCAATAGGCGCAGAACAGTCGAAAGCCTTGGCGATTTCCCACGGATGCCCTTTGGCCTTGCATTGGCTTTGCAAATCGCGGGCGGTGAAGTCGATGCCCACGGTGATGGCATCATAATAAAAAGGTGCGTCTTGCTCGGCGATGTTGCGCCCTGATTTACAGATTCGTAGCACAAGTTCCGTTTCGTAATGAATTTCCTTGCTGAAATCAGGATAGGGAAACGGCTCGCCTTCGGGCAACAGCGCGGTTTCGGGCTTCATGAAAAACATGGGCTCGGTCGGGAGGGCATTGTCGAGTTCCTTGATGTGCGCCAAATAATTGCGTCCTATACAGATAATCTTCATGGCTTTCAATGTTTTACCTTCTTTCCGCCCATGCGCAAACGGATGGCAGTCACCACTTTCTTTGTATAAAGCGGGAAGTCGTTTTTCATGATCCAGTCGTAATAAGGCGGCTCCTTGCGGAAGATGTCTTCCACGCGCCGACCCTTGTATTTGCCGAACATGAAGACCTCCTTGCCTTCATCGTCGAAGATGATTTGGCCGGAAAGGTCGGCGTTCTTGTGGTGGGCTGAGAACTCGGCCAACTGCTTCATGTCGTTCACAGGGCCTTGGGATATTTTTCCCTTTGCGTCCTCGTAATCAACGCCTTGATAACGGTCGAGCATGGCGCGAAGCACATCGTAGGTGGCGCGTGTGTCGGCAATCGCACCATGAGCACCTTCCAATTCGGCGTGGCAAAAGAAACGGTAAGCACCTTTCAACGTGCGCGGTTCCATCTTCATGAAAATGTTCATCACATCGATGAAGCCACGGTCTTTGAGGTCGAAGTCGTAATCGACGCGGAGAAACTCTTCCACCAAAAGAGGAAGGTCGAATTTCAAGATATTGTAGCCCGCGAGGTCGGCGTTGCCGATGAATTGGGCGATTTCCTTGGCTTTTTCGCGGAATGTGGGCTTGTCGGCCACCATTTCGTTGGTGTAGCCATGCACTGAAGTGGATTCTTCGGAAATCGGCATTTCTGGGTTGAGCAGCCATTCGCGTTGCTCCTCCTCACCGTTCACGTTGATTTTCAGCACACTCATCTCCACAATACGGTCGTGCGAAGTGTTCAAGCCTGTGGTTTCGAGGTCGAAAAAGGCTATGGGTCGTTTCAGATTAAGTTCCATGAAGATTTCAAATTTGAGCGCAAAAATAATACATAAAACGCAGCGATATTCAATTTTTTCTTACTTTTGCCCCACTTTTCAAACAAAAATGAACATTTAGAAAGTATCAAATTATTGAAAGACATGATGGAAGAAAATGAAATGAAAGAAAAAGACGAACTGTTCTCAAAGGCAGTGAAAGCAGGCAAGAGGACTTACTTTTTCGATGTGAAATCAACCAAGAATGATGAGAAGTACATCACCATAACCGAGAGCAAGCGCCGCTTCGACGAGGGTTTGCAGCGTTTCTCCTACGAGAAGCACAAGATTTTCCTCTACAAGGAGGATTTCGAGAAGGTTTCGAAGGGCCTCAACGACGCCATCAACTTCATCGAGACGGGCGAATATCCTGCCGACTACTACGACCAGCCGGAGCCTCGCCGCTACGACAATAATGTGGAAGGCGAAAGCCATACCGAAATCGACAGCGCCATCGATAGATGGTTCGACAATTTGGACAAGTAATTTTCATCGAACAGAAAACAACAGAGGTCGCCTTGGTGCGGCCTTTTTTGTTGCAAACTGCCGAAAAACACAAACTTATCAACAAATCGCGCCAATGTTGATAACTTTCCGCAAACCACGGCAATAAAACACGGTAAAACTCGTAATTTTGTAGCGCAAATTTTGACTGAAATGGGAAAGACTATAGCGATTGCAAATCAGAAAGGTGGCGTGGGCAAGACCACCACGGCCATCAACTTGGCGGCAAGTTTGGCCGTCCTCGAATATAAAACCCTACTCATCGACGCCGACCCGCAAGCCAACGCGACTTCGGGCGTGGGCATCGACCCTAAAAGCGTGGAAACCAGCATTTACGAGTGCATCATCGACAATGTTGACCCGAAAACCGTCATCACCGAGACGGAAACGCCCAACCTCTATCTGATTCCCGCCCACATCGACTTGGTAGGCGCTGAAATTGAGATGATTAACCTGCCCAACCGCGAACAGATGATGAAACATGCCCTCGCCGATATTAAAAAGGAATATGACTTCATCATCATCGACTGCTCGCCCTCGTTGGGCTTGGTCACGGTCAATTCGCTCACCGCAGCCGATTCGGTCATCATCCCCGTGCAATGCGAATATTTTGCTCTCGAAGGTCTTGGCAAACTGTTGAATACCATCAAGATAGTGCAAACTCGCCTTAATCCTGACTTGGACATTGAAGGCATCCTGCTCACCATGTTCGACACCCGTTTGCGCCTGTCGAAGCAAGTGGTGGAAGAAGTGAAGATGCACTTCCAAGACTTGGTTTTCAACACCATCATCAACCGCAACACGCGCTTGGGCGAGGCCCCCAGTTTCGGCAAGTCCATCATCATGCACGACGCGGCCAGCGTGGGCGCCATCAACTACCTCAACCTCGCGCGAGAGATATTGGAAAAGAATCACATCACTAAAAACGCATAAACCGCCATGTCCGACAAAAACAGAAGAGCCTTGGGCCGTGGCTTAGACGCCATCCTGCAAAGTCCCGAAACCGACATCACCAGCAAAGACATCAGCGGCGATTTCGTGGCTGGTGCCATCGCCGAAATCGACATCAACCTCATCGAAACCAACCCCTTCCAGCCCAGAACGGAATTCGACGAAACAGCCTTGAAAGAGTTGGCACAATCCATCAAGGAACAAGGTGTGGTCCAGCCTGTTACGGTCAGGAAACTCGGCTACAACAAATACCAACTCATTTCCGGCGAGCGCCGACTGAGGGCCTCCAAAATGGCAGGTTTGGCCAAGATCCCGGTGTTCATCCGCGTGGCCAACGATGAGCAGATGCTTGAATTGGCCCTCATCGAAAACATCCATCGCGAGAACCTGAACGCCATTGAGGTGGCCATCTCCTATCAACGCCTCATTGACGAATGTAACATGACCCAAGAGGAAGTGAGCGACAAGGTTGGCAAGAGCCGCAGTGCCGTGGCCAATTTCCTGAGACTGTTGAAGTTGCCCGCCGAGGTGCAAATCGCCATCCGCGACGGACATATCACCATGGGACACGCCCGCGCCCTCATCAACATCACCGACAAGGAGCAGCAAATGAAACTCCTCCAGCAGATTATAGAGGGAGAGATGAACGTGCGCCAAACCGAGGAATTGGCCGAGAAAGCCAAGAATCCCGAGGCCAAGGAACGGAAACAGACCAACTTCATTCCCGAGCATTTCAAAAGCAAAATCAAGACCTTGTCGCAAACCCTGAACACCAAAGTGAAGGTGACGCGAAACGTGAAAGGCCAAGGCAGCGTGGTCATCGACTTCAAGGACGAGGCCGAGTTTGACCGCATCATGGAACTGTTCAACAACAAATAAATGCCATGCCGCGCCGCTTCTTGTTTTTGCTGGGCTTCATCCTGATTTTCGCCTTTCAGAAAACGGAAGCGCAAAATGTGGTGTTCGACACCATCGGCAACACCATCATCACCGCCGACACCATCGTAAAACAAGAGAAACCGGCCAAAGCCGCCAAGGCGAAAAAGCCGCATAGCCCGACGAAAGCCACTATCATGTCGGCCTGCCTGCCCGGATTGGGACAGATTTACAACGGCAAATGGTGGAAAGTGCCCATCGTTTATGCCGGTTTGGGCGGACTCGGCTATTTGGTTTACAGCAACTATTCCGAATATCGGGCCTACCTTCACGCCTACGAGTTCAAGACGGGCGACCTGCCCGAAGGCGTGACCCTCACCGAGCATGAAACCGATTTGGCCAACAGGTACGCCGACTCGCAATTGCAAACCTACAAGGAATCTTATCGCCGTGATTTTGAGTTCTTTACCATCCTAACGGTGGCGTGGTACGGGCTGAACATCTTGGATGCCTGCGTGGACGGGCACCTTTATACTTACGACATCAGCGAAGACCTCAGCCTCAGCGTCGACCCTTATTTGAGGCCAATGGAAACGCCTTTCAAGATGCCGCAATACGCCCAAGTGGGGCTTTCATTTACCTTGGGGTTTTGACTTCCGCCTTTGGCTTTCTGATTGGAAGTGTGCATAAAAATCCTGCAGAAATGTGCCAAGTCTTGGAAAAATTTGGCGTATAGGTCAAAATGCAGGCTGGAAAAACCGAGTTGTAGTCCAATGGGTCAAATTGCAGGCTGAAAATTTGCGGCTTGGTGTCAGGCGTTTGTTTCAAGTCGCTATCTTTGCCGCGCAGCC
>Ga0326514_10000384_pt1 | contig 30470 bp, 39 predicted proteins | sample 3_2548_0518_D_FD_203653 | JGI IMG/M metagenome (GOLD analysis project Ga0326514, IMG submission 203653) | Bovine rumen microbial communities from UC Davis, California, United States - 3_2548_0518 | ecosystem: Host-associated > Mammals > Digestive system > Stomach > Rumen | place: USA... | reverse complement strand
CCTTATAAAAACTTTCCATGATAGGGCTTGTTTTTGCTGCGAAAAAAAGAAAGGCGGGTGACGTTCTTCACCGATTGATCCGTCCGGCTCATAGATGGCCATCTTCGATCTGTATTAATCGGCTTCACTCAAGCCCATCATGCCTTTCTCGTTATAATGTGTGTTAAACTTGCGAAATAAAAAGGAGACGTGCTGCCATAGCAGACGCCTCAGAAGTTAATCCTTAATACTCGTGGGGGAACAGAATGGTTGTAACACTTCTGTCCCGTTCGGTAATGATCCAGATCTTTTGCGCGTATCCGATGCAGTAAAACCGCGGGATCGTATACGCGCTCAGAATACGCTCGCCGTTCATAACGGCCCTGTCGTTGCTTTGTTTATCCTCATCGCAAATATCGCCCCAATCCAGGGCGCGGTGGCGCAGCACGCAATGCATGCAGAAATCGCGGAAACCGTAGGTCTCTTCCATTTCGCTTTCAATGCCGCAGGTGGCCACCAATTCTCCGAGCTTCAGCTCCTCCATTTATCGCATTCCTCCTGCCTCCTTCTGAAGCGCTGCCAGGGCAGTACGCTCCATTAGAGAGGGTGTTTGGGATGCGAAGAACGGTTATTTACATATAGTATATGCTATTTTGAAGAAAAAACGAAAGAGCCCGTGTTGGGCTCAATCGTGTTCGGTCGTTCCGTTCGTTGGCGGATACTTCTTTTTCAGATCGTTTATCCCGAGATCTTTCCCGATTTGTTTGATGTTCAGGTGAAGCTTCATGCAGTCTATCGCTGCCAAGGTATATCTGGCTCCTCTCAAAAGCTCATCGTCATCGGCACCGGCCTGTTTCATCCGTTTGTACAAGTTAAACCCGACTCCGGTGTGCAGACGATGCATATGCTCCGTGGTCTTAAGAAGCAGATCGCAATAGTTGCCGTAGAACGAATAGAGTGCTTCGGCCCCTCCAACTCTGTCCTTCATCTCGTTCAGAATATCGTGGATGTCCGCTCTGTTCATAATGTTTCCTCCTTTTACGTCCGTAGACGATCTTTCATTAGACGAAGAGTTTTGCGTGCGAAAGTAAAAAGGGCTTGTTTAGCCCTTATACCCGAAGAATCGAAAAACCGCCGTATAGAGCATTTGTTCAAATTCGCGGCCGTCAAGCCAACCGGGATCGTATTGATCCATCTCGATCGGGGATAGCCCATAACGCGCCTTGCATTGCTTCCATGCAGATACAAAAATGTACGGGACAATCACCGGATAGATCAGGTAGTACATAACCCGTTTGATCATTGCTGTGAATCGATTTTGCTTCATAGCGTTCACCATCCTTTCAATAAAGGCGGAGTTCCGTTTGCGAAAAAAATAAAGGGAAGTGCTGCGTCTTTCATTCCTTCTCGCCCGCAGCGTTTATGCGGTATAGTCAACCGCCTTCCCATTAAAGAGACGGTTTTATTTGCGAAAAGGAAAGGGCTTGTTCAGCCCATTTCCAGTGCGAGCTTAACCTGCTCGCGGATAACAGGATTATTCATTTCCGTCTGAAATTCGCGTCTGTTTACCACGTTTACCATGGCTCTGGTCGCCTGGCAGTATTGTCCGTTGCAGCCGTGGGCCAAACAGGTTTCGCATTCCCTGTTGTAGGCCCGAAGCGCATCGTTAATGCTCCTGGCGGTGTAGATCCCGGTAACGTTCACTTTTCCGTTCATAGACATAGTTGCGTCCTCCTTATCCGCTTTAAGCGGTATTATTCTCATTAGAGGACGTGCAAAAATTGCGAACGGATGTTCGGGAAAAAGAAAGGGCTTGGTTAGCCCTTATAATGATCTTCTATTTCATATGATTCCATATGGCACTCGGACAAGTCTCTGTCGCCAAACGAATACCCCGCTATAGGCAAACCATTTAGCCAGCCGTGTTCCTCAAATTCTACATTAATTCCTTGATTATATAAAGCTTCTCTTTTCTGCCAAGCTTTTATATGCTCCAAAGCAGCTTCGTAGTTTGAGTAAACGGCTTCCACTCTTCGGTCGTCTCGGTCGTATTCAACGTCGTTGCACATTGACGAAATAACCACATAGATCTCTTTCATAAGATCACCTCCTATTACAGCGCCGGTTCGCATTGCGAAAAAAGAAAGGGCTTGGTTAGCCCTTCGGTTTCAATGGACATTTTTCATGCTTTTTCATCAGTATTTTGTCGCATTCTTCGTCGTTATGCATGCTGTCGTCCCTCGTGCACAGCAATTCTTGCAATAACACACAACTATGATCCGTCATCGACGGCCATCCGTCCATGTCAAAGTTGTAATTATCGCTGGCCATAAACGGACAATAGCAACAGCATTCGATCGGTTCCTCGACAGTGATCGTACCGAGTTCATAAGTAATCATTTTTATCCACCTCCTACTATATGCCGAGGTAAAGTTGCGAAAAATATAAGGGACCTGTTACAGATCCCCAGATAGTTGCACGACATATTCCAACATCAACTGGTCGGCCTCGATGTCGTCCAGTTTTACCATTTTACGCCCATATTTTTGTATTTTGTATTCGCGCTTGTATTTCGCGAATCGAAACAGCCAAATCGGAACCTCAATAAATTGGTAATACGTAAACAACAAGCCGAGTTTAATCCATTCGATCATTGTCGATCACCTCCTACTATATACAGAGGTTAAATTGCGAAAAAAAGAAAGCCCATGTTTCAGGGCTCTCATTTTGATCATCCAAGCCAATCCATCAGTTTGATTGCTCCGCCGATCAGGCCTTTTCCTGCCGTGGCGTTTCCGCCGGAGAGCATGGAACCGTCCACCTTTTCGCTTTTGAACATGCCAAACAGCAGCGCGGCGATACCTCCGAACCCGAGAACCTTACCGACGATCATCTTTTTGCCATCGCGGTCCAGTTTTTCCTTTCCGCACAGCTTTTGAAGCTCCGTCAGCATGCTCATCAGATTCTTGTACTCGTCCGTACCGGGCTTGGTCAGTGCCAGCTCCTTGATGATCCGGTCCTTTTGCTCCTGGTAGAAGCTCGGCTTTCCTTTGCCAAAGATCCGCATACGCTTTTCCTCCTTAAAATGTACTTGGACTTTCATCCATTATACAGCCGGTTACTTTTGCGATACCTTTTTCACCTGGAACTGCAGAATCTCGCCATCCTTATAAGCTGAGGGGTCATCGTTGATGGAAAGGTACACGTCGCCGGGAGCATCCTCATTGCCCGGATCCACGATCAGCTGGTTCTGCACCACCTCAGTTTTGCCAAAGAGCTTCTTGATGGCATCAAAGCCTCCGTTGGCGCCCAGGGAGGCCACCACGGCATTGATCAGGTACAGCGGAATATCGCCCACCGCAAAGGTGCCCTTTACCAGGTTGCCGCACACCAGGATGGCCGCGGCAAAGAGGAAGGAGACCAGCTGGGCAATCACGGTGGGGGCCAGCTTTTTAACAAACTCGGTAAGCAGGATGGTGGCCGCCACGCAGCCGCCGTAGGTAAGCAAAGATTCCCAAGTCATAAAGTTTTCCATATGGTATTCCTCCTATTTTGACTTAATTTTATTTCGCAGTCGGTGCACAGGGTCCATCGGCCGTCTATTGGCGTATTGCAGATGGAGCAGCGGCCGTCCTTACCGGCTTTTGATGTCGCGGATGTCGTGCTCAACCTCGTCCATACGCCCTTCCAGGCGAAAGGTGCGTTCCATCAGGCTGTTGTGCTTGTCCTGTTTCTTTTCCAGCTGCTCCAACCGATAGGCGATCAGGGCGCTGCTTTTTCGGTTGGAGATATACACCCCGATCAATGACATAAGTCCGGTAATGACGGCCGATATAACGGCGATCCATGCGCTATCCATAGGCTTCTCCTTATCCCACCGCCCCGGTGATCAGCGACTGGATCCGGTCCAGGATGTCCCTGGCGTCATCCAGCAGCTTTTCCACGGCGGCGGTATCAATGTTCGGCTGATCGGGCGTTTCCGGCTGCAGCGGCTCCGGTAAATCCTTTAGATACTGGGTCATCACGTAGCCCTGTCCTCTGCCGCTGCTTACAAAGGCCCAGTTGCCGTCCAGCACGGTGGCTTTTACGGTAACCACGTCTCCGGGGTGCAGCTTGCCGATGCTCTCGGCGGATGTGCTGGGCTCGGCGCGCAGGTTCAGGTATCCATCGCCGATCACTTCCATTAGTTTGTTCATAGGTTCCTCCGGCAATTCGGGTTCGGTTGATTCGCTCGCTTCTTCCGGCCCGTCCGTCCAAGTCTTATCGCCCTCAATATAAGTTACCCGCACGCCCTCGGCCATGGCGCGGCGGATTTCATCCCGGTATATGCTCATGGTATAGCCATAATTCTTAAGCCACCAGGTGATGTCGCCGTGATCCGTGGCCATGTGCAGTTTGTGCAGCTCGGCATGATCCAGCACGGCGTTCACATCGATTTTGTACTTCCAGCACAGGTAGGCGCAAAGGTTTACGCTTTTGTCCATCACCGCATCCATAAAATAGGCGCAGTTGTGGCGGTCATCCTCGCACACCTCGAAGCCAATAAAGCCCTGGGCGTTGGCGGACTTTGTGCTGGGATCGCGGTTGCCCTTGCTGTCCGTCCAGCTGCCGGAGAGCCAGCAATGGGTTTCCCATGGCAAGGTTTGATAGACGGCTACGGTGCCATTTTGAAGCTTTCCGATAAAGGCGTTCCCGCATTTATTGAAGCCGGGTTGGTTCCACGTGTTCCCGTATTTGTTCGGCCCCAGATATCCGTCATCCGGCCCCACATAGCGGTGGAGGTAGGGGTTGTTCGCCCCGGTGGAATGCACCTGGATGCCCTTTGGATGGCCGGAGGCGTTGCCGTAGCAATCGTTTTGGGTAAAATATAATCGGTGGATTGTAAGATGCCGCATTGTCAATCATTCCTCCCACAAGCGCAGACGGCGGCTACGAAAGCCCCAAACAGCCCGCCGCCCACGAACGTTACGAGGAGCCAATACCAGGGGATCATTTTTCCGGCTCCAACTGGGCAGTGGGCTGATGATGGATAAACTCTTTATAGCCCTCCACACAATCCAACTGTTCATCCGCGATATACACATGGGCGGTAATCACATCCGGGGCATTCCAAAGGGTTTGGCACAGGCCGTGAAAACTTACCTTGGCGGCGGCGAGATCGGTGATGCCTTCGGCGTGAATGGAATAGCTACCGTTAATGCATTTGATGATGGCGTACTTCATGACGCATTCCTCCTTAATAATCAGGCATTGGCCAGCAGGATCAGCTGCTCGGCCACGGTGGTGGGGGTTACATTGGTGCCGGGGGTGAGCGTGGCGCCGCTGGCGATGGAGGCGGCGGCCTTGTAGAGGGTATCGCCCACGATCAGCAGATCACCGGTGGCATAGGGGCGGGAGGCCGTCAGGTCGGTCTCGATCCCGGCGATCAGGCTGCGGGTGGCGCGGGCCTGGCTGTCGATGTACATTTTGGTGTCGGCGGTGTACTCCACCGATACCGGCCCCGCATCGGCCCAGATGTTGTTTGCGCCCAGCAGCGTGCGCACCTGGGGCGCGGTGAGGTGGTATGTGATGGGTTCCTCAAGCTCGTAGACAAGCTGGATACCGGACATGGCGGTCTTGAAGGTGGAGGCGTCAGTATATCTTAAATCTTTTATTTGTATGTGCTTTCCACCGTCAATGCTGCATTCTCCATTTTGTAAGCCCGCAACACTTGGGGCATTTACCGCCTTATACGGAGAACACTGAATGTGGTCATATCTTAAACTCTCTGTCCCCGGCAATGCGTCAGGTATTCCATTACAATAAAAACCTCCGCTAGTTTTATCCCACGTTCTCGTCCCCAGATCAATTTCAGCCCTATCCACCACCAACTCTCCGCTCACAACATCCAGCGTGCCGCCGTAGACGGTGCCGGATTCGGTGGGGAATTCTACTTCGACATGCCTGTACACATCACCGTTCACAGCGGAAACACAGGTTTCTTCATAACTGGTATCGTAGTCGTAGTAATCCTCCGGGAAAAGGGCCTTTACAAACGCTGCACCCGCGCTGGAACCCATAGCAAGTATTTCTTCTGCCTTTGTTGCTCCAAACATTTCAGTAAGGTCAAAAAGCATAGGATAAACTCTGTAGGTTCCTGATGGTAGGTTAGTAAATACAAAAGTGACGTTATTGTATTGTGGTGTTCTGCATCTAAACACAGTATCTGCGTACAAGGAATATCCTTTAAGATCAATCTGAATGCCATGTTTTGTTCCCAGAAAAGCGTAAATGTGTCCAGCGGTGAATGTTCTATCACCGACTGAAGCGATATTGTTTGATGTTGTGTTTGAAGCTGTCGCTGTGGCGGTGACCACAAAGGCTCCGTCTCTCGCACTCGTTACGGTGAAGTTTGTTCCAGTAAAAGAAACGTTTTGTAACGGGAAAAGCTGATTCCGCTTAATCGTCCCGCCATACTTCGGGTCATCCCACACTTGCACGCCATCCCACCCGGTGATAGGGCAGATGTTGGAGTAGGGTGTCCATGCAGTGGCTGTACTACCGCTTTCGACCTGTATATCTTCAAGTACATATTCGGTTGTTGCGGTATAAATGGTAGGTCTTATCACAACCTGAATGCTGCCAGACGGCACTTCAAAGGTATACGAATATCTCGTTCCAGACTTACTCATGCACTCATTGTTTACCAAAGTCACAGAATCAGCGCCATCGGTCGTTGAGTTAGCGTAAAATATGCAGTAGGTCGTTTCCCCAGTAAAGGTCATGGAAAACGTATATATTCCCGAAGAAAGTCCGCTTATGGTAAATCCACCCGCACCGCCCTGTGTGTAACCTCTGTCCTGGTTGATGCCGTTCCGATTGTTGAGTGTTGTTCCTGTCCAACCGCCCGTATACCAAGACGGCTTTGTGATGGTTTCCGCATCCAAGAGGCACTTGTTCTTCCCGCCCCCCGCAGGCCACGGGTGGTCATACCCGTGCAAATCCTGCACAGGCTCGATCCCCACCACCAGCGATTTGACAGGGGCATCCTCCGCGCCATCGGTGATGGACACGATATCCGCAGGGCCAGCGGAGGCGATGATGGCGGGGGCTTTCCAATCAACATCCTCGGCAAGGGCGTCGAATTCCTGCCGGGATACAGCATCCGTTGGTGTAGCCCAGATAGGATCGCCCTGATCATCGATGGTGAGCACCTGACCCTCCGTACCGGCAATGGCGGGAGCGTCCTGCTTGGCGGCCAGCGCGGCAGTATCCGCAGCCCCGATATTGGCCCGGGCCTGGGCCTGCTGGGCGGCGGTGAGGGTTTGGGCCTCGCTGTATTTTACAGCCCCGGCCACGGCCTGCTCCGCGCTTGCGGCAGCGGTCTGGGCGTCCGTGGCGGACTGGGCGGCCTGGGCGGCGGCTTGTTGGGCCTCCCGGGCGTACTGCTCAGCCTGAGACTGCGGGGTCAATACGGTTGCGGTCCGCAGAGGCTCGGAGTTGATTTGCTGCATCGTGCCCATCTCAGGCATTGCTGTTCCCTCCCAACGTAATGGATTTGTCACGGCGGAAGGCCACATCAAGCTGCATCTCTGCCCAGAAAAGGGTGTTGCCCTCACTGTCCAGACCTTTTGCCTCCACCTGCAGCCAGCCAACGGGCAGGGCGCGGGTCTCGGACTCGGTAAGCGGCAAAGTCACGGTATCGCCGTCAATGGTCATGTCAGCCTTGTTCCACTGTTTCATCAGGTCATAAGTGCCGGTTGATTTTGTTTTCCACAAGGTGATGACAAACTGCGGAAACCCGCTGACATTTTGATCAAACTGGATCACAAGCGGCTCATTGGAGCCCTGTATAATGGCCATGGTATCCCTCCTTTACGGCACGATCCAAGTAATTTGTACAAAGAAAAAATCCGAATAAGTGCCGGTTTGACTGGCAATTGCCACCGCTCCGAGAGGGGACACGTTCATACGCTGCTGCTTGTTCGTTAGCCACCCCGGAACACTGACCGTCATATCCTGTTCAGGACAATCCCCGGAATCAAGCGTGACAAGCGTTTTGGCTGTTGGCGAAATGCCGCCGTCCCATGCGCTTATGAGTATACGTACCTTCCCGTAGCGATATAGGCGTATTTTGCCATCAAGATACGATTCATATGTCATTGATTCAATCGGGATCACGCTCTGGCTCATTCTGCGGCGACCTCCTCTCCTGTTACGTTGGTCGTTTTGCTCAATTTGATTTTAAGCGTGCTGCTGCCGGATATGCTGCCGTTGACGGTTACGCTGCCGTCCGCTGTGGTAACGGTCAGATCACTCCTGAACGCGCTTGGCGTACCGATCTCCCAGCTGTCCACGGTCATATCTGCGGTAACGCCTGTTGCTGTCTTTGTAATCGGCAGGCTGCTGATCGTGCCCATATCAACGGTGATGGGTGTTACGGCGGTTATATCGCCGCTCAAGCCCTCCACCGCCGTATACACCGCCCCGCTGGTCAGCAAGGAGCTGCTGCCTTGGGTGGGCGCGGCGTCAATGGGCAGGGCCACGTTATTATTGCTGTCCGCATAGGTGGGCGTATTGCTGCCCACGCTGACGCTGGATACGGTGCCTGTGCCGTCACGGCCCTGGTAGGCCTTGGTATACAGGGTGCTGGTCTGGCCGTTATCCCAGGCAAAGGTCTGCTTGATCCACAGCCATTTGCCCTGGGGGACAGTGGCGGGAAGATCGTTGCCCCATTCGCTGGGGATGGTTGAGCCGCTGTCGGCCACCTTATACTGCGTCGTGACGGTCAGCACGGTGGGGGCGGCTGCGGCTGCGGCATTGGCTGCTGCTGCTGCGGTCTGGGCGTCCGTGGCGGACTGAGCGGCCTGGGCGGCATTTGCGTTGGCGTTCTCAGCTGCCGTATTGGCCAGGGAGGCCTTCGCGTTAGCTTTCGTAGCAGCCGCATCAGCCGCGGCAGTCTTCGTCTCCATCTCCTCAATCTTTTCCAGCAGCTCGCTGATGTCCGGCACGATATGCTCCGGATCGATGATGGTATTGGTGCTGCTGCGCCGCATGTAGGCCTGCCACACGCCCACGGTGATCTTGGTATTGCTACCGATCACCTTGATCACCACGCTGATCTCGCCGTCATGCTCGTAGGCGGCAGGGGGCAAAACAATGCTGGCCCGGTTATCCGTATAGGTGCCGTTAAAAGGCTCCAGCGTGGCGCCGTCTCCGCGGATCACATACCCGCGCACCGTGCCGTCCAGCAGGAAGGGCTCATTGCCATCTAACACTTCAGATATAAAAAGATTGGCCCTGGAATCCTCCGCCATGAGAACCCCGGGCACCTGCTCCACATGCAGCGGCCGCTGCAGATCACAAATATAAGGATGGGTAAAGGGCTGCATGATCAGGCCTCCTTTGTCAACTGTACCGTTGGCCGGCCATTCCAGCGGTCGATCAGCAGGACGATATGCCGGGTATAGCCCTCATACACCGCCGCCACGATGGGCTGATCCGGCACCAGGGTATTATCCAACAGGTAGGTGATTTTGGCCGTTTTCTCCGGATCGCCGAAAATCGGGGCCAAATCCACGATGGTGCCGGGGGCGGCAATGCGGAAGCCCACAATGTTATCGGACAGGCCGCAGTATTCCACCGGGTACTCCGCACCGTCATTCAGTCGGATTCTGTTCATGCTGTTCTCCTTCCGCAATCATTTTGTCAATGGTTTGGATGCATCCCAGCAGCCGATCCAGGTTTTCGCTGCCGTGCACTTCGATTTCGTTCAGGGTTTTTTTGAGGGAATAAAGGCGAACGTCCATGGGGGGCCTCCTTTCAGATTTCGTATCCGATATAATGGATTACCATGTTATTGCCGTTTCCATCTTTTACGGTTTTATTTACCCAATCGCATGATGTGTTTTTATAATTAAAATTTCGATATGCGTAAAGGTAATTTGTAAGTAATTGTGTTGCCGTCGCGTTGCCAAGCATCAAGTTATCGATTTTTGTAGACACGTTCCCAATCGCAACCTCATTATTTCCCACCCGCAGCGTGATAGCATTTGCTGTCTGCGTAAAGGAGCTGCTGAGCGCTGCGTCGGCATTGGTGCGGTCCGTAACCTCGGAGGTGATTCGGCCCGCTTCCAGCTGGATTTTGGCGCTAAGCGTTGCCTGCCCGTCCCGTGCGGCCTTTACCTCTGCCGATACGCTGTCCGCCGTTTGCTTGACCAGGCTTGAATACTCCATCACGCTTTTTTCGGCAGCCGTTGCACGAGTAACCTCGGCTTCAATCTGTCCGTTCGTAAGGTTAAGCGCCGCCGTCGTGGCATAATCGTTCAGGATCGTTTCGCCATCTGGGCTATAACCGTCCTTCTTTTTCAGCGTTATGCCGCGGACATCCATAAACAATTCAGAACCGTTGGGATCTTCGGCTTTCCGAATCGCTTTTATAACAAACTCACCAGGGACCACTTGGCCCCCCTCTTCCCTGTCTTCCACGGTAAGGAAGGTTTTATTCGATAAGGAGGTTAGCTTGGTGCTATTTATTTCCACATTTTTTGCGGCGATGGTGGCCTTGTCTGTTTCTTCGTGATAATACTTATACCGGAAGGCGTCCTGGCTTTTGCTTTTCGCGGAAGCGGAACTCAGGCTGCTGGAAGAGGAACCTCCGTTGGCGTTCCGGCTGTTATCCACGTTGTAATCCAGGCGGTTGGCGTTGATCTCCTCTGCATTTTTAAGCACGTAGCTGTCGTTGCCAGGGTTTTCCATATCGATGTCCCGCTCGCCAACCGTCATGATCTGCCCCTCGAAACCCTCAATATTATTGAAGGTGTCCCCCAGGCGCACGTCCATCACATCCGGATTCAGATGATGAAAATCAACGGCGTTGATCTCGCAGGTGGCTGGAAGCTGCGTTCCGCGGCGCTTGATGTACTCCTCGGCCTTTCTCAAAAGATCCTGGGCCGTGGTGGCGGAATTGAAAGTCTCCGTCCGCATGATTATGCCGTACATCTCGATCTTATCGGTAAGCCGCAGCAGCGTTCCGTCCTTTACCACGTTCGGCAGCGTAATATCGGATTGGCTCATGCTCTCGATGGTCAGGTCCAGATCCTCGCCGCTTTCTCCAGTGGCTTCCTTTCGTCCCAGCGGCCGTAAAACGGTAAAAATGTTCTCGCCGGATACGTGATCATCCTTGTTTACAATATTATGCCCGATCCGTATGGGCTGGTTATTCAGCCGTCCGTAGTCTTCTATGTAATCTATCACATGCCCGCCGGACCCATTGGAGCGGATACGTACATACCCTCCGTAGCGGCCCGTGATCATGCTCTCGATCACTTCTTTGGTGTTGGTGTAATTGCTCAGGTCAAAGTCGTACTGCGTGGCCGTGTCCAGAGCCTTCGTGGCGCTGATGGTGCCAACGGCAAACCGTTTCGCCGTCTCCACCAGGCTGTTGTGATTATTGATTACCCGGGTAAAGTAGCTGGCAATGTTCTCGTGGGGCTTCCCCTTGCCCATTTCGCTGTCCAGCAGGAAGGTAAGCCCGCCCTCGCAGGTAACCTCCATTTGCCCGTCGAGGCGCTTATCCGTCACCAGCACCCGGCCATAGAACAGCTCCATATTATCCAGCCAGGCCGTTACGAAGGTCTGCATCTTCTTGATCTTGTCGTAATGCGGATGCCCGGGCAAAATCGTAAACGTCAGCGTCCCGGCCTCGTTCAGCGCCTCATGGATGGAGGGCTTGATCACCGGATACGTGTTTTTATCCCGGGAATCGTAAATCACGTATTCCCCCGCTTTGATTAAATACATAAGTCCTCCAAAAACCAAAAATCGCTTTTCACAACGCCTTCCCCAGGCGCTCTAAAAAGCGGTTTTCCTCTCATTTTGATCCAAACCCTGGCCGCCGAACAGCACGCTTTCCTTCCAATTCGTTTTTTCATGGTACCCCGCCTCCGACTCTGAAGGCCATGCGTTCGAATCGCACCGGGCGTACCATCCCGAAACTTCTTGATCATCAAGTGGTTTCGGGTTTTTTGTTTTTAGGACTTAAGCAGGTCTTTATCAATTTTTGAGCGTTTTGTCACGCTAATGTCACAAGCAAGGTCCGAAAAGCGTTGGCATTACTCGCTTTTTGGGGCTCCTCGTGTCACAGGGGTGTCACAAAACAGGTCCAAATCAGATAGTTTTTGTATCTGCTCAGGGATTGCGTGGGTATAGCGGTTCATCGTGGTTTTTATGTCAGCGTGGCCAAGAACGGTCTGAAGCGTTTTAGGATCCGTGTGCGGCTCGGCCATTGTCGCGTAGGTATGGCGGAACACATGAGCCGTGGCGCCATGAAGGTCTATCTGCTTTCCGATTCGTTCCCATGCCCGACGATATGTTCTCTCCGTCATAGGCGTATTGGGCGTCCGTGTGTTTTTGATGACGAAACCCGTTTTATCGCAGCAACGCGAAAGCATAACGTGAAGCCCGTAATCAATGGGAACGTCACGAACGCCGGCTTTGCTCTTTGTAGGGCCAATCACCGGTTGGTTGTTATTGAATGTAACGCTCCGGCGAACATGGAGGATCCGGTTTTCAAGATCGATATCGCCCCAGCTCAACCCAAGAATTTCGCCGCGTCTTAAGCCGGTGTGCATCGCGATGGCCACCATAAGTCGCTCCCTTTCTGGAAGTGCATCAAGATTGGACTCCACATCGGATGCTTCGGACATGGACAGAGGCTCTCTGGTCTTTACTTTTTTGCTGATGACATACCTGGATGAGGCCATAACGTTTCGATCCACGAGACCGTCTTCCATGGCGTTTTTCATGATCTGGTTAAGCGTTATCTGTACCTTCTCAACTGTTGACCGGGCATAGTCCCGCATGCCGTTAAACAGAGCTTGGATGTCATCATACGTTATGTCGTTGATCGGCTTACTGCCAAGACGCGGGTAAATGTGTTTATCCAGATAGATGCGGGTGTTTTGGGCAGTATTCCACTTTACCTTTGGCGCATGGTAGAGCGAATACCACTTTTCGCCGTATTCGTACAGCGTAGGAGCTGCCATTTTGATCGATGGCTGGACGGCGACCTTTGACAGCAGATTAGTTACCACATCACCGATGCTATCGCCGGTGCACCAGATGACTTCCCCCGACGGAAGCTTTACCCGCTGTTTGATCCGATCTTTTTTCATCGGGCTATTCCTTTCCGGAAGGAAAAAACGTGCTATTCGGTTGCCAAGGTTCGTGTGTTTACTATACTTTGAAAAGATCCCCAATGTCAAGCCTCCTTTCTTGAATTGGAAAGGGCTGCCCCGTATTTCAGAGGCAGCCGCATGATCAATGGTTGGCCTGCGTCATCTGCCGTTCTTCCGTTTGACCGCAGTATTCGCACTTGGTGCGCACCCAGCGGGAGCCGTCGGACAAACGGTAATAGCAAATGGGCACCCAAATATGTCGGCATGGAGCTTGGTATCGTTTCATTACCAGCTCCTACCACGATAGTCCTTGTCGAGCTTCTCCAGCTCTTCGCGGGCCACGCGCTTCAGATTTTTATAGTCTTCCATGCTCGTTCCTCCTTAGCATCGAACCCACATAATTTCTTTTTCTCCGTAAACAGAAAATTAGAAAAGCTCCTGGGTCCCGTCGGGAAGGCGCCTTACGGGCGATATGGTGTATTTGATGGTATACATGTTATGCCCCTTTCCCGTTCGCGGCATTTCCACGGCGAGACGACCGGAGTAGTAATGATGAGGATCCTCTTCCAGCTCGATCTTAATAAGACGGCCGTGGAGAAATTTTTTCATTTCCATGTAAAGCGCCATGCGGTTTTCCACATCCAGCGCCGATACAAACTCCCAGCTTCCCTCGCTGTTGCCATAGGACGGACCGCCTCCAAGAACTTCTGAAAGATCGATGGGCCCAAGCGTGCGCCCCGGAACCTCAACGTAATTCGTATAAGGCTCCGGGGGCTCGATCATGGGCGGGGAGGAGGGAATCAAATGCCAATCCGACCAGGTATTGCGCTTTTCCCCCTGGGAATTGGTAAACGTAATGGCGTAGTACATCGATTACCCTCCATTTTGATAGTTATTGTCTGGTTAGAAGAGCGGCCTTTTCGCCGAGACGCGCGTCCACTGCCCCGGCGATGGCGCCGGTATCCAGCACCAGCCGGATGTTGGAGATGGACGTTCCGATATTGGATATGCCGGTTCCAAGGGCATCTATCTGAGTGCCCAGCGCGGATACTGCCGAAACTACAGCGCTGCCCTGGATCTCTATGGCCGTCTGGACATTCGTAAGACCGCTGGTAATGGTGGTAAGGCTGGTTGCGTCGATGGTTACGGTGCCGGTCACCGGCATATCCGCACCTCCGCTCCACCAGGTGGGCACATTCCCGTCGCTCCAGGCCATTTCCGCCGGAACGCTCAGGGACTCGCCGCTCTGTTCAAGCGCCGTCTGCATGCTGGTGACCATCGTAGACATCTCGGTGGTCATATCATCGAAGTTGATGATTGAATTAAGGCCGAGTTTGTTGGTGATTTCTTCAGCGTTAAAGCCTTCCAATGCACCGTTAATCATGCCGGCAAGACCGCCTTCTCCGCCTTTTCCGCCAATCAGGGAGGTTAAACCGCTTCCACTGAAGAGTGAGCTAAGCTGAGAAAGGAAGTTAAGTCCGCCAGAGGAATCACCTTCAACGGTTATGCCAGGAAGCTGCATATCCTCGTCGCCGAAGGCCGCACCTATGGACGTAAGCGCCGTACGGAGTTTAATCCGGCTCTCGTCGGACTGGATCCCATTGCATATCGCGTCAACCAAAGGCGTAACGTTGATTTCGAGGGCCGCTTCCTCAATCGCGGCGTTAAATTCCGTAGCGAAAGAGGACATCTGATCGACCGTATCTTCAAACTGGTCTTCGTATCCGGCTTTTCCGGGATTACTTATAACATCGAGAAACGAAAGTAAATTTAAGCCAGAAAAGCCATCGCTTAAATCGTTAAGCAATTGAGTAAGATTGCCGACGACAAGCAGCTTTCTCAGGAATTCCGCAAATCGATCAGCTGCGGCGAGCTTTTCGTCCGTCATTTCAGAGGCCACGCTGGCAAAGTTTTTTACGCCGTTAGCAATGCTTTCCATTGCCCCTGGGAACTCGTCAAACGTTATTCCTCCGCCGAACCACTGTTGCCAAAGATCGGGATTCCTTGGCATATTATCGCCTACGGTCTTAATAATCGCCATGGCGTCCTGAAGCTTTTGAAGACTCGTTACGTCTATATCTGCAGCAGCGTCAGATGCTCTCCTTACTCCATCGGTCGATGCTTCAGCCATTGCTCCAACCTTAGCGCCTTCAAACCCGCCCGAAAGAGCACCGAAAGCTTCGCCAATCCCTTGCAGGAAGGTTTTAAGGCCCTGCATGGCGTAGGACGTGCCGCCAATGCCATCCTCAAGAGCTTGGCTTAAGGCACCAAGAGCCTCGATTATGACGTAAATTACACCGGCCACAATAAGGATATTGACCGCGATGCCAAGCATGCCCGATATCATTCCTCCGGGTTTGGCGCCGATCTTGTCGATAATAACGCTGGCGGCGACTATAACGCCAAAGAGGAGCGCGATGCTTTCAAAGGTTTCAAGAAGCTGGCCGGGTTCAACGTCAACACCATCCAATGCACCGATCAAGGCCGGCATTAACTCCATAATGGACCGGACCGTAATAACGATACCCGCCCATTTTATAAGGTTATTAAAAACGCGTTCTACCGGATGAGTGTTCGCTTTACTGTTGGAAAGCTCCGTGAGGCTGTCGGTAAGCTTCTTTAGCTGCGGGATCAACAGACCAATGGCCGCTGCAATCACGGCAACGGCTGCGATGCCCTGACCAAGATCCTCTATACGCATTTCGCCGAGAACTTTAATCGCGGCTGAAATAATTCCGACGGCAATACCAAGCTCCATGATCTGTGCGCCGACGGAATCGATACTGCCAATTTCGCTTAAACGGGCAGCGGTCATCATCGTTAAGGCCTGGTTTAAAATTGATAAGCCGCCAACAATGGCTGCAGCCCACGCTGGATTTGCCACAGCCCATTCGCCAATTTGCACAAGGATATCAAGCGCGTCCAGGATTACATCAAACGCACGATTGATAAGACCTGCAACCTGATCAAGCTTTGCGGCCTTGGCCAATTCATTGACCAGATCGCCCAGTGCAGTAAAAACTGTGCCAAACGTATTTCCGATATCGCTCCAGCCTTCCCAATCTCCAACCTTCGTGACGAAATCGCCGAGAGATTTAAGCAATCGCTCAAAGAAAGTAAGTTTCTGATCTGCTTCTTCTGCCTGCTCTGGAGTAAGATCGGGAAGGGCCTCTACGACCGCCGTTGCGGCTTCGCCGGCGCTGGCCACGGATTCTCCAATGGCTCCCGCGTCGGCCTCTTCTGCATTGGCGGAAGGAATTGCGAGCTCAACAATATAGTTAAACGCGTCAGTAAGGAACTTAAAGATCTTGCTGGCTATTGGCCGGATCTTTTCTTCAACGCTTGCCCAAGCCGTAGAAATCGAATTTCCAGCTTCTGTAAGCCATTGAGAAATAGCGGACGGTTCACCGTTTTCGCCTTTCTTAAAGGCTCCGGTTACGTCGTTGTATACTTTTGTGGCCTTTGAGCTAACCCAACCGAAAATATCGGAGAAGAAAGCTCCTATTTCGCCCCAACCTTCCCATGGAATAATCGTTTTATTCCAGAAATTTGATACGGTCTCATAGGTTGTTCTCAAGAAAGACATTACGGGAGAATCTTCTCCGTTTTCGCCTTTCTTAAAGGCACCGGTTACGGTGTTGTAAATCTTCGTGGCTTTGGAAGCGACCCAACCGAAAATATCGGAGAAGAAAGCTCCTATTTCGCCCCAACCTTCCCATGGAATAATCGTTTTATTCCAGAAATTTGATACGGTCTCATAGGTTGTTCTCAAGAAAGACATTACGGGAGACTCTTCTCCGTTTTCGCCTTTCTTAAAGGCACCGGTTACGGTGTTGTAAATCTTCGTGGCTTTGGAAGCGACCCAACCGAAAATATCGGAGAAGAAAGCTCCTATTTCGCCCCAACCAGACCAATTGGATACAGCATTCCAAACACTTACCGCGCCGGACCAAATGGAAGATAGAGCGTCGCCGATAACACTCCACCCGCTCCATCCGACAACGCCGTTAAACGCGCCGGAAACCTTCTGCCCAAAGTTAATCAGGAAGTTCCCAATGCCGGACATGCCTCTTTCGTCAAACCAGGTCTGGTCTTTTCCACCCAGCGCCTTAAAGAAGCCGCGGACGTTTTCTCCGGCGGTCTTGAACCAGCCGCCAACCTTGACCTTCACCAGGTCCTTAACAGTATCGTAAAAACCTTCGATTCGTTGCCATACGCCGCTCTGGGAGATTGAGCTGAAGAACTCGCCGATGCCGGCAAAGGTATTGCCGAGGAATTCTCCCACCGGCTTTGCAATCTCAAGGATCACATCACCGATCTTTTTGATGGAATTCCATACGGGGCGCAGCAGATCAAGAACGCCCTTAAAGCCGGTCTGGAGGTTTTTTACAAAGCTGCTCTGGCCGATCGTCAGGGTCCATTCCTTAAACTTTGCGGTAAAGTTGGTAAAGGATTGAGTCATGGCCTGCAGCTTCTGGGGCGTCATCTCGCCGAACAGGGAGGTTTTTACGCTGCCAAACAGGCTGGCAATGTTCCCGATGCCGTCCAACAGGTTGTTCACGCCCTCCAGCAGGATGGATCGACCGTCCTTGCCCAGGTAATCCAGCGTTCCGCTGTTCATCAGCTCGTTTACGGCCTGCATTACCAGCTGCGCGTCCTTGGCAGAAAGCTTATAGGTACCCTGCAGATTCTTGATAACGGCCTCTATGTCCCCGCCGTTCTGCTCCAGATCTCTCAGGATGGAGCCCGCAAGACCGTACAGCCCACCATCACGCCACCAATCCTCATTGGCATAGCGCGACCATTCCACAGAAATATTCTGAAGGTATTTTTCCACATCCGAGAACATCGCCTTACCGCGCCATCCGCGGAACAGATCATTGCGCTTATCCGCCGCGCTGCTGATCCATTTATCAAAGCGATTGCTCATCTGGGTCCACATCTCAGTGGCCTCGTTCATATCGCCAACGATGTATTCAAAGGTGGTGGCCCATCCGGACTGAGCGGATTCCTTCAGCGCGTCCCACATTTTAGTAAATGTACGCACCTGGGTAGCCGCTTCCATGGCTTCCTGTCCCATCTTTTCCATCTGCTCGGCCACATCCTGGGATACGCCCAGAGCCACCAGGTCAACGGCCTTAAAATCACCGCTGAATACCTTCAGAACCGCGGTGATAACATCCGTATCCGCCCAGCCGGCCTGAAGTGTCTCACGGAAGTTTTCCGCCGTGACCTCCATCTTTTTGCCAGTGGTGGTGTAGTATTTGTCGCCCTCCTTGCGGAGCTTGCCCATGGCCGCCGCGATGTCGATGAAGGTCTGCTTCAGCTGCACGGTGCCCATGTTGGCGTTTTCAATGGAGCGCCAGTCCATGATGGTCAGCTTTCCCATGCCGATGGCCTGGCTCAGGTTGTACATGGCCATGCTGGCCTGCTGCGTTCCCTGACCGGCCAAAGCGGCCGCGTTGGCAATACCTTTCATGGACATTACGGCGTCGTTCAGCGCAATGCCGTTGTTGGTAAATTTGCCAATGTTGCTGGTCATGTCAGAGAAGCTGTACACCGTCTTGTCGGCATAAAGGTTCAGCTCCTCCAGGGCGGCCTTTACCGCCTTCAGATGGGATTCCTCCGTGTAGGCATCACCCATCTCCTTCCGGAAGGACGCGGCGGTACCCGTCAGGATCGTTTTGATGGAGTCCATTTTGAGCTCATACTCGGACCAGCCGGAGCGTACCGGGTCAATGGTAAAGGCCCGGATCACGGTTTCGCCGGTGCTCACCAGCTTGCTGGCCAGATTAAAGCCCAAAACCTTCCCGACGTATCCTTCCAGCGTTTTAAAGCCGCTGCTCAGCGCCTGAAGCGGGAATGTGGCCGCGTTGAATGTGGTCTTTGCCACCTTGCCGATCCCAGTAAGCGCTCTGCTGAACAGTCCGGCCTGTTTGGTGGTATCCTTCAGGTTAAGTCCCTTGGAGGTCATCTTCTGAACCTCCTGGAAGCTTTCGCCCACGCCTTCAAAGTCCAGATTGCTCTTCAGCTCGTCCAGGGTTTTCATGCTCTGGCGGGCGTTTCTTTCAAACTGGTCGTTGTTGAAGTACATCGCAACGATTTTCTCATCAATCTCTCTGCTCATCCGGATACCACCTCCTTCCAGGCCTCTTCAGCCATCTGTTTAAAAATAGGGCGTATGGCGGGGTTAATATAGTCGATTCCCTCCACCCAGCCGCCGTTTTTCGTTCCGTGACCGTACTGCAGAATGATCGCTATATTAACCCCGTCGTTAAAGTGATTGTTTTTCCAGTAAAGACCCAGCCGTCCGTTTTCCTCTTGGATCTCAAAGGACCAGGCGTTTGCCGTTTCGCCCGTATCCTTGGGCGTTGCGGATTTTAAAGCGTTCACGCCCTTTTCGCCAAACAGGCGAAGCTTGCGCATATAATGCTTTTCGATGATTCTGTGAAAAAATCGATCGGTTTTCTTAAAGTTTCCTGTTTGGGAAAAAGAAATGATCTTTGGCATGGCCGTCTCTATCCTTTACTGCCAAATCGTTTGCGGTTTGCCTCGTTGGCTGCGGCCCGCATTGCCGCCGCTTCCCGCTTGTTCATCTTCTGCGGGTTCTGCTTGATAGCGCACACCTCGATCAGCATCAAAAGCCGGTTCAAATGCCACTTTTCGCATTCAAACGGGATCCCGAAGGATACCATCCAGTAATACACTGTCTCGGCTGTGATCCGCTGGTTAGCCACCATCCGCTGTTTGCCTCTATGGGTAATGGTGGTGGCGGTCATGGGGTCCTGAATGTACGCCCATATATCGGCAATGTGTTTAGGATTTATCCGGGCCAGGATCTCGGCCCCTGGCTCCTGCCCAATAGACATGCACCGCACGTAATCCCGGAACTCTTCCACCGTAAACTCTTTGGCGCTTAAAAAACTTTTATGCCATTTTGATTCCCATTTAGAAATGGAAATCAGACTATGCTCAAGCTTTAACGTAACCGCCGGCAGCGAAACAAATTCCTCTGTCCTCTCGTCAAACAGCCGAGCCGCTGGCAGGGTTATGGCAAGCATAGGCGATCACGTCATTCTGCGGCGGCCTGGCTGTCTGCGGTCGGATGGGTTTTGGCGTATTCCTCCCGCATCTTATCGCCAATGTCCTTAGGCACCGCACCGAAGATGAACTCCAGTACCTTCTCGGGGTCGGTCACCAGCTCGGTAAACAGCTGGCTGTAAGCGTCCGTCTGGTAAAACTCATCCCGCAGATCCTCATTGCGCAGGAATTTGCGGCCATCGGGGCTGGTGTGGCCAACGGATTTCAGGATAATCTCCTTCACCACGGCCATGATCTCCTTGCCGTTCTGGGTTTCGATCAGGCGCTTCATCAGCTGATCCAGGCCCACAAAGGTGCCCAGCTGGATCTCCAGGATGTCTGCCTTGGACAGGTAAAATCCCCAGGTGTCCTCGTAGGTTTTGCCATCAAAGCCTTCGTACGTAAACTTGCGCTCGAACATAGTCTTTTCCTCCTTAAATTAAAAAGCAGCGGCAAAGGGCACTCAGGCCGCAATGCCGCTATTGAAACGAGTTTTGATAAAATCAGGCACTGGCCAGGATGGAGGCAACTTCATCGGGCAGGGGCAGACGAGCATCCGCAGTGTTGGAGCCGTACAGCACGTTCTCGATGGCAGTCATCTTGGCTTCGCCCAGCTTCAGGCTCTCCAGCTCAATGTAGCTGGTGGGCTTGCTCTTGGTCAGCGCAGTGGACATCTTAACGGGCGTGGTCTCAAAGTCCCAGCTGAACTCCACAGCGTCGGGGTTGTCGTTCATGGTATCGTGCTCCTGATCGCTGGGGCTGGCGGTGGCGCCATACACCAGGTGCAGCACGTAGCCGTCATCTTCCTCGTTGCCGGTGTCGTTGCCAACTTCGGTGCGGTAGCAGAAGCCAAAGGCCGCACGGGTCTGCTGACCGATGTGCATGCCTTCCAGGCCGGTAGGGCTGCGATAACCGTCGCACTGGTACCATTCATCGGGCCACATGTAGGCGTTAATGCTGCCGTTGTAGGTTTCGGCGGAGCGAAATGCAGCGTACTTCATGTTGTCCGCCCACAGGACGGTGCTTTCAGCGCCATCCGGATTGCCGTTCACGCGGGTCAGGCCGTTCCAGGCCACACCCTTGGGATAAGCGCCGTTGGCATCCTGCAGGTACAGAACGCCATTGCATACGCCAGTGTGGTAAAAACGCTCGCCGGTCTTATCCCATTCAAGTTTCTTATGAACTTCAGACATAGCGGTAACCTCCGTTAATAATAGAGCTCAAATACGTAGTGATAAAGATTGTCAGCCGTGTACGGACGGTCAAACCGGCAATACTTGAAGCGCTCCTTCATTTGATCCACGATCCATTCGGAATGCTCCCGGCTGATGTAGGTAATCGAATATTTTTTGGTCCGGTTATAAGAGAGGTTATCGGCGTGCTTCTCGCTGATGTCCGAAAACGCGTAACGGAAGCACGGATACTCCATGCGGACCGTGGCAGGCGGCTGGTAATAGGCTTTGGGGGCCATCTCCAGCAATTCTTTATGCAGGTCAAGCCGTGTCCCCATTCCAAACACCTCCCAGGTTCAGGATCAGCCGGGGCCGCTCCACATCAAAGGAGAGCACTTTCCAGCAGGCTCCCATCCATCGTACATAGCGGATGCCGGAACAATGCTGAAAGGTGTAATCGTCCGCCACAATGCTGATCCGATTTGTAATGTTGAGGTCGTCGTTTACGCCCTCCCCGGTGTCCCATTTGCGCGTATGCTTCAGCACATCGCCATAGTAGCTGCGCTCCAGCATATGCTCCGGCTTAAATACACCGGGATCGTTCGGGTCTTCCATTGCCTCAACGTAAAAGCCCACAGGCCCATAAAAGCGCGCCATGCGTAAAACCTCCTAAAGGGGCAGAAGCCCAAAAAATAAAAACCTCCGCCCCTTTAGGTCGGATTCAATCAATACGCGCCGCGAACGTAGTAGGTCTTGTTCTCGACAACGGTGGTGTCAGCGGACTTGCGATAAATATCGCCTTCCAGCTCATACCAGCCCACTTCCTTGGGGTTCTCGGTGCCCTCGGGCTCGGCCTCGGTGTAGGCGGGCGCAGCGGTGCCGGTCTCCAGGATCAGCGCGCTGAAGGGCTTCACCAGCATGCCGCTCAGACGGGTTTCGATCAGGTACTTATACTGGTTGAAGTCGATGTCGAAGTCGTCGAACATTTCCACCTGGCCGCGGCGATTGGTGCCGGTGGCATAGTCCTTCAGGTCCACGATGATGGCGATCACCTTCTTGGTAACGCCATTAACGGTGCGGGTCAGGTTCTCCATCTGAGGAACGGTCACAATGCGGTTCACGCGCAGCTTGGTGGCCAGCTCCTGCTCGGTCTTGTACAAGCTGTGACCGAAGCCGTCTTCCATCAGCAGCATCTCGCTCAGCCAGTCTTCGCTGGTGAAGCAAGTCAGGTTGCCGCTGCCCTTATACAGCTTGCGGGCCTTAATGGCGGCGCGGATGGCGTTCTTGGCGGTGTCCTCGTCCGTGGTGCCCACGGTAACGGGGACCTTCACGGCGTACAGATCGTCGTCGGTCCAGATGGGCTTGATGTGCTCGGGCATCACCTTGTCGGGATCACTCACACCACGGCCGTCGCCGATCAGGATCGCCCGGGCGATTTCCTCGTTCAGCATCTCGCGCATCTCAGCCTTGGTCCAGGCGATCACATCAAAGTCGGTAATGTCAATGACGTCATCACGATCGAACTTCTGCTTTTTATACACGGTCTGGGGATCAACACTCCGGCGAAGCAGATTGAACACTTCGTCCCTCTTCTGGTTGCCCTTGATGTAACCCTTGGCCCGGGCTTCATCCATGGTGATGTTAGCATGAGTGGTCCTGATGCGGGCGAAGGGCTTCTTGGTCACGCCGTTCATCAGAGTGCTCACCCAATCGTTGGGGCGCTGGATCTTGTCAGGAGTGGTGTTCAGCTCCTGGTAATCCGGGAACAGGTAATCGATGTTGGCAATGCCGTAGGTCTGCTCGGAGCCGTCGTCGTTGTACACAGCATGTGCCAGCGCTTCATTGGTCTCCAGCGCCTCTTCCCAGGCTTCGCTCATGGAGCCCAGCTTCTTGGCGCGCTCGATAATCTTCTGCTGATCGGCGTGGCTCAGAACCTCTTCACGGCGGGTATCCTGATCAAAAACATTCGTTTTCATAGTCATCACTTCTCCATCTTCGTCGGAATGTTCGGCGGCGTCGTCTTCTTTGTCATCGCCCTTGTCGCCTTCCAGGGCCTGACCGATCATGTAGTAGCAGACCTGCTGCTGCTCTTCCGTCATGCTGTCCCAGACGTCCTTTACAGTGCGGTCGTCGGTCTTAGCTTCAGGGGCCTTGTTCTCTTCAGCCATAGATTTGTTCTCCTCTTTCTTTTCGGGTTCGTCGGCGTGCTCAAGGAACAGCAGCTCCTCCGCCTCGTCGCTGTAAATGATCGCTTCGTCTTCCAGCTCGTCCATGCCATCGCCATGGGCCAGCAGAACGTTATCGATGGTCGCGCCCATATTGGCCCCGGCCAGCACCACGCTCAGCTCCCGGATCACGCCATGCATCACGTTGCCCCCCTGCTGTTTCAGCTGGTTGGCGTAAATAGAAAGGGAGGTAATATCGCCGGACTCCACAAGCATCTTGGCCTGCTTTCCCTTAGGGCTCTCATTAAAGTAGCCCTCGGTCCATACACCGCCCTTTTTATTGTGCAATACCGCATGACCCAGCACCAGATCAGGATCGTCGTGCATGTGCTGCCATACCAGCGGCACCGTCTTCCCATCCTGGTCAGCGAACGCGTTTTCCATAATGGTGCGGCCATCCGTGCACTTGATTCCGGTTTTGGTCGCCCAGCCGGTAAAGTCCGGTTTTCTGTTCGCCATAGTCCTCTATCTCCTAAATGGTCTCATTTTGATTAGTTTCCGCTAACTCGTTGGCGGCCGAACCTGCCTGATCCCGCACAGGCATGTTCTTGTTGCTCAATTCGTTCGCTTCCACCGTATCGACCGGTTTGTATCCGATGATGGCGCGGAACTCGTTGGAGCTCAGAATTGCGTTGCGGGTCAGTTTATCGGCCACGTCCGCCAGGTTCATCACCGGCGTCAGCTTAAACGGATCGCGGAAGTACATAATGCTCTCGCCCCTGGACCGGGCGTTCTTGGAGAGGAATTTACGCTTCCTCTCGATGGCGATGGTGTTCAGGATCGGCTCCACCGCGCGGTTGTAATAGTTCAACATCGTGGCCTCGTCCGCCGTTCCGTCCATTACAGAGGCAGTAATGCCCAGCTGACTGTAAAACAGATTGGTGTAATACTCGATCTGGGCCAGCAGGTTGTTTTCAAGCGGGCGGTTCAGCTGCACAATCTTCTCCGTGCCGTCGGTCCAGGCGATGCCGTATTTGCTGGTGTTCAGCTGCTCTTCCAACTGATTAAGCCGCTTATTGGCCAGCTGCTTCTGCGTTTCCGATTTAACCACGTAGGGCAATTGGAGAATCATGTTCATCTTATTGCCCACATTGCCCTCGTTGACGATGTCCAGAATCGCCATCTTGCGCAGAAGCCTTTGCAGTACGCCCAGCGGCTCGTTCATCACGGCATAGAAGGGATTCTCATGGATGGCGACCTTGCTCTTTTTGAGCACCACCTCGTCCTCTTTCCCTTCCCGCTGGTTGTACAGCCGAACGCGCACATGCTCCGGCATCCATTCCATGATCTTGCCGGTGCGCATTTCCAGAATGTCAAAGCCGCTTGTGTGGTCCGGATTGATGTCGCATTCCACTGGAACCTCGCAGACAACGCCCTCGTCAAACATGCTCAGCACCACGTCCTGCATGTAGGCAAAGCGGTTTTGATCCAGATTGGCCTGAAGGCTCATCACCTCTTCCAGCCCATCATTCACGATCTCCCGATAGCGGCCGTTTTCATCCAGCTTCACATGATGCATATCGATGCTCACCACATCCAGGGCGATGCGGTTATAGACGGCGTTGATCATGGTCTTGTCGGCATACCGCTTCAGGTATTTCTTGTCAGGCCGGTAACTGTATCCCGGGCCATAATCCGGGTAATTGGTTGCAGGGCGATCCCGCCCATTAAAAACGGACCAGGCATGTTTCAGCGCTGATCCGGCTCTTTCAAATATGTTTGGCATAGTAAAAACCGTCCCCGTATTATTTGTAACGCGTATCGGCCTTGTACTTCGTACCGCGCACTTTAGTCGTTTTAAGCGTTGCCGCGGGGTACACACCATATTGAGCAACGCCAATTCCAAGGGCACTGCGAGCAGCCATTGCTTTGGCAGCACCTACCGCAGATAAATAACTTCCAGCTGTAAGCGCGGCTGACAACCCAATCGACATGGCAATGCTCTTGGCTTTATCTTTGCCCGTCATGACGTGACGAGTCACGTTTTTCGACATTATAGGAGTTTTGTCGTTCTTTGCCGCCTGTAAAACGCGGTTTATAGTCCGCTCAGTCATAGTTGCGCCTTTATATGCTGCCTCTTTTTTATCTGCCTTTTTTGTTTGCGATCCAGTCGCAACATATCGTGCCCTTTGAGAATCAAGCTTGTTTAAAAAACGAGCACGATCTTTGCCAGTTGCGGAACCGCCTTCGCCATATCGTGCGGCTCCTTCGGCGGTTAAAGATCCGTCTTCGTTTTGAAACCGTCGCACTCCCCACTTCTGACCTTTAATGCCATGATGGTATAATTCGGTGTCCCAAGAAGCAAAAGTAGTCATATCAAATACCCCCCCCTTGATTTTCAAGGAGCAAAATTATTCAAACGAATCCAGGTTAGCTTTGTACGCCACGTAAGCGTCCATCATAGCCGCCACCGGGTCGATCTTCTCATCATTCCGGCGCTTCATCAGTTTCTTGTTGTTATTGCTGTCACGCCAAACGATGGCGTTACCCATGGCGTAGCTCATCAGCCGCTCGTCAAACAAAAGCAGCCGGTCCTCTGCCAGCTGCTTCAGTTCTCCAAGGGGCACTGACTCGGTCCTTGCGCCTTGGATCACTTTGACCACACCGTAGTCCGTATTCTCCAGACAATACCGCTGCACAAACTTTTCCGCATTGTATGGATCGTACCCGAAGCAGCGAACGTCATAGCCCTTCTCCTGGATGTGCTGATCAATGTCGTCATAAATGTCCATCATGTTCAGCACCGATCCGGGCATAACGATCAGCGACCCCTCGCCCAGGAATTCCTGATACTTTTCGTGGGACGCGGCGCTCAGCTTCATCATGGTCCGCTCGGAAATGTATGCCCGGCACTTTACGCCAAACTCGCCCCTCGCCAACGGAAACAAAAAGGTAAAGGCGCAGAAGTCGTCGCCCTGGCTCAGGTCAGCCCCCAGCGCGCACGGCATCTGCCAGAAGTCCCGGTGGGGATGGGTCTTGGTTTCCTCGTAGGTAAAGTAGTAGGTGGTGCCCTCCATGGGCAGGCCAAAGCGCTTGGCAATAATCTCGTTGCGCTTGGCGGGGTTCTTTTCCGCCGTTTCTTTTTCCCGGGTGTAGGTCTCATAACTCACCGTCTTACCCAGGTTTGGGTTGGCCTTGATCCACATGGAAGGATCCTCGATCTCCTTGATGTCATCCAGCTTATACCACCAGATAGACACGTGGGGATCATACTGCTCACCCTTCAGTATGTTTTCCAGTTCTATTTTGATCGTATCGCCAATGCCGTTTCGGGTGGTGCCTTCGCTGCTCATAGCAATGATCACGTAATCGCCGGTCTTGTCCGCGCCCTGCTCCACAGCCGTAATGGGATCCTCCCGCACATCGGTGGACAGCCATTCGTCAAAGGTGTTCACCTTGGTACGGTATCCCTGCAGCTTGTCGATGCTGGACGGGCGCACCTCCAGCAGGGAACCGTTCAAGAAGTTTTCTATCCCCTTCTTGGTGGAGCACAGCTTTTGCCGCTTCGCCTTGGAACCGGTGGTGTTCTGGATCGATCCGTCGGTCAGGAATTTGAAGTAAGGCCCCCGTGACCGCAGGATGGATGTCCGGATCGGAGCCAGTGTCTCCTCCGCCTGGTCCATGGTGTAAGCGATGGCGAACTGGTGAGTGGCCGTCGGGTCGCAGTTCAGGAAGTAGCTGTGAATCGTGGATCCGTACAGCGTCTTTGCCGCACCACGCCCGATGATCAAAAACTGCTTCCGGATCAGACGCCGCTTGATTCTTTTGGTCACGTATCGTCCACCAGGTCCGTTGGGGTCCGGCTCATATACGCTGCGGGTCTCAAAGTAATACCAGCCAAACAGCTGCTCAGCCCACAGCTTAAACGTGTCCAATAAAAAAAGATCGGAGCCGTCCGTTAAGGTCAGCTCCTTCTCGCAATATTGTATATACCCCTCAACCGCCTTTGGGTCGTAATATACGCCCGGGTTCCGGATCAGCTCTTCAATCCGGTCCATCTCCTGCAGCACATGATAGTTTACAGGTTCAAGCCCGGACTGCACCCGCTCCCGAAACGCCGCGTAGTATTTGGGGGTGGCTGTGTTGGATAACATACGTTATTTCTTTTTCTTTTTGCTTTCGCCTTGGCCGCCGTAATCTGCGGGATTCAGAACTTGCATTTTCGATTCGTCACGGAACTGCTCTGGGTCCAGAATATAAGCTTTTCTTGCTTCGGATAATTTCACATCATAGTTAGCCCCAAGCAATAATTCAACACTGCTGCGATACTTGTTATCGCCAAGCATTTTCTTGATAAGCTTGTATTTTTTTCCAGAAGAAAGTTCTTTGCTAAGCCGTTTAAGGGTGCTCTTTGCTTCTTTGCGTTTTGCGGAGGTTCTATAAAGCCTTACTTCGGATTCGGCTTTGGCCGCCCTCGATTTTTCTTGCTCTGCCATCTGCTGTTGAGCTCGGGCCTTCTCTGCCGCTTCTTTCGTGCGCTCTTCAGCTTCTTTGTTTCTTGTCTCGAGCTCCTTCATTTTTTCAATATGCTCTCGAAGATTGGCGCGCTCCGCAGCTTTCCTTTCAGACTCGCTCTTTTTGTAATCCATATACCTTGTAGCGGCCTTTGCAACGGCAGAGGCGGCATTACGGAAACGACCTTCGCCTCTTGCCTGCTTAAGCCGCTTTTCAGCATCGAGCCTCGCTATGGCGCGGTTGATCTCTTCGTCGGACATGCTTTCCACGTTGCCATACCGAGCTTTCCCGGCTTCAGTGAGACTGCCGTCGGGGTTTTGGAACCGCCTGCGGCCCCATTTCATACCGAGAATGCCGAAATGGCACAGTTCGGCATCCCATGAAGTAAAAGTAGTCATAGTGATCACCTCGCCAAAAATTAAAAAAGCCCGGCACAGGCCGGGTTAAATCAATCACGCTTATTTAAAAGTTACAATGATGAGGACGATTAGCACGATCACACAAAAAAGGAACATAGTGTAAGTTTCACGCCGATCTTTCGATCGCTGAAGTTTCAACTCTTCCAAATTTTCCTTATGCCGGTACTCCATCCCTTTAAGAAGCTCAATATGCTCGTCAGATCTCGTTATCACAATCTCATCATCGGTAACGCTCACCGTAGCTCCGCAGGAAGGGCAGGTTCCGGAAGAAACCAAAAAAGTCCGTCCGCAATAAGGGCATTTCGCTTTATCGCTTTTTCCAATGCGAATACTCTCGACTGCTCTAACATTAGGCCCATCGGTATCGATCTTGGACAGCTCTTTTCTGTATGATTTAAGCGCCTTTTTTCAGCCTCTATTCGTTTTGTAGCCTCGGATCGGTTTGATCTTATCTCGAACCATATGACGAAGACAAAGCCACCAATCATCATAACCAAAAAGAAAATCGCAAAAGCTGTAATTCCACCTTCGGTCATTTCAAACCCTCCTCTCATACAATTCGATTATATAAAAGGCTGGTTCTTTTGTCAATCAGCGTTCACGTCGGCTTCCGCATAAATCGTCCATTCAAACTCATCCGCCAGTTTTTCAAACTCAGCAAGAACCGATGCGTTCTGCGGCGGATCAAACAGCAAATGGACCCGAAGACCAATGTAATCCTTCACAGCGGCAAAGTTCTCCGGCTCTTTCTCGATAAAGTCGGACCATTTTTCATCGATCCCCTTAATCCGGAAGCCTTTCTTGCCGACCCCAAGCTGCGCCGAACGGAAAAGGAAGGTGTTCGTATGGATGATCAGCTGACCGTCAAAGGAGTCGTCGTCTCGTCCAAGATTGCAAGCGCAGCGGATGTCTTCCAGAATACTTTCGTTCATTCTATACCTCACAATTTCCACGGGCACATGTCATTTTCAAATCGCACTACCGGCGGAACGGGTAGCAGCTCTTCACAGCCCAGGGTAACAGCCTCATGGGTCTTCCGGGAACAGCAAATCAGGAACTCCGGATCAACCAGGCACGGATCGTCATTTTTCAGCTGTTCCAACGTGATCGGGTTCATATGGTGCACATAAATGGCGCCCTTTATGTCATGCCCGTCCACGCCCAGATCATTTCCGTCATCCCGTATGATCGCATCGCGTCTGGCCCGCTTCCACCGGTCGGATTGGTAAAACACCTGGTTCAAATATCGGGCGTAGCCGAACAGCTCTTCTCCAACCCGCCCGTTTAGCTTCAGGTAATCATACCGTTCTTTGAATGTCTTCAATTTTGACAAATCGGAATACGTTCTAATCATAGTATCCTTCTTCGTCGTCATCCGACCCGGCGCCCACGTAGATGCCAAAGGCCTTCATGGCTTCTGCATACATGGCTTCGGTCTCCTTCGCGGTTTCGATGGCTTCCTTCTTTGCCTGAAGGAGCGCGATCTCTTTTTCAAGCTTCTGCTGCTCCAGTTTTTCGCGTTCTCGCTGGGCAGCCAACTTCAAATAGTGCGTCAGTAATTGGGAGGACGCTTTCCCTGCCAGGATCTGCTTTTCGGCAGCGTCCACCGAAATACGAATCATGTAGTTTTCTTCTTCTTCCGGCGTCCTTGCAGGCATTCTCCTGCGGGTTTCACCCATCTTTATACCTTCTTTCCTTGTTTTTCGCATCTCTTTAGTCAGGGCAGCAGGCCTCTGTTTAGCAAGGAGGAAGTGCTAAACAGGAAAAGAAAAAGGAGGAGACCTTTGACAAGAAGCTCGGAAGAACTTGTGCATGCCGCAGGATTAAAAAATGCCCGCTGCCCCTACTAAAAAGATGCAAAACTTGCTGTTTTCCAATTATTCAGCTCAAAAAAGCCGCAACCAACCTAAATATACCCGCCATACGCCCCGCCAAAAGTGACCGACTTCCCCTCAAATATCACCGCCGGAGAAAAATCAAAG
>Ga0326514_10000382_pt1 | contig 30499 bp, 22 predicted proteins | sample 3_2548_0518_D_FD_203653 | JGI IMG/M metagenome (GOLD analysis project Ga0326514, IMG submission 203653) | Bovine rumen microbial communities from UC Davis, California, United States - 3_2548_0518 | ecosystem: Host-associated > Mammals > Digestive system > Stomach > Rumen | place: USA... | reverse complement strand
CTTTTTCCAAGGCGGAAGTTGTGTTGGAGAAATAGAGGTCGAGGGAATCGTTGTGGTACAAAAGGCTGTCTGGCAGAATCTCAATCTCGATTTCCTTCATCATTGGAGGAAGCCGGCGTAGAGCCTCGATAAGACGGGCATAGCGGTCGATTTCGATGTTCAGACTATGTACAAAACGTTCGTAAGGCTTGATGTCCTTGCTGAAATTGTTGTATTCAGAAGTCACTTTTTTCAAGGCATAAGCCAAGTCAAAAGTCATGTTCTGCTCTTGCGTATAGAGCAGTATGGAAAGCTCGTTTGACTTCGTGATGATGTCCATCAGGTTTTGATGCTGGCGTTCGTAATCGTCGACGAAACGCTCTTGCGCCTCTGAACGTTGGACATATCCCAATTGCATTTCAGTCCAAAGATCTTTGAGGATGTTCGTCAAAGATTGCCCGCTCACAACGGCATAAAGCGGGATGGAGAGCACCAAAAGTATAATTACAAGTGTCAGGAATCTCTTTTTTTTGTTCATAATGCGCAACTTTGTAGAAATGTGGGCAAAAGTACGACATTTATTTGGATTGAAAGTCAATTCTGAAAAAAAGCAAGGCCACAGCACCAAAACTGTGCTGATTTGTTTCAATATTCGGCTGTTTTTGAATCTGTCTTCAACAGGTCACAGGAGTAAACCATAAATAGTTGGTTTTGCCGAAGTTGAGATAGATATTGAATCTTAACTATGGCAATATCCGTTCTTTTGGCGTTTCCATTTTGGAGAAGGCGAACAGTTTCTTGCCCAAGTCTTTCAGAGAAGCGCCAAGATGATAAACCTTGTCGTCAGTCCTGACAAAGAAATCTATCTGTTTGTCATGCTCGGCAACCTTTTCTTCCAACCTCGCTACACGCTGGTTGATGGCATACCCCCGCAAGTGTTGTGATGCCTTTGTTCCGTTAAAGATGAGCAACTTTTAGTTTTAACAATTTTCTACACCACCACCTCAAAAATCCGCTTCCCGTTCCATTCAATCCATTGCGGTTCGGTGTCTTGCTTGTTTTTCGAGAAGTCGAAAGTGACCAAATAGCCTTCGTCCATACCACGAATGGCGAGGTACTCGGAAAGCTGGTCACGGCCAAGTTCCTCGTATTTGTCGCCGTGCCAAATCTTCAACTCAACGATGAACTCCTGCTTGTCGTAGGTCACCACCAAGTCCATACGGCGGTTGTCGCGGGTTTGCGGCTCGACGTAATAGAAGCCGATGCCATTGATGATGGGTTTGAGGAACGACAAGAAAACCAATCTGCCCTGCCGTTCCAAGAATTCCTCGTCGTTTTTACGGTACTCTTGGTGCATCAAGTCGGCGAACCGCGTGACCACATGCTCCATATTGAGTTTGCCGTTGCGCACATAGTTCAATTGGAAGGGCGAGAGTTTCGCATTGTTCTTAATCGTGTAATCCAACGTGAAATAGAGGAACAAGGCTTCCTCAAAAATCAGGTTGTGAATCACGACGCGCCCGTTCTTGTCCCGAATATAGGAAAACATGTTGCCCATGTTCACCATCGGGTTCAACAGGGAGAACGAATAGGACACGCTATTGACCGAAACGGAATACATAAACTCCCGAAACTCAGGATTGTTCTCAAGGTTTTTTGAAAGGTCGTCCATCAAGGTGCTGTTGCCTTGCACCAGCACCTTGACAGCCTTCACTATGCTTTCCGAGGTCCATTCTTGGTCGAATTCCTCGTCAATCTTCTTGCAGATATAACTCACCAAAAAAGGATAGCCCGTCGTGTATTTGTAAATCTCCTCGCTGATGGCCTTGATGTCCATGCCCGTATGCACATCGTTCTCGTAGTCGTTGAGCATCTGCGCGATTTCCTCGGGATGGAAAGTCATATCAACGTTGAAGTCGGCGGCAATGTTCCACGGCGAGTTGTATTTCTTTTCCGCATCTGGACGAAGTTTCAGTTTGAGGTTCTTGATGTCGTAAACTCCGGCGAGGACAACGCTATGGAAAGTGTTGCCCAAGCCTTCGTTACGTTCAAGGTATTTGTTTCTGAGCATCCCTATAAAATTCAGGAACATCTGGTTATCGCTACTTTTGTCCACCTCGTCAATCAACAACACTACTGGTTTGGGGCTTGTTTCACAAAAGCAAGTGATCACTTTCGACAATTCCTCAAATGAAGTCAGGTCTTTGTGGTCAAAAAACTTCCAAACATTTTGCTCCTCACCAATGTTTTGCAGAAAATTGGTCATAAGGCTACAAAAAGTATTGACAAATATAGGAATACTTTTGAACGACTCATCTCCCAGCCCCTCAAAACTCGTCTTGATAATCAAATACTTGTCAGAGAGCCTGCGACGAATCATTTGCAGCATCGTTGTCTTCCCGAACTGCCGGGCACGGTTGATGGTGAAGTATGCTCCACCATCTATCAACCCTTCTACGGCTTTGAAACGCTTTTCCGTATCGACCATATAGTGCCTCTCGGGGTTGCAACTGCCCGTGATGTTGAATCTTTTCCTCATTTTGCTTCGATTTCCATCAGCGAAGATACAAATTAATTAATTCTGAATCATCACCTTCCGCGTCACCACCTTGCCACCAATGATGTGGACAAAGTAGAGGCCAGAAGGCAGGTCGCTCACGTCGATGGTGCGCTGACCGTCAACGCTGAAGCCTTTCACCTTGACACCTTGCGAGTTGATTATGACGACGCTGGCTCTACCCTTTTCGTAATCGGTCTTGATGGTCATTTGGCCTCTTGCGGGGTTGGGGGTGATGCTCACTTGGAAAGGTTCCTCATCCACATTGGGCAGTTCAGGAACTTCCGTCAGGATGTCGGTGTTGTGGCTGTAGGTCACCACCTTGCCCGAAACCCTCAAAATCGGGTTGCTTGAATTGTCGCAGTTCGGGCAACTGTTCTGACCGCTCACGCAGTCGGGATAGTTGGGGTGGCATTGGTCGACGTAGGTCGGGTCGAACTCATAAAGCAGGTCGGCGTGGCCATTAGCGAGATAGTCGTCGAGGCTGTAGTCCCACACCATAGCCATGCTGCCCGGGCACCAACCAGCGCGGGCGTAGGTCCAAGTGCCGTTTTGGGGCTGGCAACCAGCGGGGTTGGGCGTGCAATTGCGCCACAGATGCTGCGTGTAAGTCGTGGTACCGTTAATCTTGACGTTGTGCGTGGCTTCGTAGAACTCGGCGGCATTGCCTGTGTTGTAGGCACCGTTTTGGGTGTCGCTCCAGTTGTGGCCAGAAGTCGTGATTTGCAGTTTGGCCTTCTCAACACAGGGGTCAAACTCAACATTGCGCGTCGGTACGGGACAAAGGTTTTCGTAATCTCCGAAGGAATAGTTGCCATACCACAGTTCCCGCAGGTCGACGTAAGGATACTCTGGTGTGCCTTTGGTGTACTCGAAAATGGCGGTGGGATTGTAGCCCTGACCCGTTGCATATTGCTCGCTATAATATTCAAATTCAACAAGTCCTTGCAATACAGAGGTGAAGTCGGTCACATCGAGGTCGTCCACACATTCCACACCAAACGGGGTGATATAGCGGCAAAGTTCCACCCATTCGCCACGGTAGTTCTTCACACGGACGTAACTAATGTGGTCGTAGGTGTTGCAATCGCCGTTCACGCAATTGTGCAGATAATGCAAATTGATGCCATTGAAGGCGTTGACATGGGTCGGGAAGGGGAATTCTCCGTAGGCCGTGAAGTCCTGAGTGGTGGCTACCACTTCGCCATTGAGGGCTGAAACTACCATGTCGTCATAGTCAGTGGTCACTTCAAAAGTGTTGGAGGCCGTTGTGACCTTGCCGCCGGTTTGGGTGATCGAAACCGTCATGTTGTAGGTGCCAACACCCGAAGGAGTCCATGTGGTGTACCAATAGCCGTTGTCGGGGTTGTCGGGATAGTCGGTCTTCAAGTACAGTTCTTGTCCGTCGACGGAGCATTTCACTTGTTCAAACTTGATGGCATTGGCATGGTCGATATAGGCACTCAGCACCACCATCACGGGGTTCTCGAAGTTAGGCATAAAGACCTTGGTGCCTTCGTATGGACGGCGGATAGTGATTTCCGGAGCATAATTCTCAGGGTCAACCACATAGAAGGTGCGCGTCACCGTGGGAGCGGGCTGCCATTGCGTGCCGTCACCTTCCTGAATGGCTTTCACTTTCACAGTGCCTTCCTCACCAGTGAGAGTCAGGATGTTGCCCTCAATGGTGGCAGGGCCTTGGGCAACCTCAAAGGCCACAGGAAGTCCAGAAGAGGCACTGGCTTGCAAGGTGATAGGCTCATTATAGACCAACTGGTCAGGGATTTCGGCAAAGTCAATGAACTGGGCCGTCAAGCCACCGGGGAAATGGCGCACGGTGAAGTTGTCGAAACCACACCAGCCGCTGTTGAGCATGAAGATGTGATGCCAAGTGGCTGGGTCGAACTTGTCGCCGCTACCCGGGGTCAAACCAATAGTGATGCCTTGACATTCTGGCACAGCTTCCCACTCGCCGTTTGGCACGTTTTCATACATACCATAAAGGGTGACAGCACCAGCTCCGTTGTTGGCATCAAGGTCGATGGAAATCTTCCAACGAACCCATTCCTTTTCTGGTACTGGAACAGGAAAATTGCAGGCCGGATTGTTGTCGGGCAACACCACGCCTTTGATGAAGAGAGGATCGGTGTCGCTTCCTGTGAGGAGCATGTAAATACCGCCATCAGGGGAGGTGCTGTTGGGATCGGGAACGATGGGTTCGTAAAGGGCGTGATTGGGAGCCGCCTTGATTGGTGGCAGAACAGAGCCATCGCCATTGCCGTCATAACCGATGCCGAACAAGGTGCCCCACCATTCGCGCAACTGGTCACATTCGATTTCGATGACTCCACCATTGGAGAAATCGAAGCCGTATTGAGTAATGTCGTGGGTGGCAATGTCGCCAAAACTGGTGCCGGAAGAGTGTGAAAACACACCCAAAGTTTCATCAGCCGTGGGCGTTTCAGGAGTGGTGCCCCAGAAATGGCCGAGGTAATCGGTGTACATGGGACCCATGCTGCCATTGCCCGCGCTGTGTACACGGACATACCAGCCGTCCTGGCCGTTAAGGATTTGGCCTTCAGCATAATTGTTGAAGTCGAAGGTCTTTTCAACTTGGGCCATCAGCCCGATGCTCATTAGCATCATCATAAAGAAAAATAATGTCTTTTTCATAATATTAAAATTTAATAACTATTTAACTTTAAACTCTAATCTCTAAACTCTGAACTTTCAAAAATCCATCCACCACACCTTAGTCTGCCTCGTGTCGCCGTGCGACATGCGAGCGACTTGTTTGGTGTAGTTCTCATAATTGTATTCGATTTCCTTCTGCGGATATTCCATGCGCATTGAAGTCAGTTTGGCGTGGTCGGTGGTGGTAGGTGTCGCATGGGTGCGGCGTGCCAATGCCCAAGCCTCCCACGGCTGGCGGAACAGGTTGAGCCAACGCTGCTCGTATATCATCTTCAGGTAGAACTCGGTGCTGCCATCATATTCGGGATTCATCCACACTGCATAGTTCATCACATTGGCAGCCATGTTGTTGCTCCATGCCCAAATATCCAGATTACCAATATAATTAGTGTATTGCGGATAGAAGAAGGTCCAGCGGTTGGTTTGGCCCGGAATGTGGGTCCAGAAGAGGAACGACTGATAAACGCCCGAGCGGATGGACTCGTCGGCATTGAGCAAAGGCGTGATGCCACCGATGTTCCTCACCTCGATTTCGGCCTTCATAAAGAGCACGTCAGCGTAGGTGACGAGGATTTGAGGCACATAGCGCTCGTCACGGGTCAGGTAGTAATTGAAGGGCGAGAAGAGGCACGATGGGCCTTTGAAGGTATAACTGCCGTCGCGGCTTTGGGCGTAAGGCGAACCGCCCTCGGTGGGTGTTTCGAGGGTGCGAATCTGCGGATAGGGCCGCCATGCGCCGTCGGGGAAACTGTCGTTCTTGTGGCTCGTGTCGAAGAAGAGGTAGGTGCGGTAATCGAAGATGCCGCTGCCGTCCATGTCGTCTGTCGAGGAGAGGCAACTCCAAATGGTTTCGCCCATGCGAAGGTGCTTGTGCTCGCGGAACGACCAGTTGACATCCCAATTGGTGCCCAACACACTGGGCCACAAGCAAATGCCGCCTCCCAAAGACACGCCTCCCGAAGCACTCATTTTTGTATAGATGAAGTTGTAAGCCTCAACCAACAAAGGTGTGGCATAATTGGGATCCTTGTCATACATGCGCAAGGCATGGCGCAGGATGAGCGAATTGGCAAACTCGGCCCAAAGGACATAGTCGTTATTCAAAAGCACATCGTAAGGCAACTTGTAGTAATCGTTGCCACTGGCGGTGGTGATGGAGTCGGAATGAAGCAGGTCGCGTGCCTGCACCAACTCTTCCAAAAGCGACTTGTAGATGCTCTCCTGCGTGTCCCATTCGGGTTTCATGGTGGCCTGCGAAGAGGGATTCTCCCAGATTCGGCCCGCCTGAGAATAAGGCATGTCGCCGAAAATGTCGGTGACTTTGAAGGTCTGATAGGCCTTCATCACATTGAGTTGGGCGCGCACCTTGTCGCAAACGGCGACATCACCTTTTTCCTCACCATAGGCATCGAGACGTCTTTCCAATTCGCGGATGTTGGACAGCATGAGGTAATAGTCCGACCAAACGTTGGAGGTTCCGATTTGGGAATTGCCCCAAGACTCGGAGGTCAAGGCACCGAGTTCCGTTTCGGGATACCAGATTTCGTTTTGCAGGTAGAACTGCTCGTTCATGCTCTGCTGCAACGAACTCACCACGCCATTAAACAAGGCCTCGATGGTCGTGCCCGTCGGCGAGAACGGGTCTTTGTTCATTTCTTCGAATTTCTTGGTGCAGGAAGCCAAGGCCAAGGCAACTGCACAAACTATCATGATATTTCTTTTCATAGTGATATTCTTTTTTTGTCACAAAACCTTCAAAACTACTTTACAAACTGATTTTAAATGATAGCATAAACGACCGCGTTCCCGGATAGGAGGCATACTCCAAGCCTTGGGCGTTGCCTGAGCCTTGAGTGCCTTCGGGGTTGATGTTGTCGGGCAGGGTCTTGTAGAAATAGAACAAGTCGCGGCCCACAAGCGAGATGGAGGCCTGCTTGAAGAAGTTCTGCTTGTCCAAAAGTTTGCTCGGGAAGTCGTAGGTCAAAGAAAGTTCGCGCATCTTGACCCAAGTGTTGTTCACGATGCCCGGGGTGCTGAGGATGTTGCCCCAACCGCCGAAGTTGGGCATATATTTATAAAGGTAATGCACCACATTTTCGTTTTGGTGCGCCTCGCCGGTTTCCGTATTGATGCAATAGCCGGGCAAGATAACGCCGTAGTTGCCCAACAGTTGGCCATTTTCGTAATAAGGCAAGCCATTGCCTTCGCGCTCATACAGCGTCTCAAGGCTTTGGCCAGTCTGCATGGCCACCACATAGGAGGCGCAATAAATCTGGCCACCCAACTTCGCGTCAATCAAGGCGTAAAGCGACCAATTCTTGTAGGAAGCCCGCAGGTTGATACCGCCCGTCACCAAAGGTGCGCAGTTGCCCACCGGCACACGGTTGTCGGTCTTCAAATAAGTGGTTCCCGTCTCGTTGAGCAAAGGCATCGGTTTGCCGTTGGCATCGTAGAACGGACCAACGACGGAGCCATCGGGCATGGTGTATTCATAGACATAATCCCAGCCGTAGATGGTGCCATACTCCTCCCCTTCTTCCACCGCAACGGCAGGACCATTCGAGCCCCAAATCTCGGAAAGCGTGTACATGTTGGCTCCCGAAAGGTCGACAATCTTGTTCTTGTTGCGGGCCAAGTTCAGGCCAACTTGCACGCCATAGTCCTTGCCCTGTGCGATGTCGTAGGTCATAATGGCCTCGATACCCTTGTTGGTCACCACGCCCGTGTTGATGGTCACGTTGTTGGCACCCGACGAGGGAGCGAGCGGCGAGGAAAGGATTTGATCCCAACTGTAGATGTCGTAATAGGTGAAGTCCAAGTTGAATCTTGCGCCCAAGCCCAAGTCGAAGCCCAACTCGTAGGAGCGTTGGCGTTGGGGTTTCAGTTCCAACGGCGGCACGGTGGAAGGCAAAGTGGCCGAAAGTTGGTGACCGAAGGAACTTGTATTATAGGTGTAAGTCAACTGGTAGGGTTCGGTATCGCTGGCGGTTTGTGCCCACGAACCTCTCAGTTTCAGGTAGTTGACCGGTCCCCAATTCCAATTCTTGAAGGCCGAAGTCGGGACGAAACTCAAAGTGGCCGAAGGATAAAAATAGGAGTTGTTGTTGATAGGCAAGGTCGACGACCAGTCGTTGCGGCCCGTCACATCGAGGAACAACCAATCGCTATAACTGAGGTTGAAGAAGGCATACAACGAATTGACCTGCTTTTCCCACCTCGATTCACCAAAAGTGCGCTCAGAGGCGTTGGAGTAGTTGTAAATCGTATAGAGATTGGCGTATGCCCAAGTGCCGGAAGTGCCGTTGATGCCGTCGCGATAGCCGTAATATTGCTCGCCACCAGCCGAGAAGCGCACATTGAACTTCGAGCCGAAAATCTTGTCCTTGTAAGCCGTAAGCAAGAAGTCCATGTCGCGGGTCATCGAGCTTGACTTGTTTTTCGAGTAATAGCCGCCCACCATGCCATCAATGGTGGTAGGCTTGTGCGTAGTGGTGTAGTTGTCGGCAGTCCAGTCCAAAGCCACTTTCGCACTCGCGGTCAGCCAGGGCGTGATGTCATACAGCAGGCGGATGGAGCCGTACATCTTGTCGCGGTTGAGGGTCGTGTTGTTGTTGTAGAAGGTCCAGAACGTGCTGCTGTAAATGTAGGGATAAGGATAGCCGTCAAACACGTTCATCGTGCCGTCCTCGTTTTCGAAGGTTGTGGTTTCAATACCTTGCCAACTGCGCGGCCAACTGTAGAGCAAGCCTTTGTTGAAATTGCTGTTCGACTCACCAATTTCGGGCGAATTGAGGCGGAAATAGTCCAAATAGGTGAAGGCCACATCGGCTTTTATTTTCTCCGACACATTAATTAATGTACCCACATTGACCGTGGTCTGCCGCAGGTTGCAGTTGTCGATGATGGCATCGGTGCGCGAGTCGGTGAACGACACGCGGACGCTGCCGAAATCGCCGGCGTTTTGGAAAGCGATGTTATGGTTCATCGTGTGGCCGTTCTTGAAGAGCATCTTCAGGTTGTCGGGCTGAGGAGAATATTTGCGAATCTTGCCATCCCACCAGAGGACGCTCTCGCCGTTCATCGCGGGACCCCAACTTTGGGCACCGCCATAGTAGCCGAAAGTGGTGTTGGTGGGTTCGCCCGCCGGACCATTGTCGACGCTATAAATATACGGAAATTCATACACTTGGTTGCCGTTTTCGTCGGTCATGCCTTCGATGGGTGTCAAAGTTGGCGTGCTGAAGGTGATGGGGCCGCAACCGCCGTATTTGTTCTGCACGGTGCGATACAAATAGGGCGTAGTCAACTTGAAACCAGCCGAATAACTGATGCCGAGGCCGCGCTGTTTCGAGCCTTTTTTGGTGGTGATGAGCACCACGCCGTTGCCGCCACGCGAGCCGTAAAGTGCCGCCGCCGTGGGGCCTTTCAGGATGTCGAGGCTCTCGATGTCCTCTTGGTTGATGTTGTTGAGGGCCGTGCCCCAGTCGCGACCGCCGCTCCAGTCGGTGACACCGCCTTCGTTGGTCATTGGCACGCCATCTACAACGATGAGCGGCTGGTTGTCGCCGAAAATGCTGTTGTTGCCACGGATGGTGATACGCGACGAGCCGCCGTCAACACCATTCGGGTTGATGATTTGCACACCCGCCGAGCGACCGCTCAACGCGCTGATGACGCTTCCCGAGCCTGATTTGGCAATCAGTTCGCCCCCGATTTCCTCGGTGGCGTAGCCCAATTCGCGCTTCTGTCGCTTGATGCCCAAGGCCGTGACCACCACGTCGTCGAGCATCTGCGCATCCGCATCGAGAGTCACATTAATCTTGTTCTTGCCTTTGATGGCGATTTCCTTGGTTTTGTAGCCTACAAAACTGAAAATCAGCACATCTTGACTGTCAGCATTGAGGGAATAGTTGCCGTCGAGGTCGGTGACAGTGCCCGTTGTGGTGCCCTTCACCTGAATGGTGACGCCCGGCAAACCATAGCCGTCGTCGCTCGAAATCACCTTGCCGCTCACCGTAATCGTCTGCGCGAGAGCAGCCCACGGACACAGCAAGGCCAACAAAAAGAGAAAGAGTAAGGATTTTTTGTTCATACGCATAAAGTTTTGAATTAATGAGGCAAAAATAGAAATTTTTCCCTTTGCCAAGGAAAAATCGAAGTGATTTGACAGATGTTGACAAAAAAGTTGCGAAACCGCCATTTCGGAAATGACCATTTCGCAACTATGAAAACAGGGATGCCACGGTGCTTCGACAAGCTCAGCAACCTGACGACTGCCCTACAAGACAGAATCCATCACTTCCCGCTCTTGCGCCTGTTGCAGTCGCGGCAGAGCATTTGGCAATTCTCGGCCACGGTTTTGCCTCCCAAATGCCACGGCGTAATGTGGTCGGCTTCCATTTGCGACAACTCAAAATGTTGCCCGCAATCGGCACAGAAACCCATTTGACGCTCGTAGGCCGACAGTTTTTGCGCATCGGTGAAGGCACGAATGGACAAATATTTCTCCTTTAGAGTGAGAATGTAAGGATAGATGCCCGTCTTTTTGGTCACATCGTCGTCGAGTATGAGGCGTTTCACCTCGTCGTCAACGGCTTTGAAATCAAACACTTGGTCTTTGTATTGCTTGTAGAGCATACCCCAATCCACGCCTTTCATTATCTTTTTGCGCTCCTTGGTGGGGCGGAACGAGGTCTCAATCCAAGTGATGACCGACTGGAAGAACTGCCATAGCGGGGCGGCACTCGGGTCGTGCTGATGGTTCGACATATAGACCTCGACATTGCCGTCCGAAATCCAAGAGATGGCCGTTTCGAGATAGTCCTGACGGATGGCCGAACCCGTGAGGTAGTCGCCCCCGATTTTGGCTGCTGGCGCACCGTTCTTGCTGAAATAACGCTTGGCATCGCTCACCCACATGCCGGCATACACGGCATTGCGCAACTCCTGTTCGGTGAGTTCCTTGCCCGCTATATTGATGGTTTTGAACCACTTGAGTTTCTCGCTGTCGGAGCCGCTGCAAATATACACCTGCAACTCGTAGTTGAGGATTTGCTCTTGCTCGTCGGGCTGGAGGTTGTGGAAATAGCGGAAGTTGAAGGCGAAGTCGCCGTTGACGTATTGACAGATGCTGATGGTGCGCTGCTGGCCGTCGATGATTTCGAAGGAGGCAACGCTTCCAAGCGTTACGCCATTGTCATCGCGACGCTCGGAAGCGTCGTCTACTACGGCCCAATACATCACATTGAGCGGGAAGCCGTTGGTGAGCGTGTCGATGACCGCATCGCGTTCCTTCTCGCCATAGACGAATTCGCGCTGGTAGGGCGGGCGCACGTCGAGGCGGCCACCGTAGGCGCGCACGCCGTTTTCGTTGTTGTCCGCGTAGCCTCTCGTCAGTTCGCGGACGGTGATTTTGTGGAGTTCTATGTTCATATATTTAGTGTTTGTTTGTGTTCCCCGACACTGCGCTGCGCTTGTATCGGGTTGATGTCGTTTCGCCCCTTCAGGGCTGAGCCTGGCGGATGTTATTGTCGGCAGTCGGCAGGGGTTCACACCGCCTGCCTAATATCCTGCCGCCCCTACGGGGCTATGGCTTCCGCCGCCATCGATACGGGCAACTCGCCTATCTCGTATGGAACCGGCTTTGGATTGGTTTTACGACGACGGATAAAAATTCTCGAATAAGGCTTTTTTGGCACGCCATCCCTAGTAAGAACTATACTGCGCATATTAGCAGTATAATGACCTGTACCACCATTCTTTCTATATCTATTCATCCAATCTTCACCAATTCGACCAATATTCAACTCTTCGGCATATTTAGGAATACCATCTGCACCCAAAATCTCAAATTGCATTGGATTATACTGATCCAACAAAGTATCTGGAACACCCATAATTCCGTAATAATCGTATGGTATTTCGGCTACTTTTTCAACATCAATCGCATTCAAATTATCATATTTTGGATAATCTTTTTCATTATAGGTTTTATAAAGAATTAAGTCTTCGTGCCTTTTCTTTATATCAAGATTTGTAATCCATCCAATAGAAGGGACTTTCCCATATTTTACACCATCTATTATTTCATCCCATTTTTCATAATAATCAGGCATAGCAAATCTGACTGTTTTATTGGAATTGTAACCTAACCATAATTCATTGTTTTTTATCAATGGAAAAATCTCTGTGTAATGTACAATATTGTGGTTACACATTACCAAAAACTTTTTGTTATGTTTATGAAGAAACAAGATATATTCATTCAATTGTGAAAATGGAGGATTTGTGACAACAATATCAGCCTCTTCCAACAACATTTCACATTCTTTTGATTTATAATCACCATTACCCACAAGTTTTGTCAAAACATTTTTGTCGTTTTGTATGAGATATTCCACATCTGAGAGATTAATCGCTCCATCATTATTGACATCTTTAACTTCCGAGATTTCAATTTTGAAAGATTTCTTTCCGTTTTCAGCTAATAGACCTTGACCAAAAATGTCGAGTTGTCGACCAACAACTGGTGATGGGTCATAACAAGTTGCAATAAGTTTCTTTAATCCAAGATGATTAAAATTTGCTGCAAAATACTTGAAAAAGTTACTTTCATAAGGGTCGTCACAATTACAAAACACCGTTTTACCTTTGAAATGGGCTTTATAATGAACCAATTCGTTTTCAATATCAATAAGTTGAGTATAAAACTCGTCTTTTTTTGCCTTTTTTGCATTAGATAATGTCTTATTATTCGCCATTTTGATTGATAGTTTTTGCACTCACTATCAATCACTTGTCGGAAAACAGAAAGGTGTGAACCTTTCCATTCGCGTTCACGGGAAGCCTGAGAAGAAACCCGCCAATATCTCAGAAATGTTCACACCAAAAGGGTGCAAACATCAACTTTGAGATATTGTAGGTCCGCCCGAAGGCTTACCGTGAACTTTGTTATTCCGACTTTCTTGAAATCAGTTTCTCAGGCTTTTTTCTTGAACGCGAAATAATAGTCAATGCTTTGGTTTATGAATATGTCGTTGTTCGTCGTTGCGCTCAATGCGCTTCGGTCATTTCCTGTTTTGTTTGGTTAGACTTTCGTTTATTGGGGGCAAAGTTAGTGAAAAAATGAAAAGACAAGGCTGGTTTGGCGGATTTTTGTAATTTTGCGGCGGAAAAACAAAAACAAAATGGCAAGCACAGCAGAAATAACACCCTCAAGCACCTATACGCCCGTTCAAATCCTTGCATTGAAAGACACCCTCAAGACCGCCATCGACAAGGAGAACAACATCGATTTGCTTCGGAAATGCGCCTTGCTGCTTTCCACTGATAAAGATATGTATGATTTGAGCAGAGCCGTTTCGATGGGAAGCCTTCTTTCGATGGTAAAGGAAGACATCCACACCATGTTTCAAAACACAGCACAATGAAATCTCTTGTGCTCGCCTTGCCGGAAGTACGAAGTTACTTTGCGGAATTAATGCAAATCCTTTTTGACAAAGGCTATTTCAGTTTTGAATCGGATGCCATAGAATATGTGACTGATTTATTTGCCGATATAGAGCAGAACCTTCCTACCAAATCAAAAAAACCTGCCCCTGCCCATTTTCAGAGATATGGCAAGAATTTGTATTATGCGACTTTCAGAAAAAGCAGGCACACACAATGGTATGTGTTCTTCACCATTCACATCGATGCCTTTTCCGACACCAAAACTTTTCTGATTAGGTATGTCAGCAACAATCACATGGTCGCACAGTATCTTTTGTGATTGTTCCTGTCCATTGTTATCCAAAAACTGCATGATTTATGATGCAATTTTGAAGGTTTCACCTTCCCCTCACACCAAAATCCCCTCAATCCGCTTCATGGCTTTGCGGGCCAACTGGCCTTTGTGCAGCACTTGGTAAGCCATTTCGGCGATGGGCATCTGCCCGCGCTGCTCGGGGGTGAGGTATTGGAAATAGTCGGAAGCGAAATAGCCCTCGGCCACCATCGTCATCTCGTTCAACGACGACTTCACCGTGTTGCCGCGACCAATCAGCACACCCAACCGGCGGTTGCGCCCGTGTATGGAATAGCACGACACTAACAAGTCGCCCATGAAACTGGACGGAATCTTTTCCACCTTTTTCGTACCGAAGGCAAGGTCCAAAAAGCGGTGCATCTCTTCGGCGCAATTGGCCACCAACACGGCAATGAAATTGTCGCCATAGCCCAAGCCAATGGCCATGCCCACCACAACGGCATAGATGTTTTTCAAGACGGAAATGTATTCCAAATACACCATTTCCTGCGAATAACTCAACTTCAGGAAATCGGTCTTGATTTTCTCGCCCACAACCCGCGCGTTGTCGAGGTCGGCACACGAAATGGTGAGGTGGGTCAGGCGGTTGTGCGAAACCTCCTCGGCATGGGTTGGCCCCGACATGAAAGCCAATTGCCCTTCGCAAAGCCCATAACGCTGCTTGAGGTAGTTAGTGACCAACAAATTCTCGCCAGGGACGATGCCCTTGATGGCGGAAACAAAGAACTTGTCATGCAACGAAACCTCCAAGCCGTTAAGGTAGTCTCTCAGGTAGTTGGCCGGGGTGATGAGGAAAATGATGTCGGAACGGCGCACCACTTCGTTCAAGTCGTCGGAAAAATGGATGCGGTTTATATCGAAATCAACATCAGCAAGATAGCGACAATTATGCCCTTCTGTGCGAAGCGATTCCATCACCTCGGGATTGTGGACGTACCAATCCACCGATGCCTCATTCATCGTCAAAACCTTCATCATGGCCGTGGCCATGCTGCCGTGGCCGACAACGGCACAATGCGAATTCTTGTCAATACGATAGCCCATTCCTTTATTGAAAAACGCGCAAAGATACGGGTTTTATCCTTGCGAAGGCTTCAAAAGTTTCAAAAGACTGTCAATCGGATTGGCATAAATCCCCAAGAAAATGTCTTCCAATGCTTTACGATCCAATTCGGGACAATTGTCCATCCAATGAAGATGATTCTCGAAATCAGTCTTTTGCTCGGCGGTGTAATGTTCAGCAAAATTCGTGGAGCCGCTACGCAAGTCGTGGGCAATGTAATTGTTGGCGAACAAGGCGTAATTCCCGATGATTTGTGCATCCATTTTTTCGGCCACTTTCTTATAGAACACGCCTGAAGGACAGTCTTTTAACTCCTCAAAAACCGCTTCCGAAAGCACCTTCCCGAAGTGGATTGTCACTTTGCCTTTGGGCTGCATCACGCCGGTGAGAATACTGTTGAGGTCTTCGCCGGGCTTTTTTTCGTATTTTTGGTTTCGAGAGATATATAACTCTTTGGTTTTCAATATGTCGCACGATTCCCATTCGTAGGAAACCGATACGGGAACGATGTGCAACTCGGCCAACGATGCAACCCTATCGTCGTGGCGGCTCATGCCTAACATTTTGATGACGGCAGGGTCGGTGGCATCGCGTCCGTCCTTGGTGCGTCCGTTGCGTTGCGCAATCCACACCGACTCGTTTTTCTCGACCAACAAATGCCGGATATAATCGGAGGTGTGCGCCAAATTGCGGTAAAACTCCATCTTGTCGCCACCGCGCTTCATCTCAAACATCTTGTTCGATTTTGCAAAAACGCTTGCAAAATCGTTGAAAACCAAATTGTTGCCAAAAGCGATATTGAAAAGCGGAAAACCATGCATGAGCAAGGCGTAATCCATCAGCATGGCATCCAAAACGATGTCGCGGTGGTTGGAAACAAACATATAATGCGTTTCGGGATTCAGGTTTTCAATGCCCAAAACGCTGAGTCCGTCGGTGGTCCGCTGCAAAATCCTTTCCACCACGCTTTTCACGATGACGGTTTGGAACTCTTTGACTGTCTTGATGTTGCGCAACACTTTCTGAAACTGCCCAACATCCATCCCGAAATCGAGATAGTCCAAAATCGCTGGCAGGGCGGCATCATTGGCTATGCGCTGCATGGCAGCAGGAATTTCTTCATCGCGAAAAGACCGAATATCATCAAAAAGATTCATAATTTTTTCTTTGAAAATGCAAAAGTACGGTTTTTTGAATCTATCAATCATTTTATTCCCTATCTTTGACCCCAAATTTCATGTTGAATGACCGAAGAAAACAACAAATGGTTAGTCGTTGTCAATCCCAAGGCCTCCATCGGGAAGGCGGAAAAAGACTGGCCAAAAATAAAGCAAATACTTATTAATGAAGGTATTGCGTTTGATTTCATCATCACGGAACACCAAAGTCACGCCATCGAATTGGTGCGCGACAGCATTACCGAAAAAGGCTACACGAAACTCGTTTCCGTTGGTGGCGACGGTACCAACAATGAGGTGATTAACGGCATTTTCACCCAAAAACGCTTCCCGACCGAGCAAATCACGATGGGCATCATCCCCATGGGAACGGGCAACGACTGGCGGCGCACCTTTGAATTTGATATTGATTATCAGAAGAATGTGAAAATCATCAAGGCGGGAAAACTGTTTAGGCATGATGTCGGAAAGGTAACCTATTACAACCACGGCGACCCGCAAATGCGTTATTTCCTGAACGCTGCCGGAACGGGCCTCGATGATTTTGTGTGCAAAACCACAAACATAATGAAATCGCAAGGCAAGGGAGGCGCTCCGCGATACATGCTCAATGTGGCAAAATGCCTGTTCCAATACGACTGCGTCCATGTCCAACTGACTGTGGATGACCAATTGGTTCTCGACGAAGAAATCCTCAGCCTCTCGGTGGGCAACTGCCGTTACAACGGCGGCGGCATGATGATGATGCCCAAGGCCATTCCCAACGACGGGTTGTTTGACATCACCGCTATCCGCAAGGTGGGCATACCGAAATTTGCCGCCAACGTCACCAAGGTTTATGATGGTTCTTTCATCAATAAAATGAAAGAAGTCAGCACGTTCCGTGGCAAGAAAATCAGGATTGTGTCCATTCCTGCTCACAGCCTCACACTCGAAACCGAAGGCGAAAACCTGACCAACTCGCCCTTCGACTTTGAGATGATTCCACAATCCATCAATATGGTAGTCCCTGAAAATCATAATTTTAAATCTTGAAATGCGAAACATTCGACAAAATCAATCTTAAATCTTGAATTTTAAATCTTAAATCTAAATATCATGGTAAACATCGATCAAATCAATTTTGCGAACAAGCGCGTGGTTATCCGCGTTGATTTCAACGTCCCGTTGGACGACAATTTCAACATCACCGACGACACCCGTATGCGTGCCGCTCTGCCAACTATTAATAAGGTATTGAACGACAAGGGTATGGTCGTGCTGATGTCGCACCTCGGTCGCCCGAAAAAGAACCCCGACCCGAAGTATTCCATCAAGCCGATTATCAAGCACTTGGAAGAACTATTAGGCCGTCCTGTCCAGTTCGCCGACGACTGCATGAAAGCTGCCGACAAAGTGGCCGCATTGAAGCCTGGTGAAGTGATAGTGCTCGAAAACCTCCGCTTCTATGCCGAGGAAGAAGGCAAACCGCGCGGCATCGAGAAGGGCGAAGAAGGCTACGACGAAGCCAAGAAAGCCGTCAAAGCCTCACAGAAGGAATTTACCAAGACCTTGGCCGGTTATGGCGAGTATTACATCAACGATGCTTTCGGCACCGCCCACCGCGCCCACGCCTCGACCGCTTTGATTGCCGACTACTTTGATGCCGACCACAAGATGTTCGGCTACCTGATGGGCAAAGAAGTGGCTGCCGTGAACAAAGTGATGAACGAAATCCAGCATCCTTTCACCGCCATCATGGGTGGCTCGAAGGTCTCCACGAAGATTGAAATCATCGAGAACCTGCTCACCAAGGTCGACAACCTCATCCTTTGCGGTGGCATGACCTACACCTTCAAGAAAGCCCTCGGCGGCAAAATCGGCAACTCGATTTGCGAAGAGGACAAACTCGACCTCGCTCTTGACATCCTTGCCAAGGCTAAGGAAAAAGGAGTCAATCTGGTGCTTGCCGAAGATTGCGTGGTGGGCAACAAGTTCGCCAATGATGCCGACACCCAAGTGGTTGACCCGATGAACATCCCCGAAGGCTGGGAAGGCATGGACATCGGCCCGAAGACCCGCGAACTCTTCGCCAACGTCATCAAAGGCTCGAAGACCATCCTTTGGAACGGTCCCTGCGGCGTGTTTGAGTTCGACACATTCGCTGTGGGTTCAAAGGCCATTGCCGAGGCCATTGCAGCAGCCACCAAGGACGGCGCTTTCTCGCTCATCGGCGGCGGCGACAGCGTGGCGTGCATCAACAAGTTCGGCCTCGCCGACCAAGTTTCCTACGTCAGCACTGGCGGCGGTGCCCTGCTCGAAGCCATCGAAGGCAAGGAACTGCCTGGCATTGCGGCGATTAGGAAATGATGCATAGCCCCGTAGGGGCGACAGCACAATAGGCGGGCGGTGTAAACCCCCGCCTATAAGCAATGCAATTGTTTTAAGCCCCGTAGGGGCGGCAGGATTGGACACACGTCGTTTTTCCTGTCACCCCTACGGGGTTTCTGTTTGTTGTCGTTTCAAAATGGATTACTCGTTTTTTTCGGCAGGGGTTTACACCGCCTGCTATGAAACTGTCACCCCTACGGGGTTCCCACTACATTTTCAAACAAATTGTCAATCATCTTCCTATATTTTTCCTAATTTTGCGTCCAATAATCCAAACCACAATAAAATGAAAAAAGCAACCTTGATTTTAGCCTTGTTTCTCGGATTCATCCCGATGCTGAACGCCCAATGGACAAGCCCCGGCAACGGCACCACCTACAACATTGACGACCTTATAGAAGTGAGCGAAGGCTGCGTCGTGTGGAATGAAAGCAACCAACAGTATAGAATCGAAAACGACGTCACCATTTCGGCCAACGACAAACTTGATGTCAACCATTCCTTGTACTTTGGCAACAATGTCACCCTGACCATCAAAGGCTCGATAGATGCCATCAATACGGATGATTATTACTGGTTGGCTTTCTCTGGCAATTCAGGTGTGAATGGTCGTATCCGTTTAGAGGATGCCACTGGCCCGTGCGTGTTCAGAAGATGCAACATTACACAATTGGACGGCATACAAATTATTGAAAGCGAGGCTGTTTTTACGGACTGCCATTTCCATACTTTCCGTTGTGAACAACAAAGTGCTGTTGTCAATTGCATGAACTGCGACCCCGTGTTCACGAATTGCGAATTTGACAATAATAATGGTTCGGCCATCAGTTCTCCGGCCAATGGACAAACCTCGCCGCAAATCACCGACTGCATTTTCTTTTTAAACCTGAGTAACAACCCTCATATCAATCTTGGACCCGGTTCAGAAGACAGCATCCGCATCGTGAACTGCACCATCCATTGGGGAGATGAAATGGCGGGAGGTATCAGCATTGCCGACCTTATGGACACCGGCAACACCAAAATCCTGTTGAAAAACAATGACATCAACCACAACCGTTATGGCTACAATCAACAAGGCTACAATTTGAGTTCAGTAATCGTTGGCAACCAATTCATTGACAATAACTTGGAAACCAACCCCATGAACGGCGGCAGCGGCATCAGCGTTTTCGGCATGAATGAGAACAACAAAGCAGTCATCCGCAACAATATGATTACAGGCAACTTATGGGGCATCACCGCCATCAACGCTTTCGATATCGACCTTGGCACCGAAGACGACTGGGGCAACAACATAATTCACGACAACGGCCATATCACCAATTATGGGATGGACTTCACCTACTTTGACCTATACAACAACTCCGCCAACAACATCATGGCTGTAGGCAACTATTGGGGAACGACTGATATACAGGAAATTGAAAACCACATCACCCACCAAAACGACGACCCGAATTTGGGCTTGGTCAACTACATTCCTTTCCTTGAAGACGATAATGTAAGTGAGTCTAACACTACTGATTTTGAAGTGTGGCCGAATCCCGTTTCCGATGGTAGTTTCACTCTTACGCTTGAAAACGCCATACCTTCCGAATTGGTGATTTACAATGTCAATGGGCAGATGGTGAAAACGCAACGAATTGATAATTCGGTTAATACTATCCGTATTGACACAATGGAATCAGGCATATATTTCGTTGAACTGAAGAATAACAACGGAACAAAAGTGAAGAAACTGATTGTCAAGTGACAATTCTGGTAAACTAAAAAAAGATGGCTTCGGCTGTCTTTTTTTATTAATGTGTGGCTTGCAATCAGAAAAGTGCGTATTTTTGCCAAAAAATAAATGCTATGTTTGAAACAGCAAACTTAAACATTGACAGCCAAACGCTTAACCGAGCATATTTGTATGCCCAAACACACAATATTGATTTGTCTGCTTTGATAGAGTCTTTCTTGCAGCAGTTTTCGATGGGAAAAATAAAAGAAATGCGCAACATTAAGATTTCCAAAGAAGTGATGGACTTGGCCGGAAGCCTTGCCACAACAGAAACCTCCAACGATTGGAAAGCCGAAAAAGAAGCCTATCTTATTGAAAAATACGGACGATGAAACTGTTTATTGATACCAATATCGTTCTCGACCTGCTTCAATATCGTGAGCCTTGGATTGATGATACCCTTGTGTTGTTTCAGTTGGCAAAAGAAAAACAAGTTGAACTGGTTGTAACAGACTTGACCATTGTAAACGTGGTATACATTGCAGGCAAAACCATTGAAAAGAAAAAACTTCACGAAACACTTGTTGGCTTAAAGAAATTAGTAACAGTTGTTTCCATCGGAGATGCTTGCATAGAACAAGCATTAAATAGCGATTTATCTGATTTTGAGGATGCTACACAATTTTTTGCCGCTAAAAGAGAACAAGTCAATTACATTCTTACCCGCGATAAAAAAGGATTCAATATGTCCGATATTCCAATAATGAATGTAACAGAGTTTTTAAATATTTTCCTATAATTTCAAACCATGTCAAAAACCATCGTAAATATCATCGACAAGAGCAATCCGCTGCCAGCTTATCTGTTCACCAAGGAATACTTCGAGGACGGCGACGAGCTGCTGTTCATCTCCGCCGCAGAGGAAGCCAATTGCATACCTGTGTTAATCAAAGCGTTGGATATTGACGAAACGCTTGTGAAAACCATCGTCGTCAATCGGTATCAGGACAAGTTCCTCTATGAGCGCATCTGCCGCACCATCAAGGGAAATCTGGTTCCAAACAAGCAATATTACCTTAACCTTGCGGGAGGTAACCGTTACATGACGCTCTCGGTGCAGCATGTTTTTGAGGAGTTCGACACCCTGTTTTTCTACACGCAAACACGTGAAAACCAAGTCGTAAAGACCATCTTCGACCATAGCATTTATGATGATGACGACGAGGTGTTCCCCATCAAACACCGCATGACGCTGAAGGAATATTTCGGCCTCTACGGACTTGAAAGCGATGTGGACCAACCGCGCAAACAAGTGAAGGAAACGCCATTTTCGCAACATTTGTTCACTATGTTCTCGCAAAATATGTTCAGTCGCGGCGACTATCAGGTAATGGAAACCCTGCGCGAGAAGTACCGCAACTGGAAATTCCTCATCATTTCGCAAGTCGAGAACCCCGACAAGGACTACATGACCGCCATCCCTAACCTCAGCAAGTTCTTGGAATTCATCGGCTTCGTTCCCGAAAGACCAGGCTCGCTGCAAAACTATGAAATCGAATACCTTACGGGTGGATGGTTCGAGGAATATGTTTATGCCTTAATCAAAGAAGTGCTGCAACCCGACGACATCGCCATGGGTGTACACATCTCCAACGGCAAAATCCGCCACAACAACGAATTGGACGTGTGCTTCATCAAGGCGAACAAGCTGTTTGTCATTGAGTGCAAGACCGGAGTGACGAGCGAAAGCCTATTCAACGAGATTGTCTACAAGGTTTGCGCTTTGAAGGAAGTGCTGCTCGGCAGTGGCAATTCCTACATCTTCTCGCTGAAGAAAGACCACAAGGGCAACTGGAAGAAGACCGCGAAATATATGGGCATCACCTTCTGCGACTGGCTCAACCTGACCAAGCCGGAGAACCTGAAAGCCCTTTTGAAGTCTATGGATAAACTTGCTAAGGAAAACTGATTGTGGCATTTGCTTCGCAAAGAAATCTTTCAAAAATTTAATTAAAATCTTTCAAAATCAATTTGTTAGATTTTAATTAAATTTCTTGCCAAAGGCAATCCCAAACAGACTGACTTTTTGTAATTTCAATTCTTGATTTCTGTCCAAAGACAAGAACCCTGTTATCATCAAAATGCCCAGCAGGGAAACCGAAACAAACAGGATAATCGTATTCAGAAACGGCTTCGGCAATCACTTCTTCGGCGGTTTGGCCAAAGGGATGCGTATTGTCTTTGATTTGGGTCAGGCCGCCCACGATGAGGCCTTTCAGATGAGCCAGTTTTCCAGCACGTTTCAATCCACGCATCATCCTGTCAATGTGGTAGATATACTCGTCAACTTCTTCAATGAAGAGTATTTTTCCGTCCGTTTCGGGAAAAATGTCGGAGCCGTTCATGCCCATTAGGACAGACAAGTTTCCGCCAACGATTTCACCTTCCATCTTTCCTAAACGATTCAACGGATTCGCGGGAAATTCATAATGCAAACATTTGCCCGTCAATGCGTTAAATAATGACTGTTTGGCTTCTTCGGTCTTGTTCGCAAAGTAAAAAGGCATGGGCGAATGAAGCGAAGGAACGCCCAAACGCTGCAACTTGCCATGAATGACCGTGCTGTCGCTGAAGCCTGCAATCCATTTCGGATGTTGCAAAAACTTGGTGAAGTCTAATTTGTCGATAATGCGGATGCTGCCATAGCCGCCTCGGGCAAGCCAAATGGCCTGAATTTCCTCGCTGTCAAGATATTCCTGAAAGACGGCTGCACGAAAATTGTCGTCGCCCGCAAAAATATGATGAACAGCGAAAAGCCTGTCATCATAAACGGGGACAAACCCCTTCCTTTCCAGCCACTGGAAGGCAAACGACATCTCGTCGGGCGTGACACAACGCGCCGGCGCAACGATGGCCACTTTTGAGCCTTGTTTCAAATAATTCATTCCTTGATGATTTCGTTTTCGTCCAAAGCCTCGCCGTCATATTTCACTTCCTTGCCTTGGTCGTAAGTGATGGTGAAATACAGCTCTCCCGTGTCCAAATATTTCTTCCAATCGCCGTGTTTCACTCCAGCCGCATAACTCTGAATTTCACGTAGTTTCCCGTTTTCGTAATAGAAGAAATGCTCGCCGTCAGGATAGCCCGCATTGAAAGTGCCTCGGAAAGCCATCTTGTCATTGTCGTAATAAGAAACCCACTCCCCCACTTGTTTGTCGTTGCGGTAATCGCCCTCGGTACGCATGTCGCCAATCTGCTCCGCCCACTTGCCGTTTTTCATTCCGTCGAAATAAGTCCCTGAAACAATCAAGTTGCCTTTGTAATCATATTCCTTGTAAGGTCCGTTGGGCTGACCTTTGTAGAATTGCTCCTCAATCTGTTTTTGACCGTTGTCGTAAAACCAAGTCCAAGCACCATCGGGTTCGCCTTCCTTGTAACTGCCAATTTCCTGAACCTTACCGTTTTGATAGTAGAATTTCCATTCACCTGAGCGTAAACCGTCAACAAACAAGCCTTCGGCGCGGAGGGTACTGTCGGGATAAAATTCCTTGTATTCGCCGCGCCGTTTGCCATCCGTGCCAACAATGCCCTCGCCCACCAATGCGCCTTTCTTATAGGTCTGCGACTTGATAACATTGCCTTCCTCGTCAAACTCGCGCCAAACGCCTTCGCGCTTGCCATCGCGGAACGAGGCTTCGCGCTTCACTTTACCATTGGGATAATACTCATGTTGCACCACCAAAGGCTTCAAATCGGATTCCAAAACCTGCTCCACATCATTCACAAACTTGGTGATTTTCTTCAAGTTGCCTTTCTCATCGTATTCCTTGTAGAAGCCTTCGCGCAAGCCATGACGATAATAACATTCCGTATGCAAACTCCAGTTATCGAAGAAAGTTTTCCAATAACCATGCTTCTTGCCTTCCTTGTCATAACGGTTGATGGCCTCGCGGGTCATAATGAAACCTTTACGGTAAGTGATGATTTCGCGCAACAATCCAGTGGTGTCGAAAATAGGCGAAATGCCTTCCTCGAAACCATTTTTAAAGGTCATGGTTTGCAAAAGATGTCCTTTCAGGTCGCGGCGGTGACCTTCACCTTGCCTCACATCGTTGACATACGGCTCCATCAGCACCTCGGTTTCACCAAAAGTGAAACGTGGCCCGTTTTTCAAATCCTTCTTGTAATTGACAATCAAACTCGTGTCGCCGCTTTCTTTGAAAAACACCCAAATGCTGTCCAAAAGAAAATCGGTGCGCTTGCCGATGGATTTCAGTTGTCCGCTTTCGTAATAGGTCTTCCAAAGTCCGTCGGGCTTGCCGTCGCGTAAGATGCCTTCACTCGAAATCTGACCGTTTGGATAGGTAAAAGTCTGGTATTCAGTCTGTGAGAACAAGTCAAGACTGAACAACAAACCCATCAAAACCAAAGTTATAAGCCTAAAATACTGCTTCATTTTCTTGCTAAATTCGGGTCAAAATTAGGCATTTTAATTGGAATGGCGACACTCAATTTTCAATTCGCGAAAATTCGCCGCGAAGTTATCAACACTTCAAATATCAATATTTCATTTTTTCAATTTTAATGTCTTAAATTTTGAGGTTTGATATGGATGTTAATAAGCCTGTGAATTGGTTGAAAACTTTTCAATAAAGTTCTTGCATTAATGGTTTCCGATTTGAGAAGCCGTTTTCCGAAAATGCCAAAAGTTTATTTTTCAGCCTGATTTTCCATTTTTCGGTTATTCGTTGAAAATTGAAAAAATGGGTAAAATGAGGTCGGATTTTTTCAAAATATGTTCATTTTTGGGTGTTTTTTCTGTGGATTGAAGTTGATTAAAATCGGCGCGGATTTTATGCACCTCAATGAAAAAGTTTTCAACAAAACAACTGTTGATAACTTATAATTTATTGGTTATGAGATTGTTATTTTAAAATTGCAGAGAAGAATCGGCTCGGTAAGTTGTTCAGAAATAGTGCAATATGAAGATGGCGAACAGCTAAAATGCGTAATTTTGCCCCATCTTTTATCAACAGCGGAAAAATGGAACGCATCATACCCATAGCCAGCGATCATGGCGGCTTCGAAATGAAGCAATTTTTGATTGGAAAACTGAAAGAATCGGGCTTTGAAGTCAAGGATTTTGGCACTTACGGTCCAGAAAGTGTCGACTATCCCGATTACATTCATCCTTTGGCATCGGCCATCGAGCATGGAGAATATCCTCTCGGAATCATCCTTTGCGGTAGTGGCAACGGTGCGCAAATGACTGCAAATCACCATCATAATGTGCGTGCAGCTTTATGCTGGAATTTGGAATTGGCCAAATTGGCGCGTCAGCACAACGATGCCAACATCATGGCTTTGCCGGGTCGTTTCATACCCAACGAATTGGCTTGGGAGATGGTGCAAGCCTTCCTGAACACGAGTTTTGAAGGTGGCCGCCATGCGAAAAGAGTGGAGAAAATAGAGCATTACGAATCATGATTACCGAACCTAAAACGATATTCAAACAAGGCTGCGAAGTGGCTTTCGATGAGGAGCATTGGCAGAAAATCAACTATAATACAGGCAGTTACGAGCAGAAGTTTGCCAAAGGCAAGGCCAATTACCGCAACCTCGACCTTGAAAAACAACGCGCCTACACCTTGCGCAACAAGTCGATGTTGAACTTGGAGAAACTCTTGGTCGACTTTGAGACGCATTTCACGGAAAACGGCGGCAAGGTGCTTTGGGCACGCAACGCCGACGATGCCCTGACCATGATTTTCGACCTGATTTGCAAGGAACGAGCCACCGCCATCACGCGCTCCAATTCCTCAGTGCTCGACGAAATCGAGTTGAACGGCTTTTTGGAACGCAAGAACATCCGTGTGGTGGAAACTGAAATCGGGCGTTTTGTGCTGCATACGGCCAAGCAAAAGCCCTATCATCCCCTGGTGCCTTCAATTCATCTTTCAAAAGAGGAAAACAACGCCATTTTGACAGAAAACTTCAAGTTGAAGCCCGACAGTTCGGTGAACCAGATGGTCAATTTTGTGCGTCATGAGGTGGCTATTGAAAGCAAGGATGCACCTATTTGTATTACTGGTGCCAATTTCCTGCTTTCGGATTCGGGTGGCGTGGTACTCACCGAAAACGAAGGCAACATTCTGAAATCCACGACGATGGCTAAAGTCCACATTGTGGTGGCAGGCATTGCGAAGGTGATACCTAACTTGGACGATTTGGGTGTGTTGCTGCCCTTGCTGTCGCTTCATTCCACGGGGCAAATGGCTTTCTGCAACAGCATCACTTTCGGGCCAGCGCAACAAGGCAACAACTGCCCTGAGCAGATGTATGTGATTTTGCTCGACAACAACCGCTCAGAATTGCTCTCGCACGAAAAACAGCGCAAGGTGATGTCGTGCATCCATTGCGGCGCGTGCGTGAGCGTATGTCCTGTGTATAAGAACATTGGCGGCTATTCATACGGCACGAAATACATCGGCCCGATGGGCACGGTGATGACCCCGCTGATGGAAGGCATGGAGGATTACAACCACCTCAATTCTGCCTGTTCGCTGTGCGGCAAATGCGTTGAGGTTTGTCCCGTGAAGATTCCTTTGGACGACCTGATTATCGAAAACCGGCATTTTGCCCTCACGGAAAAAACGGGCAATGCCAAATATGATTCCCTGTTGAAAGCCATAATTTGGCACTGCAAGTCGCGGAAGAAAATGGATAGTCCGTTGTTTCTGAAGAAGTTGCAACTGAAGCGGCTTTTGGTTCCGCTTTGGGGCAACAACCGACCTTTGCCAGAGTTTGCGCCAAAGTCGTTCAGCCAACTTTGGCGGGAAAGGAATCTTTAATCGAAGGAAAAATCCATTCGGGCATAGGAAAAGGAAAGAAAATAATTATCTTTGCAGGCGATAATAATCCTTTTGCCATGTTACCTATGAGACTCTATACCGCCGGCATCGCCGATTTTGAAAGCATCAGACAAGACGGACGCATTTATGTTGACAAGACAGACCTTATCTTTAAGCTGACACGCGAATCGAAGTTCGTTTTCCTCAGTCGCCCGCGTAGATTTGGTAAGTCTCTGCTTTGCAGTACTTTGGATTATTACTTCCAAGGTCGCAAAGACCTTTTTGAAGGCTTGGCTATCGCCGAATTGGAGAAGGACTGGAAACAGCATCCTGTGTTGCATTTCGACATGAGCGCATGCAAAAACAAGTATGAAATCGGCCAAATCATAGAGGAGTTGCATAGCCAACTTGACGACCAAGAGCGTAAATACAAGATGGAAAATACAAAAGGCTCGCCCGGTACTCGGTTTAAGAAACTCATACAAGGCTTACATGAGGCACGCGGATTAAAGACCGTGGTCATCTTGGACGAGTACGACGCTCCCATGCTTGACTATCTGCATAAGCCTGATATGCTTGAGCAAGTGCGCCGCATCATGCAGGAGTTTTATCAAATGGTCAAAGTTTGCGACAAGGATGAGCAATTTGTATTCATTACGGGCATCACCAAGTTCAGCCAACTGAGCATTTTCTCCACCTTGAACAACCTGAGCAATATCTCTATGGAACCCGCTTACTCCGCCCTCTGCGGCATCACCAAGGAGGAATTGCTGACCATATTCGACGAGGATATCCAGTTGCTGGCTAACGAATACAAATGTTCAAAAACAGACATGATAGGCAGATTGCAACAACAATATGACGGCTATCACTTCGGAAAGAAGTCGGATGACATCTTCAATCCCTTCAGTCTAATGAATGTATTTCGTTCCAAGATGTTGGATTATTTTTGGTTTGGCAGCGGGACACCGTCATTCCTATTTGAATCGATGAGGCAGTTCAACACCAACCTCTTGGAATTAGAACAGTTGCAAGTGCCTTCCTCACAGTTCGATGTGCCCACCGAAGGCATGACCTCGGCATTGCCTTTGCTTTACCAGAGCGGCTATCTCACCATCAAAGGATACGACTTCATTCGTGACGTTTACACGCTCGACTTCCCCAATGCTGAGGTGAAAGTGGGCTTCATGGACAATTTCCTCGCCCGCATGATGAACCTCGGCAACACCAACACAAGAGGTTTTGCAGGCAATTTTTACGCTGACCTCTACAACCACGACATTGAGGCAGCCATGAAATCGATGCAGGCTTTCTTCGCTTCCATTCCGTATTTGGAGTTCGGCGAAAAGGCATTAGACGACATCACCAAATACGAGGCCTATTACGAGGTGCTGACATACGTCGTTTTTTCCATTTTCAACTGTCGCACTTTTACGCAAGTGAAAGTGGCAAGAGGCCGCACGGATGTGGTTGTTTTCATGCATGATGCGGTCTATGTGATGGAACTGAAGATGCGCGGCACGGCGGATGAGGCTTTGGCGCAAATCGACAGCAAGGATTACGCGATTCCCTACCAAGTCGATGGGAAACCTATTATTAAAATAGGTATCGCGTTCTCACAAGAAACCAAGACGGTTTCCGATTGGAAAATCGTAAAGGACTGAATGATTTGATTGCGGCGGAGTTGAAGAAGTAAGGAAAATGTTTGTAGAGCCGCGCGGCGTGTCACGGCTCTACAAACGAAAACCAAATTATTCTTTCACCACCTTGCGCACGCACTTACGCCCCGTTTCGTCGGTGATGCTGACGAAATAAATGCCTGCGGGCAGGTGTCCAATGTCTATCGTGAGCGAATGGTATTGTTTAGTTAATTAATAATTTTTCAGTTAAAACCCGATTCTGATAAACCACTTTTATCCCATAAACCCCTTTACGCAAATCACTCACTGTGAGAGATGCAACGTTGCTCATGACAGGAATCGACTTCACCACCTTTCCGAAAAGGTCCAAAACGATGATTTCTATGGGCGTTTCTTGAAGACAAGAAAAACGGATACTGACTTCATCGCTTGCCGGATTGGGATAAACCTCCACAGTTTCGTCTTCATTGGAAAGCTCTTCGATGGAAGTGTTGTCGATTCTACAGCCATCAAACAATGGATTGGCCGTGGAATAAACGAGTTCGTCCCCATCGTATTTGCAACTTTGATAGTTCCTGTCGATGTCACCATACCATTCGAAAACCATGTAGTTTCTTCCAACTCCTTCGATAAACTTCAAAGGCTCATCGCCCCAATATGGTGATACGAAATCGAAAAGAATGGTTTTTCGGCCATTCTCATAACTTGTTTCTACAACACGAGCCACACGATAAGGTGTGACTAAAAAATCTTCTCCCTCTTCCAAGTTCATGTCCATCAGCAGGATTTCCTCGGAAGGGTGTTCGCTATAGGTAATCCACAGCCTACCGTCGTCTTCCCTCATGCGACCAACGCAATAATAGTTCGTGTATCCGTATGGAGCGTAATACAACAGGCTATCCCTTTTATTGACATAAGCATGACCTTCATCTTTGTCTTCAAGCTCAAGATGGCAGGTAACCCAAGAAGTGGAGTCGGTTTTCAATACATTCTCGTAACCTTGCCCCTTCGCCGCTCCTGCCGCCAACAGCAGCAAGAGAAGAAGGGCTTTTGATTTTAAGTTGTTTAATGCTTTCATTTTGTTGTTGTTTTTGTGTTATTGATTTGTTACAAAGATTCTTATTCCTTCACCACCTTATCCGAAAACACGTTGCCGTCCTCCAATGTGACGCGCATCGTATAAGTGCCTGTGGGCAGGCCAGCCATATTGAGGCTTTCCAGATTCTTGCTTTGCAAGCGCACCAAGCGGCCTTGCAGGTCATAGAGTTCGATTTGCTTGGGCTGCACGTCGGGCGAGTATTGCAGGTGGAGTTCGTTTTGGGCGGGGTTGGGGTAGAAGAGGTAGGGGCGGATTTGGATTCCCGTTTCCTGACAGCCTACTGTGCCGTCCGCCAACACCTTGAAGGCTAACATGTTGGATATTTCTTCATTAAAGACACTTCCCGTTATAAGGCAACCGCCATCTTTAGTGGCAGTAATACAATGTGGCTGACAATTCATGTCGAGGCGGCAATACCGTTGCCAAATCAAGTTGAGGTCGGAGTCTGTCTTTGTCACGGTGATGAGGTTGGTTCCTTCAAGCAAGTGATACTCGTCGTTTATTACAATATAGCTTCCGTGACAGAAGTACAGCAT